>Ga0068714_10000486_pt1 | contig 75427 bp, 72 predicted proteins | sample MTBNYHSulfiMetaG_FD_62988 | JGI IMG/M metagenome (GOLD analysis project Ga0068714, IMG submission 62988) | Enrichment culture microbial communities from rom New York Harbor, USA that are MTBE-degrading - MTBE-NYH (New York Harbor Sulfidogenic)... | ecosystem: Environmental > Aquatic > Marine >...
AGGCTGGCGGCGGGAAAACGGGAAGAGGACCGGGACATCATCTGCCCATGCGATTACCGGGATGCCGATCTCGCCGAATACGGGACCTGCTTTTGCGCTCTGTACGTCAGGGAAGAGATCGCCGGCGGGATCGGGGAGGCCGTTCCCATCCCGGAGCGAAGGCCCGGCATCGAGGAGCGAAGGAAAAAGGGGAAACAGGTTTTCCCTTAAGGCCGGCTCAGCCGGACCCTTTTTCCAGATAGGCCGCGGGATCTTTCAGAAACTCCCTGTAGACCCTGAAATATTCTGTATCCTCGTAATCCACCTGTTGGATGGGAGGTGCGTCGAAACTGAAGATCACAGCTCCCGGGCAGGCCAGAAGGATAGGGGAATGGGTCGCGACGATGAACTGGGTGTTGCCCTGCCGCGCGCTTTCCTGAAGGACCCGGATCAGTTCGATCTGGCTTTGCGGCGACAAGGCCGTTTCCGGTTCATCGAGGAGATACAGCCCCTTCCGGCAGTAGCGGGAACGGAAAAAGGAGAGGAGGGACTGCCCGTGGGACTGGCTCAACAGGGAGCGGCCGCCGAAATAATCCAGCATCTGGGGGTCGGAAACGGCGAACTCGTCTAACGCCTCTGCCCAGAAGCGGAAAAGATCCGAGGAGAAATACGACCCGGGGACGGGCCCGTCGGACCAGACGATCTCCAAGAACAGGTGGAAGAGATTTTCAAAGGGGCTTTTCTTGTAGCGCCTCCTTCTTTCGCCCTCCCAGATATGGATTCCGCAGCCGAGACCGATGGCCCGGAGGAGGGTGGATTTCCCTGTGCCGTTCCCCCCGGCGAAAAAGGTGACCGGGACGGAAAACCCGATCTCCTCTGTCTCGCGAAGGACGGCCAGGTTAAAAGGATAAACGTCCGCGTCCGGATAGGGCCGGCTTTGGAATCGCAGCTTCGTCAGGTGGGGCATAACCGTTTTCTCCCGCGGTTCTCTTTCCGAAACTCCAGAGCCTGTCATCCGGTCCTTTCCCGGATAGGGGAAAAATCCTTCAATCCATCCAGAATGAGCCCCGTGGCCTGGTTCCGGTTAAGGGTGTAAAAATGGAGGCCGGAAACGCCGGTCTCAATCAATTCCTCGCATTGGCGGATGGCGTAGTCCACGCCAATCCTGAGTGTTTCCCCGGCGTCTTTCCCCTCCATCCGGCCGAGGATCTTATCCGGTACGGTGGCCCCGCACATCTGTGTGAATTTTTTCACCTGCCCGGGATTGATGATGGGCATGATCCCCGGGATGATCGGCACATCGATCCCGGCGGCACGGGCGTGCTTCTCGAAATCGAAGAAATGCCGGTTGTCAAAAAAGAGCTGGGTGAGGATGAACTCCGCCCCCGCGTCGACCTTCCTTTTGAGGAAGGAGATATCCTCCTCGAGAGAGACGGCCTCGGGGTGGCCTTCCGGATATCCGGCAACCCCGATGGAAAAAAAACCATCCAGCTCCCTCAGATAGGCAACCAGTTCGCTGGCGTGGCACAGGGGCCCCGGGGGCGGATAATCCGGAGGGACATCCCCCCGTAGGGCGAGGATATTCTGAATGCCGGAGGATTTCAGGGAGTGGACGATCCGGGTGATCTCGTCTTGTGAGGAAGCGATGCAGGTCAGGTGCATCATGACCTCGAGACCGTTTTCCATCAGATCCAGTGTCCACTGGAGAGTTTTGTCCCGGGTGCTTCCGCCGGCGCCATAGGTTATGGAGACAAAGTCCGGCGCGAACCTTTTAAGGGCTCCGATGGTTTCATGAAGGACATGCTCGCTCTCCAAATTCTTCGGAGGAAAAAACTCGAAGGAGAGAAGAAAATCCTTTTTTTTAAAGATATCGACGATCTTCACTGGCTGGCTCCGGAACTGGGACGGCCGTTATCCGGCCTTTTCCCAAAGCCCGGATGGGTGCGGGAAACCAGATACCCGGGGAACGGGTTTTTTTGACAAGGGATCAGGGTTTTATTTCCCCGGCGGACTCTTCCGGGTGGCTGAGACCAGAAACCCCACACCGACCACCATGAGGAGCACCGCCATTAGGGGCATTTTCATCCCGAAAAGTTCCCATGCCCCCACCAGGATAAAGAGGATGGCCACGAGGATCCAGAAACCGTCCGACTCCAGCCCGGCGTATTTTCTGGCGATCTGCATCCCGAGGCTAATAAATCCGACCCCCAGAAGGATCAACCCGATCCCCGCGTCGAGGACAAGGACCAATCCGAGCCAGAGGAAAAACAACCCCCACCCCATGGCTGTAATGCGCCTGGCCTTCATCCTCGTTTCACGGATCGAGTCGGCGTCTCTTTTCACGGTAAACCTCCTTCAAGCGAGATAGTCTCAGGAAATTATAACCCACAGTCAAGGTTCCTACTACCCCACATCTCCCCCTCTGGAGATGGAAAATGTCCCGATCCCGTGCCTGACGAATATCCGCCTTTATCCTGCGTGCGAGTGGTGGTAGATTAAATCTGAAAAAAAGTTGAACGCTGCCGCATTATCAAAAGGGCCCTTCAGGATCTGTCAAGGGGGATAAAAAGGATGCCATCCGATAAAAAAGGGCCATATCTTCTCGAGTCGGCCCTGGAAGAGGTCAAGCGTCTGGATTCCAGGATATTTCCCTTCGACAGCGACAAGGTCCAGGAGGTCGAAGCCGCGGTGGTAGATGCGGTGAAGGACCTTTTCGGGGAGGATTCACCCGAGTTCGAGGAATTCGAGGACTTCCGCATCTCGTCGGGTCCTGTTTCCCTGGGGGATTCACGGACGGAAAAACAGGCCAGGTTCGAGATCGGCCTCCCCCAGGCGGTGGTCCGTTTAGAAGCCCTTTTGGACCGGGTGGGACAGGCCCCGGGTGGTGAACACTCCCCCTTCGGGACGGCGTCCGGGCCTTTCGGGGAAAAGAAGGAAAAAAAGGCGGCAAAAGCGGGGCCCCCGGGGGAACCGGAAAAGAAACCATCCCCGCCCTCACCGGCGGCAAAAACAGCGCCACCGGTCCCACCGAAACCGGGAGGGAAGAACAAGACCGCCCCCGTCAAACTGGCCGGGTCCGGGGCCAGGGCAAAGCAGCCGGGCAAAGTCCTGATCCTCCAGGCCGGAGGGGACGAGATCACATTCGCCGCGGCGGCCCTCATGGACAAGATCGGGGTGGACGTGCTGCTTTTGGAAGAGGACACCCCTGAAAAGGTCGATGAGGCGGTTTCACAGAGAGGCCTCGCCTTCACGCTGGTTTGTGTCTCCTCCTTTGTGAAAGGGGGGTTTTCCGGACTGACCGCAGTCATCTCGAAGCCAAGGCCCAAGCACGAAATGGCTTTTAAAATAGGCCTCCTCGTGGGGAAACTGGGGCCGGGGAAGGTCGCCATCCTGTACACCGGGGAAAAGCCGCAGGATATTCCCGAAGACCTCTTCGGGGTTTACTATATCCCCTTCAAGGAGGAAGGAGGCTGGCAGATAGGGTTTTTAAAGCTGCTGAAAAACAACGGCTTTTATATTGACGCAAACCTTCTTTTTGATTAAGGCTCCGCCGCGGGAAACCTCGTACGGCCGCGGCCTGTCTTCACCCCCGCGCGAAAACCTCTAATCCCCAAAAAGGCCGAGGCCGACGGGCACCGTCCACCCCGGGATCTTCAACAGGATCATGTCCTGCCCAGTGATCTCCGGGATCGGAGAAAATGTCATCCCGCCGCGGAACCCCGCCGGGATCACCCCGACTATCCGCCCTTCCGAGGGCGTGTATCCCCGGGAGATATAGACCTCGAGCGGGTGATAAAATTGGCTGGAAAAACCGCTGAGATCCAGGACCCGCCCGTCGACGGAAACGCTCAGCTTTCCGGAGATATCGGCAGCCTTCGTGTAGCCGTAAAGATCAGCGTCCAGACCGAAAGCCAGTATCGGGATCAGCCACAGGGCAATGGCCGCCGTCATGATTATCAACCCTCGAGATTTCATCGCTTCCTCCTTTCAGAACGCCCCTCCGATGCCGCATGCTACCGGAATCCCGAACTCCGGGTAAAGGGCAAAGACAGCGGATTGTGCTCAACGTCTGACGTAAAAGGTTGATGGCCTCGCAAATAGTCATCAACCCGCCCCGCTCGGGGCGCCCGGACCAGGGACTCGCGTCGTAAGTATTTGATCCTTAAGGAAAGGGAAAACAACGCTTTTCCCTTTCCGTGGAGCCAAAAGTCCCGAATCGGACTTTTTGCGACCCTGTCAACGTTCAACGTGGACCTTTTCACAGCCAGTCGGCCATGAGGAGACCAAAACCCAGCCTCATCTCACGGTGATTATAATCGATGAGGCTTTCCCCGTAACCGTCAAAAAACCGTATATACCCCTTAATCTTTTTCGAAAGGGGGTAGGACCAGCCCAGTTCGACCGCCCCCTTGTTGTCCTTCCGAAGGTTGTTGCGCAGCAGGAGCGTGAAGGTGTGGTTCCGGTGGGTGAAAAGAAAACTCAGTTCTCCGGGTCCCATGTATTCCGTGAGATCCGGGTTATCATCACCCTGTGCGTCCTGGGGGTCTTCCTTTTCCCTTTCCGGAATCCTGTACCAGGGTTTCACACTCAGGACCATATTCTTTCTGGACAGGAGCAGGTCCAGATAGACCCGGTTCCAGCTCCGGGAAAGATCCCCCCCCTGGCCGTTGGACTGGTGGGAAACCCCTGCGACCAGGCCGAAGGCCTTCATCCCCAGGATGCCGAAATCGGTGTCAAAAAAGAGAAAAAGTTCGGGCTCGTGGTTTGTCTCCCGGAAAGGGGAGGACCGTTCCCTGTTATAGGCCTGCCACCACGACCGGCTCGTATATGCCGCGTAAAGATCCCCTTCCGATCCCAGAAAATCCGTGTCGAGCAGGACTTTGAGGCTTATCTGGAATAACATCTCGATATTGTGCAGATCGTCCTCCTCAAGGCCCAGCACCTCGTTGTTGGGGTCGGTGCTGTAGTAAAAAGGCAGGATGAAGTTCGGCCGGTGCGGCAGAAGGAGGAAGGGGTTTTCCCGGGCCGCCTGCTCCATGACCATCCGGTCGCTCATATCCCGGGTGGTCTGGTCGGAGGCGCCGCAGGGGGACCAGAGGCCAAACCAAAGGGTCCAGACCAGGGCTGCGGCGCCAAGGACCTTGCCTTTGTAAGCCTTTTTCATCGGGGCAGCCCCTTTATTTTGCCGTATCCGGTGTTATAAAAACCTGAATGAGATTCTATCCTTTTCACAGGGTTCCCGTCTTTATTTTTATCTTCATCGGTGTCTTTTTTATCGGCACCGCCATCGGCCTCTGGGTCTTTTACCGATCCCTTCCGGATGTCGGTTTCCTTTCGGAAAAGGACGCCTCCATGGAGATTTCCGTCCAGGACTGGAAGGGAAGATCGGAACCATTCACGGTGGGGCCCGCCAACCCTTACTGGACCCCATCATCGGAAACCCCCGGTTACCTCAGGGATGCGGTCCTTGCCGGGGAGGATTTTTCCTTTTACAGGCACAAAGGCATCGACTGGTTCGAGGTGAAGGAATCCCTCAAAAAGAACTTTAAAACACGGCGTTTTGCGAGGGGAGCCAGCACCATCACCCAGCAGCTGGCCAAAAACCTGTTCCTTTCCAGGGAAAAAACCCTGGGCCGGAAATTTCGGGAGATACTTTTGGCCTGGAAGCTCGAGAAGGCGTTAAAAAAGGACCGCATCCTGGAAGTTTATCTTAACATCGTGGAATTAGGGGATTCGATTTACGGAATCGGCAAGGGGTCCCGGTTCCATTTCAACAAGGAACCCGCGGACCTGTCCCTTCGGGAGGCCACGATTCTCGCCGCTATGCTTCCGGGACCGAAGGTTTATGACCCGGCGAGATACCCCGATCGGGTGATGAACCGTTCGGATCATCTGCTGGGTGTCATGCTGAAGGGCCGGATGATACGGGAAGAGGAATACCTTGAAGCCCTGAGCGAATTTCCCTTTGCCGATGAAACGCAATCCGATCCGGAGATGACACCGGTAGCAGTGCCGGAAGAGACGCCCCCTTCGGCGTCTGCCATTGGACCCGCAGGATCTGATGCCTCTTATGGATCCACTTTAAAAAAACCCGCGCCTGTTCCGATACCGGGCTACGATGGAGCCGCGGGGTGGGAACTTTCCGGGGATCCCCCTGGCTATGCCCTTCCAGAGTCTTCTTTTGCGCCTTCCCCCCAGGGGATTTCCCCCGCTCCCGGAGAGGGTGGTCCCATCGTGCCCGACGGTGCTGATTCCCTTCCGGAAACCGGCGAGGCGCCTCCGTAGGAACCGGGGGGTTAGCGTCTCCGGTTTTCCATGCGATCCCTGACCTTTTCAATCCTCCAGGAGATCGCCTCCTTGTTTTCGTAAACGGGGAATATCTGGTTGTACATATTCAGGGCTTCCTCGAGACGGCCCATTTCCTCGAGGGTCGCTGCCAGGTTGAATTTTGCGTCAATGGCGAGTTCCCCTTCGGGAAACCGGGCAAGGTATTGTTCATAGGCTTTCTGCGCATCCCCCAGAGCCCCCTGGGTCTGCAGGATATTGCCGATCCGGAAAAAGGCGTCGTCCACAAGGGGACTGTCCGGGTACCGGCTGATGAGATAGAAAAACTCCATTTTTGCCCGTTCAAAATCCAGGAGCTCGAAAAAACAAACCCCGGTGCGGAACTGAAACAGGTCCTTGTCGGGTTTGTTTTCATAATCTGAGATCAGCTTCTGATACTCCTCGGCTGCCTGTCCGAAATCGCGGACCCGGCTCTCAAGGAGTTCGGCGATACTGCGGTGCGCTTCGAAAGCCAGGGGGTGATCCGGGAATCTTCGGATCAGCTCGCGGAAATCCATGATCGCTTCTTGATAACGGGACTGATAAAGCTCGTAGATGGTCCCTCTTCGGTGAAGGACCAGGGGGGTGAGACTGCTTTCGGGATATCGGATCAGGAACGTGGTGAGGTATTCCACGGCGGCACCGGAAAGGCCTTCGTCCAGAGCCGCCGTGGCCTGCTCGTAGAGGGCCTGTTCCCGTGAGCGGCAAGCGGAAAGACTGACGACAAGAAACACCGCGACGGCCAGGAGGGAAACGGTTCGGGAGAGAAAACCGCGCGGGCTCCAATGTCTTTTTTTTGCCCGGCGGGATGCCCCCACCGGACCGGTTGTTTTTCTTCTCAGACCTGGATCCTCATGAATTGTCTCAGGGCACCCGTCCCGGTTTCTGAGGGATTCAGGAACTGCAGGCCGAGGCGCCTCTCCTGGACGTAGCTGAAGCCTGTCACCTGTCCCTTTTTCACGTCCCTAGTTTTTCGACATCGGATCTTGTCGATAAAGATGTTTTTTGCCACGTTGATCAGATCCACCAGGACTTCTTCCGGGATGTCTTCAGCCCCCTTGTAGAGGACCCCGAGACCCCCTTCGCTGATATCAATGACCAGCCCCGGACGCCCCAGACCCGCCACGTAGGACATCCCCTCCGCCTCCGCCCGCGGGTAAGCCCTTCTCTCGGCTAGTTCCCCCCGACTCCCGCTCATTCCTCTTCCTCCTGGATAAGGGCTATCGAGACGACCTTTTCATCAGGATCCGTCAAATCGATCAGCTTGACCCCCTGGCTGGACCGGGAATAGACCGATATCCCTGAAACCGGCATGCGGATTAGGCGACCCTTGTTGGTGATCACCATGATCTCCTCTTCGCTCCCTACCTGAAGGGTCCCGACCAGGTTTCCCACCTTCGCGGACGTTTTAAGGACTTTCACCCCTTTTCCACCGCGTTTGATGGGATTGTACTCCTTCATCTGCGTCCTCTTGCCGTATCCTCTCTCGGTGGCGGTCAGCATGAAGGCCGCATCGTTGATCACCTCCATGCCTACCACCCGGTCCCCTTTCTGGAGATTGATCCCGCGGACCCCTCTTGCCGTCCGGCCCATGGGCCGGACATCGGACTCCCGGAAACGGACCCCTTGCCCGAAATAGGAGGACAGAAGAAGGTGGCGCTTTCCGTCCGTCAGGGCAGCCTTGATAAGCCGGTCCCCTTCGTCCAGCTCGAGGGCGATGATGCCTCCGGCCCTTGGCCTGGCAAAGGCCTCGAGATCGGTTTTCTTGATGACACCGTGTTCGGTTGCCATAACGACATAATGGCCGGCCGAGAATTCCCGGACCGGGAGGAAAGCAGTGACTTCCTCATCTTTCCTGAGGGACAGCAGGTTGACGATGGCCTTGCCGCGGGCCGCCCTTCCCATCTGGGGAATCTCGTGGACCTTAAGCAGATGGACCTGCCCCTGGTCGGTGAAGAAGAGGATGAAGCTGTGGGTGGAGGCCACGAAGATATGTTCCGCGAAATCCTCTTCCCGCATGGACATCCCGGTGAGGCCCTTCCCGCCCCTCTGCTGCGAGCGGTAAAGGGTCAGGGGGGTTCTCTTGACGTAGCCGGCGTGGGAAACGGTGACCAGGACCTCCTCATCGACGATGAGATCCTCTATGGAAAGGGATTCGGTGGCCGCAATGATCTCCGTGCGCCGGACGTCCCGGTATTTGTCCCGAACCTCCCTGAGTTCCTCCTCGATCACCCCCAGGAGTTTTCGCTCATCGGCCAGGATCCCCTCGAGCCATTCGATCTGGACGAGGATCTCCTGGAGCTCTTTCTCGATCTTTTCCCTCTCGAGGCCCGTGAGGCGGGCGAGGCGCATTTCAAGGATGGCGTTTGCCTGGCGTTCCGTCAGCCCGAAGCGGGTCATGAGCCCTTCCCTGGCAGCCGGGACATCCCTGGATTTCTTGATCAGTTCCACCACGGCATCGATATTGTCCAGGGCGATCTTGAGGCCTTCCAGGATGTGCGCCCTCTCCTGGGCCCGCGCCAGGAGGTAGCGCGACCGGCGGGTAACCACCTCCACCCGGAAATCTATGAAATGCCCCAGCATCTCGGGGAGGGTGCAGGTCACGGGCTGATTCCGGTGGATGGCGAGGAGCTGGACCCCGAAGGTGGTTTTCAGCTGCGTCTGGGAGAAGAGCTGGTTCAGGATGACCTCCGACTCCTCCTCCTTTTTGAGCTCGACGACGATCCGCATCCCGTCCCGGTCCGATTCATCCCGGAGGTCGGAGATCCCTTCGAGCTTTTTCTCCTTCACGAGATCCGCGATCTTCTCGATCAGGCGTGCCTTGTTGACCTGGTAGGGGAGCTCCGTGATAACGATGGCCGAGCGCCCCTTTTTCTGGTGCTCGACAACAGCCCTGGCCCTGATATGGATGGAACCCCGGCCGGTGCGGTAGGCGTCCCGGACACCCTCGAGGCCGTAGATAAATCCCCCGGTGGGGAAATCGGGAGCCGGCATGACCTCCATGATCTCCTCCAGGGTCGCATCGGGCTTTTCGATGAGGAGGATGCAGGCATCGATGGTCTCTGCGAGGTTATGGGGCGGGATGTTGGTGGCCATGCCCACGGCGATGCCGGAGGAGCCGTTGACAAGGAGGTTGGGAAACCTGGCCGGGAGGACGAGGGGCTCTAAGAGGGTTTCATCGTAATTGGGCCCGAAATCAACCGTGTCCTTGTCGAGGTCCCCCAGGAGTTCCTCGGTGAGGCGCTGCATGCGCACCTCTGTGTAACGCATCGCGGCCGCGGCGTCCCCGTCGATGGATCCGAAGTTTCCCTGCCCCTCCACGAGGGGGTAGCGCATGGAAAAATCCTGGGCCATGCGCACGACCGTATCGTAAACGGCCTGGTCCCCGTGGGGATGATACTTGCCGATGACGTCACCGACGATGCGGGCGGACTTTTTGAAGGGCTTCCCGTGGGTGTTTCCAAGGTCCTGCATGGCGTAAAGACTTCGGCGATGAACGGGCTTTAACCCGTCCCGGATGTCGGGCAGGGCTCTGCCGACGATGACGCTCATGGCGTAATCGAGGTACGATGTCTTCATCTCGTCCTCGATATGGATGATCTCGATAGGAGCGTTGACGCCGTTGATCAGATCCGACATGGAAGGCCCTCAAAAATCACTTGTTTCAAAATCATGGGCAAAACCTCGTCCCTTTTTTCCCTAGATATCCAGATTCCTCACGTTCAGGGCGTTGTTCTCAATGAACTCGCGCCTCGGTTCCACCACGTCGCCCATAAGGGTGTTGAAAATTTCGTCGGCCTCTACGAGGTCCTCTATCGTGACCTTCAGGAGGGCCCGCTTCTCGGGATTCATGGTGGTTTTCCAGAGCTGTTCGGGGTTCATCTCCCCGAGACCCTTGTAGCGCTGGATGGCGATCCCCTTGCGCCCGCGTTCCAGGATGAAATGCACCAGTTCGCTGATCCGCCTGGTCCGGAGCAGCTCCATGCCTTTCTCCGCCTCTCCCCCCTGGTCCCCCGTGGGTGGGCTTTCCTCCTCGTCCTTGCGGGAAGCTACCAGCACCATTTCGTTTCCCAGGACCTTCAGGCCTTTTACCAGGCGGAGCATTTCCGAGTAGCTCGGTTTGGCGATGGTGTTGACATCGATCTGGGTCCTCCACCGCGAACCGTTTTTCCGGGTAAGAACCGTGGCTGACCAGCAGGAATGCTCCTCGTCCTCGGCCAGGCGAACCTCGACGGGCTGGATCTCGGGATAGACGGCGGTCAGATAGGTGACCACGCTCTCCAGTTTGCTCCCAAAGAGGGTTCGGTCGTGCAGCGTCGTCCGGTCGACCCCCTCCAGGGAAAGGGCCAGCATCAGCCGGGGGTCAAGACGCCGGCGTTCCACCCTCCTCATCAGCTCCACGAAGCGGGTGGCAGTAGAAAAGAGGGCGGCGAGGCGCCCTGCCTCGTAGGCCTCGTCCAGCCCCGGAGCCAGAAGGGTCAGGTTCCGGATTCCTTGCTCTGCCAGAAAGCCGTTCAGCTCCTTTTCGTCCTGCAGGTATTTCTCGTCCTTTCCCTTCTTGATCCGGAAAAGGGGAGGCTGGGCAATGTAAAGGAAACCCCGTTGGATGAGTTCCGGCATCTTCCGATAGAAAAAGGTGAGAAGTAGCGTCCGGATGTGGGAACCGTCCACGTCGGCGTCGGTCATGATGATCACCTTGTGGTACCGGAGCTTTTCCAGGCTCACATCCCCTCCGAAACCGGTGCCCAGGGCCGTGATGATGGTCCGGATCTCCTGGTTGGAGAGCATCTTGTCGTCCCGGGCCTTTTCGACGTTGAGGATCTTTCCGCGAAGGGGCAGGATCGCCTGAAAGCGGCGGTCCCTCCCCTGTTTGGCGGAACCGCCCGCCGAATCCCCCTCGACGATGAACAGCTCGGCCTGGGCGGGGTCCCGGGCCTGGCAGTCGGCCAGCTTTCCCGGGAGGTCAGCCACATCCAGGGCGCCTTTTCGCCGCGTCAGCTCCTTGGCTTTCCTGGCCGCCTCCCTCGCCCTGGCGGCTTCGGTGGCCTTTGTCACGATCTTCCGGGCAATGGGGGGGTTCTCCTCCAGGAAAGCCCCCAGTTTCTCGTTCACGACGGTTTCGACCAGGCCCTTGATCTCGCTGTTGCCCAGCTTGGTCTTGGTCTGTCCCTCGAACTGGGGGTTGGGGAGCTTCACGGAGATGACCGCGGTCAGCCCCTCCCGGACATCATCGCCGGTCAGACCCACCTTGGCGTTGCGCATGAGGTTGTTGGAGACCGCATACTGGTTCACGGTCCGGGTGAGGGCGGCTTTGAAGCCGATCAGGTGGGCCCCTCCCTCGTGGGTGTTGATATTGTTGGCGAAGGAAAAAATGTTTTCCTTGTAGGTTTCGTTGTACTGAAAGGCGATATCCACGTAGACGTCGCCTTTTTCGGCGGTGATGTGGACGGGTTTGCGGTGGACGGGCGTCCTGTTCCTGTTCAGGTGTTCCACGAAGTGGCCGATGCCGCCCTTGTACTGGAATTCATGGCGTTTTTCGGCCCTTTCGTCCTCGATGGTGATCTTTACGCCGGCGTTTAGAAACGACAGCTCGCGGAGCCTTTGCGACAGGATCTCGAAGGAGAATTCAGTCGTTTCAAAAATCTCCTTGTCAGGCCAGAATGTGACCTTGGTGCCTCTTTTCCGGGTTTTTCCCGTCACCTGGAGCTTGGCGACGGCTTTTCCTTTCTGGTAGGTCTGGGCGTAGACCTTCCCGTCCCGCCAGATTTCCAGGTCCAGCCGGGAGGAAAGGGCGTTGACCACCGAGACACCCACCCCGTGAAGTCCCCCCGAGACTTTGTAGGCGCTGTTTTCGAACTTTCCGCCCGCATGCAGGGTGGTCATGACCACCTCCGCGGCCGATTTATTCATCTGCTTGTGGTGATCCACCGGGATTCCCCGGCCGTTGTCCTCCACGACGATGCTGTTGTCCATCCTGATAATGACATCGATGCGGTCGCAGTACCCTGCCATGGCCTCGTCGATGCTGTTGTCAACCACTTCGAAAACGAGGTGATGGAGCCCCTCGATAGAGGTGTTCCCGATGTACATCGAGGGCCGTTTCCGGACGGCTTCAAGGCCTTCAATGACCTTGATCTTTTCGGCGGTGTACTGATGCTCTTTGGATCCCGCGCTTCTGGGGTCGGTAATTTTCCCCGGATTTTCGCTGCGCGGGGTTGTGCGGTTTTTTTCATCCAAGGGTTCTTTCCCCTTTTTCGTCAGTTATTCCCGAAGCCGTAGCCCGGCAATCCATTATCGGGCCGATGCGGGTCCTTTTCCGTCCTCATGCCGTCCGCTGCAGGGCCCCCGCCTGAACGCTCCAGGCGATCCCTTCCCCCTCCGGAAAAAACAGGTCCCGGTCTTTTGTTGCCGAAAGGAGAAACTGCGCCCCGAATTCCCGGATGATCCTGGTCAAGGCCTTTTTCCTCGCCTCATCCAGTTCGCTGGCCACATCGTCAAGGATCACCAGCGGCCATTCCCCCCCCCGGGCCCCGGCCACCTCACGGACGAGGGCCAGCTTGAGGGCGAGGACGGCCGCCCGCTTTTGCCCCTGGGATCCGAAGCGTGCGAGATCAACAGGACCTGCGGAACCTTCCAAAAGGAACTGCACCGCGTCCCTGTGGGGACCGACAAAGGTGTGTCCGCTCCTCTTTTCCCTTTCCCTCTCCCGGAAGAGACCTTCCAGGATCCTGTCCGCCAGGGCTTCCCGTTTCAAGGCCGTTGTCTCGTAATGCTCCATCCACGGGATATTCCCGATCGCGCTCCCGCCGGGGACTTTTTCAAAGGAAGGGGTGTATCTTAAATGGAGCCCCTCCCCCAGTTCCAGGATTTCCCCGAGGGCGGCCATTTCCCGGTTGAGTGTCCCGAGGAGGTCCATTCTCCTTTTGAGGACCCAGGATCCGGTCTCGGCCAGCGCGCGGTCCCACCCCTCCTTCTCTTCGGCGGATGGACGCGCTTTCCGGAACAGGGCGTTTCTTTGTCTCAGGGCGGACAGGAACCTCCGGTATTCGGAGGGGTACCCGGGACGGGTTTCGAAAACAGCCCGATCCAGGATCCTTCTTCTCCAGGACGGGGGGCCTCCCACCAGTCCTACGTCCTCGGGGATGAAATGGACCGCTCCCACGGATCGAAGATATTCCTCCGGTGACGGGATCCGCCGATCATCGATAAACTGGCTTCGGCCCCGATGGTCCAGGGAAAAGGAAAGGATCCTTTCGGACTCCGCCCAAAGAAGACGCCCCGAAACGCGGCACATTTCCTCCCCGTGCCGGATCAAATCATTTTTGCCCGCTGTCCGGAAGGAGCGAAGACTCCCCAGACAGGCTACAGCTTCAAGGAAATTCGTCTTCCCCTGCCCATTGGGCCCATAGACCAGGTTGAAACGGGGGTGGAGATGGATTTTCTGACGCTGGAGGTTGCGAAAACGGTCCGGTTCCACCCAATCCATTCTCATGGTCAGATTCGCATGGGCATGATGACAGCCAGGTAATCCTCCTCCCCTTTCTGGGACAGGACGCAGGGACTCAGCTCGTCGTTGATGCTGATCTGGACCGTTTCGGATTCCATGGAAGTCAGGGTATCCAGCATGTACCTGGCGTTGAAGGTGACCTCCAGGGCATCCCCCTCGAATTTTGCGGGAACGGTTTCCGTGGCCATCCCGAGATCGGGGTTGTTGATATGGACGGTCATTTTATCCGGACCGAAGGAAAATCGAACGGCCCGGGAACGTTCCGAAGACAGGAGCTGGACCCTCCGGATGGCATGGATCATATCCTCTCTGGACACCTGCGCCGTTACCTTCCTGTCCTCCGGGATGACCTGGGCATAGTTGGGAAAGGCCATGTCGATGAGCCGTGTTGTCAGGACCGTAGAGTCCTTTCTGAAAACTCCGTGCTGCTTCTTGAAATCCACCTCGATGATGGCGTTTTCCCCCTCCTCTTCCAGGAGCCTTCTTACCTCGTTCAGGGATTTCCTGGGAATGACCACGCTTTCCCCACCCCGAACGTTCCCGGCCTTTTTCTCCACCAGGGCCAGCCGGTGCCCGTCGGTGGCGACCAGCCGCAAGATGCCCTCACCGTTCTTTTCCTCCATCTGGAAAAGAATCCCCGTCAGGTTGTACCTCGTCTCGTCGGTGGAGGCGGCGTAAATGGTCTTGCGGATCATTTCCCTGAGATTTTCCGCGTCCAGCGTGATGAAATCCCCGTCCTCGAAGGAAGGGAGGGAAGGGTAGTCTCCGGAAGGCAGCCCCTTCAATTCGAAGGAAGAGGTTCCGCAAGTGATCTGGGCGACATTTTCCCCCAGAACCTGCAAATCGACCCCCGTCTCGGCCGGCAGTTCCTTGATGATCTCAAAAAGCTTTCTTGCCGAGAGGGTAACGGATCCTTCGCTGCTGATCGTGGCCCCGACAAAACCGCTGATGCCGACCTCCATGTCGGTAGCCTGCATCCGCAATTTTTCGCCGCTCCCTTCGATAAGCACATTGCTCAATATGGGAACGGTGTTTTTCCTTTCCACGATGCTCTGGACCCGGGAAAGCCCCTGGAGGAAATCCTCCCTGTTAACGGAAAAACTCAGCACCTTCCGACCTCCTGATTCCGGCTGGCGGTCCAATAAATTCCCCGTTTTTGATCCCACGGAAAACCACGGGGCTTCAATACGGAATTACCCTTATTTTAACCGAATGTGATACCGCAAAGCAACACTTAACACTTTTTCTCCAAAGATGCATTCTTTCCCCAACGTTAGATCTTTTAATAGTTTGAATAATTAAACAGTAGAAGAAACAGTAGAGCCTGGGGATTCGTGGAAAGGGGGGATAACCGGTTCTGAACACAGGGGAAAAAGGGTGCGGGAAGCTGGGGATTCATCCGGGGATTAACCTTTTCCTGTCCACAGGAGGGCCGGCCGTCGGGTTAATCCACAGGAAAGGACACAGGGTTGTCAACAGCCTAGGAACCGTTGCCTCCTTCCAGCTCCTTTGTCAGACGATCCAGCATCATCTGGAAATCGGGCTTTTCACCGGCCATATTTTCGACCTTGTGAATGGCGTGAAGGACCGTGGAATGGTCCCTCCCGCCGAAACATCGGCCGATCTCCGGAAGGGAGAGGCCCGTTAACTGACGTGCCAGGTACATGGCCGTGTGGCGGGGGGTGATGAAGGCCTTGTTCTTTTTCTTGGATTTGAGGTCCGAGATCCTTATCTGGAAATGGAGGGAGATTTTTTTCTGGATGTCATCTACGCTGATGGGCTGTTTTCGCTGTTCCAGGAAATTTTTCAGGGCCTCGTGGACAAGGGGCAGGTCGATGACTTTGGTCTTGGCGAAGGAGGCAAAGGCCGAGACCCTCTGAAGGTACCCTTCCAGCTCGCGGATGTTGGAACCGGTGTTTTCCGCCAGGAAAAGAGATACGTCCTTGGGGAGGACGATCCCGGACCATTCAGCCTTTTTTTCGAGGATCGCAATCTTGGTTTCCAGATCCGGGGGCTGGATATCGGCGATCAGGCCCCATTCGAAACGGGATCGGAGCCGCTCCTCCAGATCGGGGATCTCACGGGGAAACTTGTCCGAGGAGACGACGATCTGTTTGTGGGAATCGAAAAGGGAGTTGAAAGTATGGAAAAATTCCTCCTGGGTTCTCTCCTTGCCGGCGATGAACTGGATGTCGTCCACCAGAAGGATGTCCATGTTCCGGTAGGTTTCCCGGAACTGGGGCATGCGGTCAAAGCGGAGACAGTTGATCAGCTCGTTCATGAAGCGTTCGGAAGACAGGTAGCAGAGTTTGATTTGCGGGTTCTGAACCCTGGCGTAGTATCCGATGGCATGCATCAGATGGGTCTTCCCGAGTCCGACCCCGCCATAAATGAAGAGGGGGTTGTAGGATTTAGCCGGACGGTCTGCAACGGCCATGGAGGCCGCGTGGGCGAACTGGTTGCCGCTTCCCACAACAAAAGTGTCAAAAGTGTATTTGGGATTCAATTCGGCATGGTCGTCGGTTCCGTTTGACGGCGCCGTTTTTTCCTTTCGGGGTGCGGTCCGGCGCTCCGGATCCTTTTTACCCGCCTGGTTTCCTTCCTTCACAGGGCTTGCGGGGTCGACCTCGATGCGGACGGGCATCTCGAGTCCCGTCAGGTGCTGGGCGGTGGAGGTCAGGGTGGAAATGTAATTCTCCTCAACCCAGTCCTTAATAAAGGAATGGGGCGCCTTCAGGAGAAGCCCGTGATCATCGACACGGGACGGTACAAGGGTGCCGAACCAGGAATTGAAGATCTGGCTGTTAACCTCTTCCTTCAGACTGTCGAGGATCTGGTTCCAGAGCGCCTGAGCTTTCATTATGCCTTTGTTTTCAAAACCTTGAAAGGTCCGATCCCATATCTGAAACCGACCGTTTACACACAGACTTTTCCACAGGTGTGGAAAAGCCGAAATAATCAATAAAAACAATAACTTATATTAGATTTTCCCTGCATTTCGGCCGCCATTTTGAAAAACTGTAGATTTGTGGAAACGGCCGGGAAAAACCCGTCTTAACAGAAACTTAACCGTAGTGCCAGAAAGTGGAGAAGAAATTTTCAAGGGCAAGGGCGCAGTTTCCGAACATTCATCCAGACTCCCCTGCGGCGCTGATTCCTACCCCTCCCGAAACGGATAGATACTCTGTATAACAGATGGCCCCGAACGGTTGCAAGGGAAAAGAATTTCCTCCGACCGGAGGGCGGTTCGGACCCTTGCCCTGCGTCAAATTCTCTGATATATGGACTAGTTCCGCAGGATATCAAGGCCGCGTGGCCTGATCTGCCAAGGAGCGAGGGATGAAGCCCGTCGCGAGAGTCCGACCGTCCCCTTCCGCGGTGATCGAGGGGCCCGGCAAAAAAAGGAGAGAGCACCTTGAAAAGGACCTTTCAACCCAGCAATATTTCCAAAAAGCGGACCCACGGGTTTCGGGCCCGGATGGCCACAAAGGGCGGACGCCTGGTCCTGAAAAGGAGAAGGGCCAAGGGAAGGAAGCTCCTGACCGTTTGAGGGAAACCCCTGATTCCCGCTTCCCCCCTTCCTTGCGGGTCCGGTCAAGGTCCGATTATCTCACGATCCAGAGGATCGGGAGAAAAGTTAGGGGGCGATGTTTTACCCTTTTGACCGTCCGGAACGATCTCCCCTTCTCACGATTCGGCCTCACCGTTTCAAAGAAGATCGGCAAGGCAGTAGACCGGAACCGGATAAAAAGGAAAATCCGGGAGATCCAGAGACTCTGCCGGCACGGGATCCTCCCGGGGTACGATATTGTCCTCATCGCCAGACGGGAGTCCCTGGCAGCCCCTTTCCGAGAGATGGAGGAGGAATTTCGCCGCCTGATCCGCGCCGCGGGTCTGGCGAAGGAAAGCCTTGAAAGGTGAAAGGTTTCATCATAGCCTGCATCCGTTTTTATAGAAACTGGGTCTCCCCGGTTTTTGGGCCCACGTGCCGTTTCTTTCCTACCTGTTCAACTTATGCTATGGAAGCGGTGGAGAGAAAAGGCGTCCTGAAAGGATCTGCCCTTGCAGTCAGACGCCTGCTCAAATGCCACCCCTGGCATCCGGGAGGATTCGATCCCGTTCCCCCGGGGGTGGATGTTCCGGTCGATCCGGCGGTCCGCCCGGACGGGGGACCATCGCTTCAGGCCCGGCAGAAAATAAACGAACCCGGGCCAGACCGGGGACCGATAAAGGGATAAAGGGACCATCTCAATGGAAGATCAGGGAAAAAGACTCATCCTCGCACTCGTTCTGTCCTTCGCTTTCTTGATGGTGTACCAGAGATATTTCCTCCCTCCCTCCCCGGAGCCCGTCCAGACGGAGGAAAGCAGGCCCGCGGCCCAGGAAACCATTTTGGAACCCTCCGGGGAAGGCTCCCTCTCGGAAATCCCGCCGGGTCCGCCTCCCGAACCCATCGGCGGGAGCGAAGAGACCTTCGTCTCCATATCGACCCCTCTTTATGAGGCGGTCCTGACCAACCGGGGGGGAGCCCTGAAGAGTTTTACCCTGACCCAATACAGGGAGGAGCTCAAGGATCCCGACTCCCACGTTCAGATGGTCCACGATACCGGGGGAGAGCCCGTCCTTCCCCTGGCCGCGGAGTTTACGGGGGCCGGGGGACCTCTCGGATTTTCCCGGGCCCTTTTCCGCACCGAGGGCGGCGATCTCGCCCTCAGGAACGGTCAAAGGGGCACTGTTTCTTACCGCTACCGGACCCCCGAAGGCCTTGAAATGGTCAAAACCCTTGAATTTGCGGGTGATTCCTATGAGATACGCTGCGGGGTGAATATCATAAACCGCTCGGGGCAGACCATCGGCGGGCGCGGCTCCCTTATCTGGGGCCCGGGGCTGGAGGATTCCGTCGGTGCCGGCGGGCAAGAGGAAAAATCCCGGAGTTCGCGTTACGGATACAAGGGCGCCCTTGTCCTCGACGGTCGCAAGACCAGCAAGATAAAGACCAAGGATCTCGAGGGAACCCGGACTTTCGAGGATCCGGTTACCTGGATCGCCTCCTCCGACATGTATTTCGTGGCGGCCCTTCTGCCCATAGAAGGGTTTGACGGGGCCCTGGCGCGGAAGGGCTCGGGAGAACGGGTGGAGGTTGCCCTCCTTTCCCAGCAGCGGCTCGCGCCGGGCGCCGGGGCCGAGCTGGCAGCTTCGGCCTACGTGGGGCCCAAGGAGATGAACTCCCTGAGGCAGGTGGACTCGTCCCTTATCCGGACCATTGACTTCGGGATATTCGGCTTCATTGCCAAACCCCTCCTGGAACTGCTCAACTTTTTCCACAGGTACGTGGGGAATTACGGCCTGGCAATCATTATCCTGAGTGCTTTAATCAAGATCATCTTCATCCCTTTTTCGGCCATAAGCCACCGCTCCATGAAAAAAATGTCCCGGCTTCAGCCCCAGATCAACGCCCTCCGGGACCGCTACAAGAAAGACAAGGAAAAGCTCAATCAGGAGGTCATGAAGCTTTATCAGCAGAATCGGGTCAATCCCGCCAGCGGGTGCCTGCCGATTCTCGTCCAGATCCCTGTCTTTTTCGCTCTCTATCGCGCGCTGTTAGGAGCTATTGAGCTCAGGCACGCCCCCTTCTATTTCTGGATCGTGGACCTTTCGGCCAAGGATCCCCTTTACATCACCCCCATCATCATGGGGGCCACCATGTTCCTCCAGCAGAAGATGACGCCTACGGCCGGCGATCCCAGGCAGGCCCGGATCATGCTTTTTCTCCCCATCATCTTCACGGCCCTTTTTCTCAGCTTTCCCGCCGGTCTGGTCATCTACTGGACTGTCAACAACGTCCTGACCATCACCCACCAGTATTTCCTCAACAAGGCCAAGGACGGGGAAGAGCCGGTCGTGGAGGAAAAGCCGGCGTCCGGCAAGGGAAAGGGAAAGAAAAGGAAAACCGCAAACTGAAAGGAAGGCCGGGCAGGGGGCCACTTAAGATCCAGGCCACAAATGACCGCCACCCGCCCGGGATGGTTGAGTGATTCCCCCAGGAAGAAAGATACCCGGCCCCTCCGCCGGCCATACCCACGACGGCACCATCGCAGCCATCTCGACCCCTCCCGGCCCCGGAGCCATCGGCATGGTCCGCGTCTCCGGTCCCGACGCCCTTTCGGTGGTTCAGAAGGTCTTCGCCCCGGCCTCCCCCGGAAAAACCCCTTTCCCTGCCAGAAGGGCCCTGTTCGGCCGAGCCCACTATCCGGACCGTCCCTCCGATCCCATTGACCTGGGAGTCCTCACGTATTTTAACGGACCCAAAACCTACACCGGGGAGGACCTGGCGGAGGTGACCCTGCACGGGGGCCCCCTGATCCTTCAAACCTTTCTGCAGGCGGTGCTAAGGGCCGGAGCCAGGCTGGCGGAGCCGGGGGAATTCACAAGAAGGGCGTTTCTCAATGGCCGCATGGATCTTTCCCAGGCGGAAGCGGTCGCCGGACTCATCTTTTCCGCGACCGACGAGGCCAGAAGGGTCATGCTCCGTCAGGTGGAGGGGGCCATGGGGCGGCAGTCGTCGTCCATGCGGGAGAGCCTCCTCGAGAGCAAGGTTCTTCTGGAAGCGTCCATCGATTTTCCGGAAGAGGTGGAAGGGGAGGAACGGCTGCGGGTCCGGGGACTCCTTGCCCAAACCCAGGACCGGGCCGCAAGGCTCCTCAAAACCACGAGGATGGGGATGGCCCTTCGGGAGGGGCTTAGGGTGGTCATCGCCGGGGCCCCCAACGTCGGGAAATCGAGCCTGTTAAACGCCCTGCTCCAGGAGGAAAGGGCCATTGTCCACGAGACGGAGGGAACCACGAGAGATTATATCGAGGGAACCCTCAATGTCGGGGGGCTCCCCGTAAAGGTGGTGGATACGGCAGGCATCAGGGTCTCGGCCGATGCCCTTGAACAGGAGGGAGTCCGGCGGACGAGAGGCCTCATGGATCGGGCCGACGCCGTCCTTCTCGTCCTGGACAGCTCCCGCCCCCTTTACCCGCAGGAGCGGACGCTTCTGGAGGAAGGAGGAGGGGCAGCGCGCGTCGTTGCGGTCAACAAGCAGGACCTGGAAACCCATCCGGCTTTCCATCCGCCTCCCGGGGCCGTGAATGTGTCCGCCCTGCGGGGCACGGGCATCGAAGATCTCAAAAGGGCCATCAACGCGGCCTTCATGGGGGGAGGGCCGGATCCCGATCCCGAAAAAGGGGTCGTTATCTCCCTCAGACAGGCCGAAGCCCTCGAGAGGGTCCGGGATGGCTGCGCGAGGGCCCTGGACGCCCTCCGGGAGAGCGGATGGCCCGAGGTTGCCGTCGTCGGCGTAGATGAGGCCCTTGCGGCCCTGGGAGAGCTTTCCGGGGAGGTGACCAGCGAGGAGGTCCTGGAAGGGATTTTCGGCCGGTTCTGCATCGGGAAATAAATAAAGAGTCCAGAGTCCAAGGTTGGGAGTTGAGAGGGGAAAGGCTTCCCGTCACCATCTTCGGTGTCGCCTCGCCGATTTTCAGGATTTCTTCTCTGAACTCTGGACTCTGACTGCGGAACTTTCAACAGCCGCACGCTGCGGCGGATTGGCCCGATGTTTCACGTGAAACATTATAAGGGTCGCAAAAAGACCGATTCGGGACTCAACGCTTCCCGGAAAGGGAAAATCGTGGTTTTCCCTTCCCTCCCGGATCCACGACTTACAATACGAGCCATGGATCCGGGAGGGCCGCGCGGGGCGCGGTGATGTTTTTTTGCGAAGTCATTGACATTCATGGCTGCGAAGGTGTGAAAAGGGGAAAATGAGAGCGGAAACAGACAAAAAAGACGGGAAGGAGAGCATCCGTTTCCGGGATCCCACCCGGTATGACCTTATCGTGGTAGGGGCGGGGCACGCGGGCTGCGAGGCCGCCTGGGCGGGGGCCAGGATGGGGATGGAAACCCTCCTCCTCACCATCTCCATCGACCAGGTGGCTCACATGTCGTGCAATCCTTCCATAGGGGGCCTCGCCAAGGGACAACTGGTCAGGGAGATCGATGCCCTGGGCGGCCTGATGGGGATGGCCATCGATGCCACCGGGATCCAGTTTCGGGTCCTAAACACGCGTAAGGGTCCCGCCGTCTGGTCTTCCAGGGCCCAGGCGGACATGTACCATTACAAGAGCTGGGTCCGCGAGACCCTCGAGGGCCAGGAAAAACTCCATTTGAAGCAGGGACTCGTCGAGGGGTTCCTCCTGGATGAAGGCGGAAAAGGCCGGCGCGTCCGGGGAGTCTATACCCAGTCCGGCGAGGAATTCCTCGGCTCGGCGGTAGTGATCGCCTCGGGGACCTTTTTAAACGGCCTCATCCACGTCGGGATGACCCACTATCCCGCCGGCAGGGCGGGGGAGTTCCCGTCGGTGGGGCTGGCCGGGGCCCTCGCCTCCCTCAATCTCCGGATGGGGCGCCTCAAAACGGGGACGACCCCCCGGCTGGACGCCAAAAGCATTGATTTTTCCCGATGCACCCCCCAATACGGGGACGAGGTACCCCGCCCCTTTTCCTTCAGGACCGGCAAGATCGAGCGTGAACAGGTCCCCTGCTGGATCACGCGCACCAACAGCAGGACCCACGAGATCATCCGGAGCGGGCTGGACCGCTCCCCCCTTTTCGGGGGGGTGATCAAGGGCGTCGGCCCCCGGTACTGCCCGAGCATCGAGGACAAGGTGGTCCGGTTCCCTGAGAAAGACAGCCACCAGATCTTCCTCGAGCCGGAGGGGCTCCAGACGCGGGAATATTACCCCAATGGAATCCCGACCAGCCTTCCCATCGATATCCAGCTCCGGATGCTCCATTCCATCCCCGGGCTGGAAAATGTCCGAATCATGCGCCCAGGCTATGCCATTGAATACGATTTCGCCGATCCGACCCAGCTGGGTTGGGATCTCATGGTGAAGGACATAGAGGGACTGTATCTGGCCGGGCAGGTCAACGGGACTTCGGGGTACGAGGAAGCCGCCGCGCAGGGGCAGCTGGCCGGGATCAACGCCTGCCTGAGGATAAAGGAGGATGAACCGCTGATCCTGGGGAGGGGTGAGGCTTATATGGGGGTCCTGGTGGACGACCTCGTGGCCAAAGGGGTTTCCGAACCCTACCGTCTTTTTACATCCAGGGCGGAACACCGGCTCTGGCTCCGGGAAGACAATGCCGATCTGCGCCTCATGGAAAAAGGCTACGCGCTGGGGCTCATTTCAGCGGAGGAAATAGGGCGGCTGAGGGAAAAGAGACGGGAAGTCGAAAGGGGGCTTGGCGACCTCGAGAAAGGAAAAGTAACTGTTCAGGTGCCCGGGGGGCCGAAAACGGGGACCCCTTTAAAGAGCGTCCTGTGCAGGGGGGAGATCTCCTATGAGGATTTTGGCGCGCTGAATCCCTCCTTCAAACCCGTTTCAAACCCGTCCGCCGCGGAACAGATCGCGATCCAGGTGAAATACGAGGGATACATCAAAAGGCAGGGACAACTGGTGGACCGCATGACCCGCCTCGATGCTATGGCCATCCCAGAGGGGATGGACTTTGGTCTTTTAAAGGCCCTGTCCACGGAGATCCGGGATCGGCTGTCGCAGGTGCGCCCCCGCACCCTGGGGCAGGCATCCAGGATCCCTGGGGTTACCCCCGCGGCCGTGTCGGCGCTCATGATCTATCTTCGGAGCCGCCGGGGGCCCGGTAAAAAACCCTCTCCCTTGCCGGAAGGCGGGGGACTTCCCTGATGGGAGTAAAAACCCCCGCCGCCCCCGGCCTCACGGTAGAGGGATTTAAGGAAAAGCTCGGGGAAGGGGCTGCCGCCATGGGCCTTAGCCTTGAGGAGAAGGCCCTCGATAGGTTCTCTCTTTTTTCCTCCGAGCTGATGCGTTTTAACAAACGCCTGAACCTCGTATCCCGGAAGGAGGGGGACTGGGTGCGGACGCACTTTCTGGACTCCCTCGCGCCCCTGGCCCTTGGCTTCATCCCTTCCCGGGGAAGCCTCCTTGACCTCGGGTCCGGCGCGGGTTTTCCTGGCATCCCCCTCAAGATAGTCCGGCCCGGCCTCTTCGTGGGGTTTGCGGAGGCCTCCGGGAAAAAATGCGCCTGGCTGCGCCACGCCGTCCGCTTCCTTGGAATGGAGGGGATATCCGTAATGGAGGGACGCTTTGAGGATCTGTCGGCCCGGGAGGACGCGGGGGTATGGGATCTGGTTGTGTCCAGGGCGGCCGGGAAGCCCGGGACGGTCCTCATGGACGCCAGGGGCTTTCTCAAACCCGGAGGACGTGTGCTGATATATACGAAGGAGAATCTGGTTGAGAATGGGGTCGGGACCGTCCATCCCTGCACCGTTCCCGGCATGGACCGGTCCCGGGTTATCTGGGATGTCCTTTTTTAGGTTTCTTCCCCGTGTTTTTTCCCGGGATCCGCCGTATTCCATCCGGGGACGCCCACCTTAAAGGAAAAGACTCCGGTCCGGTTGTTCCACGTGAAACAATGTAGACTTTTTACCCCTTCTATATTACTTTTTCCCGGACTCAGGCGGATAAGAAGATCGAGACGCGTTTGGGCCCCGCCACGGGGCGATTTATTTTAACTCATTGATAATAAGTGAGAATTTATTCGAAAGAAGAGATGTTTTCCCCTGTTTCCAGGAAGAAAGGCTCTCGCCTTGGGTAAAATCATCACCATCGCCAACCAGAAGGGCGGAGTGGGGAAGACAACGACCGCCGTCAATCTGGCCGCCTCCCTGGCCGTCGCCGAAAAAAAGACCCTCCTGATCGACATGGATCCCCAGGCCAACGCGACCAGCGGTCTGGGCGCCGTCCCTAAAAATTCGGGGGAGACGATCTATCGCGTCCTTGTGGGCGAGCTGCCTCTGGAAAAGGCGGTTGCGGGAACGGAAATGAAGTTCCTGGACCTGGTGCCTTCCCACGTGGACCTGATCGGCGCGGAGCTCGAGCTGGTCGGGGCGCTGTCGCGGGAGACAGTCTTCGCAAGGGCATCCCGGAAAATCCGGGACGAATACGATTTTATCCTCATCGACTGCCCGCCCTCCCTGGGTCTTCTCACCCTAAATGCCCTCACAGCGGCCGATACGGTGATCGTCCCCCTTCAGTGCGAATACTACGCCCTGGAAGGTTTGACAAAGCTCCTTTCAACAATCAGGCTGGTCAAGGGTGCCTTAAACCCCACCCTTGTCATCGAGGGGATTCTACTGACCATGTTCGATATGAGGAACAACCTCTCCCACCAGGTGGCAGATGAGGCTCGAAGCCACTTCCCCGGCAAGGTCTTCCGGACGGTTATCCCGAGGAACGTCCGGCTGAGCGAGGCTCCGAGTTTCGGCAAGCCTGCCCTTCTCTACGATATCGGCTCGCCGGGGGCGCAGGGATACCTCGACCTGGCGCAGGAGATACTGAACGGGAAACCGGATCAACAGGGCCAGCCTGCCCGCAAGGAAGGGAGCGCCGGGAAATGAATTCGAAAGAAGGAAACGCCACGGCAGGGGAACGCAAGCGCCGGGCCCTGGGGAAAGGGCTGGGGGCCCTGATACCGGGAGGCGGTGAGCCCCCGGGGGAGGAAGAGCTGGTCCTCGCCCCCATTGAAGAGGTTTTTCCCAACCCTGCCCAGCCGCGCAGGAGGTTTGACCCCGCGTCCCTTGAGGAACTCGCCTCCAGCATCCGGGAACAGGGGGTGATCCAGCCCCTGCTGGCACGGAGGGTGGCCGGGGGGTACGAGCTGGTCGCCGGGGAAAGGCGGCTCCGGGCCGCCAGGCTGGCGGGACTGGAAAGGATTCCCGTCCTCGTCCGGAAAATGGAGGACGCGGACCGGCTGGAGATCGCCCTGGTGGAGAATATCCAGAGGGAGAACCTCAACCCCATCGAGGAAGCCTTCGCCTACCGGGAGCTTCTCTCCGTCACGGGCGGGACCCAGGAAGCGCTGGCCCTCAAAGTCGGCAAGGACAGGGCTACGGTGGCAAATGCCCTTCGTCTTCTGAATCTTCCGGAGTTCGTCCGGAAGGAGGTGGTCGAGGGCCGGCTCTCCGCAGGACACGCCCGGGCCCTGCTGCCCGTCCGTGGAGAGAGGACCTTGAGGGAATTGCTGGCCAGGGTCCTTTCGAAAGGCCTTTCGGTGAGGGAGGTCGAGGGGCTGGTTTCCCGACTTGTCTCCGGGAGGAAAGAATCCCGGATGTCCGGGAAGGGCAAATCCCCGGAAACGGAGGATCTGGAAAGGCGCCTCGGGAAGGCTTTGGGGTGCCGCGTGAGGATCAGGGAGGGAAAGCGGGGGGGAAAGGTGGAGATCCGCTTCCCCAGCCTCGATGCCCTTGACGGCGTGGTGGCAAGAATTCTTAGGAATTGACAGAGGGGGGCGCATCCCGATTAGGGAGCGGCCCCTTTTGTCCCATTCGAGGGAGGTCAAATTGATGAATAAAAAGGACACAGCCGCTCCCCGCGGGGAGATCAAGGCCTTTCTGGGGGAAGGGACAGATTTCAAAGGGGTCCTCACCTTCGAGGGGACCGTCAGGATCGACGGGAAGATGGAGGGGGAAATCCATACCAAGGACACCCTCATTGTCGGGGAAAGCGCCGAGGTTAGCGCCGAGATCGACGTCAACACCATCGTCATATCGGGAGTGGTGAGAGGAAACGTGAACGCCACGGGGAAGGTCGAGGTTCGCCGCCCCGGAAAGCTTTTCGGGAACATCAAGACTCCCGCACTTTTTATCGAAGAAGGGGTGATCTTTGAGGGCAACTGCTCCATGGTCCGCGGGGCCGGCGAGGAGAAGAGGGTGCCCCCGATATCCCTGTCGAGAAGCGAAGCCGGGAGGGAAGAGGCCGAGAAAACGGTGTCCGGGAAAAAAGATTCCTGATGCAGACTGGACACAGTATATTGTATACTTCATGCGGGCCGAGCGGTGGATCGGGGTAGAGGTTATATCCGGCTGGTCTTTTTCGGTTCCCTCGCCCTGATCCTGGTTCTGGCGACCGTATTGATGGTCACCGGGTATCCGGCCCGGGCCCGCGGCTTAATCCTCGGCGGTGCCGCAAGCCTCTCAAACCTGCTCTTGACGGCGGCGGCCGTCAGGGGTCAGGTATGGGGTTCTTCCGGAAAAGGGTTCAGATTCGGAGCCGCCGGTGCCTATGCCGCAAGGATGGGGATCACCGCCGCGGCCCTGATTTTCGGCGCCCTGGATGCCAGGGTTTATTTTTGGGCCGTGGTCATCGGCCTTTTCGCCGTTCAGGTGGTCCTGGTCGCGGGGACCATGACGGGGTTGACGGAACGGAAGGACTGACGGGTTCGTGAAATGACGGGTCTGGTGGAAATCAAAACGCTGACCTTCCAGCTCTTCGGGGTTCAGCTGACCGTCAACACGGCGACCATCTGGAACACGTGGCTGGTCATGGCCATCCTCATCATCCTGGCCTTCCTGGCGACGCGGAGGCTCGAGAGGATCCCGAACCCCCTTCAGCGGATGATGGAAGTTTACGTTTCAGCCATGAACAGACTGGTCAGGGAAGTCCTCGAAGAGGAGAGCCGCGGTTATTTCGCCCTTGCGGCTACGATGTTCCTTTTCCTTTTCCTGAGCAACTGCATCGGCATCATCCCGGGTCTCACGGAACCTACAAGGGACCTGAACACGCCGTTGAGCCTCGGGATCATGGGTTTTTTCCTCACGCACACGGCCGCGATCCGGGAGAAGGGGTTTTTCCCCTACATGGCGGAGTTCGCCCGGCCATTTTTTATCATGCTTCCACTTAATATTGTGGGGGAGCTCGCGAAGGTGGTATCCATTTCGTTCCGTCTTTTCGGCAACATCTTCGGGGGGGCCATTATCATCGCGGTGGTTTCGCCCCTGGTTTACCATCTCATCCTTCCCCCTTTCCTGACGGCGTTTTTCGGTCTGTTCATCGGTGTCATCCAGGCTTTCGTTTTCACCATGCTGACCATCACCTATATCGCCGTCGCAACGAAGTAGGGGCTTCATGGATCATATCGCCACAGCGGTCCTCGTCCAAACCATGGCCCTTATCGGCGCCGCTTTCGCCATGGGGTTCGGCGCCGTGGGGCCGGCGGTGGGGATCGGCATGTCCGGAGGGTTCGCGGCCATGGGGATGTCCCGCCAGCCGGCGGTGCAATCGGAGCTGTTCCGCGCCATGCTCATCGGCCAGGCGGTTTCCTCGACGCCGCCGACTTTCGCCCTCGTGGTGGCGGTGCTCCTCCTGTTCCAGTCCCCCTCAGATCCCACCATGGTCGAGGGCTACGCCGCCCTCGGCGCCGGAATAAGCATCGGGGTCGCCTCGTTCGCAGCCGGACCGGGAAGCAGCTTCCCGGCCACGGGGGCCTGTGAGGCCATTGCCCGGCAGCCCCACCTGCGAAAGCCCTTTCTGGTGCAGATGCTCCTTGGCCAGGCGCTGACCCAGACCGCCCTCATCTTTGCCCTTCTGATCTCCCTTCTCCTCCTTTTCCTTCCGAAAAGCCCCTTCGCGGGCGTGGTGGACTACGTGGCGGTCCTATCGGCGGGGATCTGCATGGGCTTCGGGGCTGTGGGGGCCTCCCTTGGGTCCGGCATCGCGACGGCTTCCGTATTCCTGGGTGTCAGGCATCACCCCGATACCGAGAAGGCATTTGGACCCCTGACCGTCGTCATGATGCTCGGGGTCGCTGTGGCGCACGCCTCCTGCATCTATGCTCTCATCGTGTCCCTGTCCCTTATGGCCATCGCCAGGTGAGGGATGCCAGAGGGCGTCTGTTGTCGTGGTCGGGTAAAATCTTTCACCTCCACGCAAGGGTTTTGCTTTATAAAGAAAAGGGAAAACATTCGGAAAACGTTATTCAAGGAGGAAAAAATGGAAATCACTGGAGCTCAACTGATCCGGGCGGCAGCCCTTCTGGGAGCCGGGTTCTGCATGGGGCTTGGCGCTATCGGACCGGGGATCGGCGAGGGTTTCTGTGCGGGCAAGGCCTGCGAGGCCATCGGGAGAAACCCTACCAACGCCGGGCTGTTGACCAGGACCATGCTGGTGGGACAGGCGGTTTCCGAATCCACCGGAATCTATTCCCTCGTGATCGCGCTCCTTCTGATTTTTGTCGTGAAAATCTGAGGACCCGCCGGATTCCGGATCCCCGCGCGGTTCGAGTGAAAAGAGTTGACAGGTCCGCGTTGTTTTTTTAACTTGAGGGGCGCTTCGCTTGCGCAGCGGCAAATTTTGTGAATGAGGAGGAGACAGACGCCTTGATCAATCTGAATTTTACCCTCGTCATCCAGCTCGTGAACTTCCTGATCCTCCTGGTGGTTCTCAATTTCCTCCTGTTCAAGCCCATCCTGCGGGTCATCGACGAGAGGGAAAAGGTCCTGAAGGAATCCAGCGAGATCAAGGAGAAGTTCACGGTCATGGCGGACGAGGGGATCTCCCGTTACGAAAGAAAACTTCTGGAGGCCAAGCAGGAAGCGATGGCCGTCCGGACGAAGCTCCGGAATGAAGTCATGACGGATTTCAGAAAAAAGGTCTTTCAGGCCAAGGAGAAAGGTCTGGAAGAGTTCGAGGAGGCACGCAGGGAAATCTCCGGAGAGGCCGAAAAATCCCGGGTTATCCTTAAAAAACAGGCCGATGACCTCGGGGTTTTGATCGCGAGCCGGCTGGCCGGGAGGGAAATGTGAGAGGGCCATGTCAGGCAGAGTGGGCCCGGAAGGGTTTCGGCGGCGCCTGCGCGATCCTTTTTGTGGTCGTTCCATCCCTTTGTCTGGCCTCGACAGCGGGCGGCGAAGGGGGAGGAAAAGCTGTTTTCGATCTTGTCATGAGAGCGGTCAATTTCCTCATCCTGGTGGGGGTCCTTGTCCACTTTGCGCGCAAACCCGTGGTCAAGGCCATCCGCGGCAGCATCGAATCTGTCCGGAAAGCCCTCAAGGACGCTGAGGAATCCCGCGTCAGGGCCGAAGCCCGGATGAAGGAGGCCGAGGAACGCCTTGCCAGGATGGACCAGGAAGTCGCCCAACTTCTGGAGGGCGCCCGGAAAGAGGGCGAGGTGGAGAGGGAACGGATCCTCGCCCAGGCCGAAGAGGCGGTGGAGAAGATAAGCAGGGAAATGACTTTTGCCACCGAACAGGAACTCAAGAAATCCAGGGAAGCATTAAAGGCTTATGCTGCCGACGCGGCCGTGGCCCTTGCGGAACAGATCCTGCGCGAAAAGGTAACTCCGCAGGACCATCGCCGGTTCATCTCCGACTACCTCGAAAAACTGGAGACCAAACATTGATCGGATTAGTGCTGGCCCGCCGCTACGCCAAAGCCCTGATCGACCTTGCCGAGGAGGCGGGAAAAATCCCCGGCGTGAGGGAGGAAATGTCCTGGATGGACGCCGTGTTCGGTTCCAGCCAGGAACTCGCCAGCCTGTTCATGGACCCGACGGTCCCCTTCGCCCGGAAGAAGAAAGTCCTGACAGGGCTTTTTGAAAATGGGGAGATCGGGGATCTGACCAGGCGGTTTGTGACCCTCCTGCTGGACAAGAACCGCCTCGACGGGATTTCCGAGATTGCGGATGCATACGGTGTCTACGCCGATGAACGGGAGCACAGGCAAAGGGCCCGTGTCCATAGCGCGGTGCCTCTCGAGGATGAAGAAGTGGACCGATTCCGGAAAATCCTTTCCGAGATGTCCGGGAAGGAAGTGGTCCTGGATGTACAGGTGGATGAGGATCTGGTCGGAGGGGTTGTCACCCGGCTGGGGGGCGAGGTGTACGACGGAAGCCTGAAGAACCAGTTGCGGCAGATGAAGGAAAATCTCAGCAAAGGGAGATAGTCTACGATGCAGATCAGGGCTGAAGAAATAACCGAGATCATTAAAAGACAGATCGAGGGTTTTGAAAAGAGCATCGATGTCAAGGAGACGGGGATCGTCCTCTCCACGGGCGACGGCATCGCCCGCGTCCACGGCCTGGAAAACGCCATGGCCGGGGAACTGGTTGAACTTCCGGGGGAGGTTTTCGGGATGATCCTGAACCTGGAAGAAGACAATGTGGGGATCGTTCTCCTCGGGGAATATTATCGCATCAAGGAGGGGGACATCGTCAAAAGGACCGGGCGGATCGTGGAGGTGCCCGTGGGCCGCAATATGCTCGGACGCGTCGTCAATCCCCTGGGCCAGCCCGTGGACGGAAAAGGCCCCATCGAGACGGATACGACCCGCCTGGTGGAGGTCATCGCACCGGGGATCGTCCGCCGCCAGCCTGTCAAGGAGCCCCTGCAGACCGGCCTTAAGGCCATCGATTCCATGATTCCCATCGGCCGAGGACAGCGCGAGCTCATCATCGGCGACCGGCAGACCGGGAAGACGGCCGTTGCCATCGACACCATCATCAACCAGAAGCACGCAGACCCCCCTGTCGTCTGCATCTACGTCGCCATCGGCCAGAAGGAATCCACGGTGGCCCGGGTAGTGAAGGAACTCGAGGAAAACGGGGCCCTGGAATTCAGCATCGTCGTGACAGCATCGGCCAGCGAGCCCGCCCCCCTTCTCTTTCTCGCTCCTTTCGCGGGATGCGCGCTGGGGGAATTTTTCCGGGACCAGGGGGAACACGCCCTTTGCGTTTTTGACGACCTCTCCAAGCACGCCGCCGCCTACAGGCAGCTCTCCCTTCTCCTGAGGCGCCCCCCGGGACGCGAGGCCTACCCCGGAGATGTCTTCTACCTGCATTCCAGGCTCCTGGAAAGGGCGGCCAAGATGAGTGAGGCGGAGGGCGGAGGATCCCTGACGGCCCTCCCCATCATCGAGACCCAGGCCGGCGACGTTTCGGCCTACATCCCCACCAACGTGATCTCCATCACCGACGGACAGATCTTCCTCGAATCGGACCTCTTTTATTCGGGGGTGCGCCCGGCCATCAACGTCGGGATCTCGGTCTCCCGGGTCGGCGGCAACGCCCAGATCAAGGCGATGAGGCAGGTGGCCGGAAGGCTGCGCCTCGAGCTGGCCCAGTACCGGGAGATGGCCGCTTTCGCCCAGTTCGGCTCCGATCTCGACAAGGCAACCCAGGCCCAGCTGGCCCGCGGCGAAAGGCTTGTGGAGATTCTCAAGCAGGGGCAGTACGTGCCTCTGCCTGTCGAGGAGCAGGTCCTCATCATCTACGCGGCCACCAACGGCTGGGTAGACGACTACCCCGCTTCGGTCCTCGGGCAGTATGAGGAGGAACTGAAGCATTTCATGGAAAACCGGTATGCGGACCTTATGAAAACAATCGCTGAGGAAAAGATGATCAGCGACGATTTGAAGGCCGGATTGAATGAGGCCCTGAAGGAATTCAAGGAGGAGTTCGTCTATGAGGAAAAGGCGAGCCTTCTTTAAAAGGAGCGGCCAGGCAATATGAGCACCCTTCGGGACATCAAGAGGCGGATAAACTCGGTCCGGAACACCCAGCAGATCACCAAGGCCATGAAGATGGTGGCTGCCTCCAGGCTCCGGAGGGCCCAGGAAACAATCCTTGCCTCCCGGCCCTATGCCCTCAAGATGCTGGAGGTCCTCGCGAGCCTTTCGTTGAGGACCAACCCGGGCGCCCACCCTCTCCTCGAGGTCCGGGAGCCCCACAAGGTCGACCTCCTGGTGATCTCCTCGGACCGTGGGCTCTGCGGGGCCTTCAACGCCAACATCATCCGGCGGGCCGAGGCGTTCATGAGGGAAAATCCCGACTGGGAGTTCACCCTCCACGTCATAGGGCGGAAGGCCAACGATTATTTCAAGCGGCGCGACTACAACATCCGCAAGGTTTCCCTTAACATTCTGCAGGATACCTCCTTTGCCCACGCGGCCGTCATGGGGACAGACATCGTGGACAGCTTCCTGAAGAAGGAGTACGACCAGGTTTTTGTGGTGTACAACGAGTTCAAGTCCGCCATAGCCCAAAGGGTCGTGGTGGAGCAGCTCCTTCCCATCAAGCCCCTGGATATTTCGGAGGAGGACTATTTCCCGGTGGAGTACACCTTCGAGCCTTCCGAGGAAGTCCTCCTCGAGGAACTCCTCCCCCGCCATATCAATGTCCAGGTCTACAGGATCCTCCTGGAATCCGCGGCCAGCGAGCACGGAGCCCGCATGACTGCCATGGAATCGGCCACCAAGAACGCCTCGGAGATGATTGACAAGCTGACCCTTGTGTACAACAGGAGCCGGCAGGCGGCGATCACCAAGGAGCTCATCGAGGTGGTCAGCGGAAAAGAAGCGATGAAATAGGGCCGGCAAAGGCGAGCCGGGTTTTTCGGAAAACACCTCAGACAAGGGGGTAAGGTTAAGTGAAGAATATCGGGAAGATAACCCAGATCATCGGGCCCGTGGTCGACATCGAGTTTGAACCCGGCAAGCTTCCGGCCATATACAACGCCGTCCGCATTACACGAGATGTCGAGGGTGAGCAGGAGATCCTGATCACGGAAGTCCAGGCCCACCAGGGCAACAACGTTGTCCGCACCGTGGCCATGTCCTCCACCGACGGCCTCGTCAGGGGCATGGAGGTTGAGGACTCAGGAGGGCCCATCACCATCCCGGTCGGCCGTTCCACCCTCGGGCGGATCATGAATGTCGTTGGGGACCCCGTCGACGAGGGTGGCCCCATCAAGGCCGAGAAAAGATACCCGATCCATCGGGAAGCCCCCACCCTGGAGGACCAGAGCGTCGAGACCGAGATCCTGGAGACCGGGGTCAAGGTCATCGATCTCCTGGAACCCTATCCCAAAGGTGGCAAGATCGGCCTTTTCGGGGGAGCCGGAGTCGGGAAGACAGTTGTCATCATGGAAATGATCCACAATATCGCCATCGAACACGGAGGGTTTTCCGTCTTTTCCGGGGTCGGGGAGCGGACCCGCGAGGGGAACGACCTCTGGCTGGAGATGAAGGAATCCAAAGTTCTGGACAAGGCGATCCTCGTTTACGGGCAGATGAACGAACCCCCGGGGGCGAGGCTTCGCGTCGGCCTGTCCGGGCTAACCGCGGCGGAGTACTTCCGGGATGAGGAAGGTCAGGACGTCCTCCTGTTTATCGACAACATCTTCCGGTTCACCCAGGCCGGGTCCGAGGTGTCCGCCCTCCTGGGCCGGATCCCCAGCGCCGTCGGATATCAGCCCACCCTGGCTACCGAGATGGGGGAGCTGCAGGAGAGGATCACCTCTACCAACAAGGGATCCATCACCTCCGTCCAGGCCATCTACGTTCCCGCCGACGACCTGACCGACCCGGCGCCCGCCACCACCTTTTCCCATCTGGACGCGACGACGGTTCTTTCCCGGCAGCTCACCGAACTCGGCATCTACCCGGCCGTGGATCCGCTGGATTCCACATCGAGGATCCTGGATCCCAGGATCGTGGGCGAGGAGCACTATGCCGTGGCCCGCGCGGTCCAGCAGATCCTCCAGAGGTACAAGGACCTGCAGGACATCATCGCCATCCTCGGAATGGATGAGCTTTCCGAGGAAGACCGTCTCATTGTCTCCAGGGCAAGGAAAATCCAGCGGTTCCTCTCACAGCCTTTCTTCGTTGCCTCCCAGTTCACCGGGCGCGAGGGGCGCTATGTGAAGCTTGAGGATACCGTGGAAGGCTTCAAACAGATCGTCCAGGGCAAACACGACGATCTTCCCGAGCAGGCCTTCTACATGGTGGGAACCATCGAAGAGGCGATTGAGCAAGGCAAGAAGATGGTGGATTCGGCGGCCTGACGGGAAAAACCATGGCAGAAAAAAACGCGGAAAAAATCCTGCTCGAGATTGTCACTCCCGAACGGGTGGTTGTCAGGGAAGAGGTCGATGAAGTGGTCCTCCCCGGGATCGAGGGCGAATTCGGCGTCCTTCCCTGGCATATCCCCTTCCTGACCGCCCTAAAGGTGGGAGAGCTCGTCTACAAGGGCCCCTCCGGGACCCAGCATCTTGCCGTTTCGTGGGGCTATGTGGAAGTGACCAGCCATAGCGTGAAGGTCCTTGCCGAAACTGCCGAAAAGGCCGTGGAAATCGACCGGGAAAGAGCGGAAATGGCTAAAGCGGAAGCTGAAAGGATCCTTTCAGCCGGGGCCGACGACCCTGAGTTCGAGAAGGCTCAGGCTAAGCTGGAAAAGGCCATGATCCGGATGCAGGTCGCCGGAAAGAAATAACCCCGGGCGGGAGCGTTAGCCGGTGCGAAAAAATGCCCCGAAAGGGGTGTTTTTTTAAAAGCCGGCCGATTTTCCGGTTCCTCCCTGATTTATTTATTCCATTGCCCAACCCCGCCTTTGACATCGCCTGAAGGACGATTATAATACCCCATCCACGGGATGTAGCGCAGCTTGGTAGCGCGCATGGTTCGGGACCATGAGGCCGCGAGTTCAAATCTCGCCATCCCGACCAGAATCCTTCAGGGTCCGCCGCGGCGGACCCTTTTTTTCAGATGATGGGGTGCGGGATCAGGACCGGCGGGAACGCACGGCCTGCCGCAGGGGATTGGACAGGAAAAACGCAATGAGGATCTTCATCAGATCCCCCGGGAGGAAAGGGACAAACCCCAGCATGAGGAGGGTACCCGCGCCGAGAGCTCTGCCCTGAACAAATTTCAGATTAAGGTAAAGCCAGGGCAGGCCGACGAGATAGACAACGGCGGTCCCGGCAGACAAGGCGAATGCCAGCCTTGTTCCCGTGATCTTCTCACCGTAGTCCTCCGGGCCCGCCGCCCATCCCGTGACGAAAGAAGCCAAAGGGAAGGCTAGAAGAAAGCCAAAGGTGGGGGAAAGAAGATATCCTGGACCCCCCCCGGAAGCAAAGACCGGAAGGCCGACGAGACCGAGGGTCAGATAAACCCCCATGGCCGCCGCCCCCAGACGGGGGCCGAGGGTAATGCCGGAAAGAAGGACAAAAAGAGTCTGGAGGCTGAAGGGAACCGGCCCGGCGGGGACCCGGATCCATGCCCCCGCGGTCATGAAAGCTACGGTGAGGGCGGCAAGCACGATATTCCGGGTCCGGTTGTTCCGGGTCACAGTAGGGATGCTCCGCCGTTAAAGGGGTTGGAAAGTTGATGGCTTCACAAAAGGTGATCAACGCGCCCCGCGCGGGGTGTCCGGATCAAGGCCGCGCGTCGTAAGTCCTTGATTCGTGAGGAAAGGGAAAACCCCGCTTTTCCCTTTCCGGGAAGCGTTAAGTCCCGCATTGGACTTTTTGCGGCCCTGTCAAAGCTAAGGGTTTTTCCAAAAGCCATCGACGCGGCCCGGGTGCGGGGCGCCCGAATCGAGGACCGTTGTCGAGAGTCCTTGATTCGAGAGGAAAGGGAAAACCCCGCTTTTCCCTTTCCGGGAAGCGTTAAGTCCCGCATTGGACTTTTTGCGACCCTATTAAAGATAGCTTATAATGTTTACCCTATGGCGTCCATAACCGGGAAAAGAGGAAAATCGAAAATCCAAAGTCCCGAAGACCTGGGTAATCTGGATAAAGGCGGATATAATTTCACCCTGGCATTTGACAGCTGGACTCTGGACGGGGGTTAGCCTTGTCCGTCATCGCCATCACAGGGGGGATCGGGTCCGGGAAATCCACGGTCAGGAAGATCTTCGAGGGACTCGGGGCCAGGGGGATCGACGCCGATGATCTGGCCCGGCTGGTGGTACGGCCGGGCAGCGCCGGATGGTCCAGGATCCGTGAGACCTTCGGGGAGGAATATTTCGATGAGGAAGGGGAGCTGGACCGGAAGCTGCTCGCCCGTGCGGTTTTTTCGGAAGAAGGCCCCCGCAGGCTGTTAGAGTCCATCCTTCACCCACTCATCCTGGACGCTGAGGCCCGGCTGATTGCCGAGGCCTTGGCGGAAAGGCCCGAAAGGCCCGTTGTGGTGGAGATCCCCCTCATCGCGGAGGGGGCGGCTGTTGACCGCTACGACGGGATCGTCCTGGTAACCGCTTCGGAAAATACCCGCCTGGAACGCCTGGAAAGGAAAGGGATCCTGACTAGGGAGGAGGCCAGGGCCAGGATGCGCTGCCAGGCCTCCGATGAGAAGAGGGCCCGGATTGCCGACTGGACTATCGACAACGACGGTCCTGAAGAGAACACGCGAGGACAGGTGGAAAGGATTTTTCACCTTCTGCGAGGATCAGAGGACCCAAAAAAGCCGGGAGCTTGGCAAGGTCGGGCTTGACAACCCCGCACCTTGGGGATAATAAAAAAAACACCCGATGACAATTTGCCTGTAGCACGGCTGCCCTTTAATCCCGATCGGCCTTTTCCCTTTATACCGAGGATATCCTCAACATTCCTTCCGAAAAGGTTGCCCCAAGCAGATTTCTATGACCGCCATGCGAGAGCCGGACAAGGGATTCGGAACGATGATCATGGATCGGTCCGGTCGCCCGTTACCGAGACCGTAAGCCCGAGGCCCCGGGAGAGGGCCTTTCACCCCAACCGAGCAAGGAGCGGATTCAAGAATGGACCTTACCGAATTAAAATCCATGTCCATCGGCCAGTTGACCAAGATGGCCACCGCTGAATTCAAGATCGAAGGGGTCAGCGGCATGAGGAAGCAGGATCTGATCTTCGCCATGCTGCAGGCCCAGGCGGAACAAAAAAAGTCCATCTATGGCAGCGGGGTCCTTGAGATCCTCCCCGACGGGTTCGGTTTCCTGCGCTCCCCGGACTCCAATTACCTTCCCGGTCCCGACGACATCTATGTCTCCCCGTCCCAGATAAGGCGATTTACCATGCGGACCGGCGATACCGTGACCGGAGAGATCCGGCCCCCGAAGGAAGGGGAGAGGTATTTTGCCCTGCTGAAGGTGGAGAGCCTCAATTTCGAACCCCCTGAGGCCGCCAAGGACAAGATCCTCTTTGACAACCTGACCCCCTTGCACCCCAACGAGAGGATCAAGCTCGAGACGGACGATCAGAAAAACTTTTCCATGAGGATCATGGACATCATCACCCCCATCGGAAAAGGCCAAAGGGGTCTCATCGTCGCCCCGCCGAGAACCGGGAAAACCATGCTTTTGCAGAACATCGCCAACAGCATCAGCAAAAACCATCCGGAGATCTTTCTCATCGTCCTGCTCATCGACGAAAGACCCGAGGAAGTGACGGACATGCTCCGGTCCGTCAAAGGGGAGGTGATCTCCTCCACCTTCGATGAGCCGGCCACCCGCCACGTCCAGGTGTCCGAGATGGTCATCGAGAAAGCCAAGAGGCTCGTGGAACACGGCAAGGACGTGGTAATCCTTCTAGACAGCATCACCCGGCTTGCGCGGGCCTACAACACGGTCCAGCCCCCCAGCGGCAAGGTGCTCTCCGGAGGGGTGGACTCGAACGCGCTGCACAGGCCCAAGAGGTTTTTCGGGGCGGCCAGAAACATCGAGGATGGAGGCAGCCTGACCATCATCGCCACAGCCCTTGTGGACACGGGGAGCCGCATGGACGAAGTTATCTTTGAGGAATTCAAGGGAACGGGGAACATGGAGCTCCATCTCGACCGGAGGCCGGTGGAAAAGAGGATCTATCCCGCCATTGACCTCAGCAAGTCCGGTACCCGCAAGGAGGAACTCATCGTTTCCGAGGAGGAACTGAACAGGGTCTGGGTCCTTCACAAGGTCCTTGCGACCATGAGCGTCGTGGACGGCCTGGAGTTCCTTTTAGACAAGCTCAACGGGACCAAAAACAACAAGGCCTTTTTCGACATGATGAGCGAATGATTCCCGGAGGGACCGAAGGGTCCCTCCCGGGGGGCGTACGGCGCCCCGGTTGCGATTATCCTCAACTTGTGCTAGGAAAAATGGTTTGCGTTAACCAGAAGATATATTTTCAGGAGTTATGATCATGAAAAAGGATATCCATCCGGAATACAAGGAAGCGACCTTTACCTGCGCGTGTGGAGCCGTTTACAAAACAGGATCCACCGGCGGAGACAGGACAATAGATATCTGTTCGAAATGCCATCCTTTTTATACCGGGAAACAGAAGCTTGTCGATTCGGCCGGGCGCGTGGAGAAGTTCAAGAGGCGCTACCAGCAGAAATAGCCGGCTGTGAAGACACAGGCCTGGTTCCAACCCCCTGCTTGCGGCTTGAAATTGAAAAAATTCCGGCGGGATGAGGGCTGTGCGCCTTTATTCTGGCGAAGAACGTTCACCGGGAGTTCAAGGGCTTTATCGGGCTTTCTCTCCGGGGTCATGTCCGGCCGGACCTTTTATCCGCCCGGTAGGACCTTGAAACTAAGGCCATGATGGGTTCGGCTGAAAGCAAAATCGGCGGTCAGGCCGTTATCGAAGGCGTCATGATGCGGGGCCCGCGGGTGATGACCGTGGCCGTCCGGAAACCCTCCGGGGGAATCGCCCTCAGAAAAGACCGGCTCTCCCTCCTCTCGGATCGATGGCGCTTCCTTAAGTGGCCCTTTTTAAGGGGCACCGTCACCCTTTTCGGGACCTTGGTCCTCGGGATCAAGGCGCTTAATTTCAGCGCCCAGCAGGCCTTGGAAGAGGATGGAGAGGAGATAGGGCCCTGGGCCATGGCCGGGACCCTCCTCGTGGCCTTCGGTCTGGCCGTCTTCCTTTTTCTTCTTATCCCCCTCTGGGTCACCCGCCTGCTGGAAAACCGTTTTTCCTGGGTTGAGGGACAGTGGGGGTTCAACCTCGTGGACGGCATCCTGAGGCTGGTGGTTTTCTTCCTTTACCTTGCGGCTATCAGCATGGCGGGTGATATCAGGAGGATCTTTCAATACCACGGGGCGGAACACATGAGCATCCATGCCATGGAGGCAGGGGAGGAATTGACCGTGGAGGGCGCAAGGAAATACAGCCCCCTGCACCCGAGGTGCGGAACCAGTTTTCTTATCATCGTCATGATCATTTCGATCCTGGTTTTTGCCCAGATCCCCCAGGAATGGCCCCTCTGGTCAAAGGCCGTCTGGCGGATCGTCCTCATCCCGGTGATTTCCGGGATCTCCTATGAAATGCTGAAATTTTCCGACCGGCACAGCGGCATTTCCGCCCTGAGGTTCCTGATCTGGCCGGGGCTGGCCGTGCAGAAGCTGACAACCCGGACCCCGACGGATGACCAGATTGAGGTTGCCCTCGTTGCGTTGAGGGAAGCCCTTGTCGAAGGAAAGGAGCCCAATTAAGTGGTGTGGTGGATCGATCGCCTTGCGCGGGCGGAAGAGAACTACGAGAAGCTCAACCGGCTCCTCGGCGATCCCGGAACTATCGGGAATCCGGAAAAACTGCGCCGCTGCTCCAAGGAACACTCGGACCTTGCCCCGATCGTCGATGCCTACCGGCAATACCGCAAGCTCGAGGCTCAGCTAAAGGAAACCGAAGCCATGATCCGCGGGGAGAAGGATCCGGAAATGGTCGCCCTTATTCGTCAGGAGCGCGAGGAACTGGTCGCCGGGATCGAGGCCATGGAAGAGAAACTGAAGGTCCTCCTCCTTCCCGTGGATCCGCTGGACGAAAAGAATATCCTCCTTGAGGTCCGCGCGGGGACGGGGGGTGGGGAAGCCTCCCTTTTTGCTGCTGACCTTGTGAGGATGTACACCCGCTACGCGGAGCGCAAGGGTTGGAAATGGGAGTTTTTAAGCACCCATCCCACCGAACTCGGGGGATACCGCGAGGCCGTTCTCCTGATCAAGGGGGACAGGGTTTACAGCCACCTCAAGTTCGAAGGGGGCGTCCACCGGGTTCAAAGGGTCCCCGAGACGGAAGCCTCAGGCCGTATCCATACCTCGGCTGTCAGCGTCGTGGTCATGGCCCAGGCTGAGGAGGTGGAAGTCCAGATCAACGCCGAGGATCTCCGCATCGATGTCTTCCGTTCCTCGGGGGCCGGAGGGCAGCACGTCAACACCACCGATTCCGCGGTCCGGATCACCCACATACCCACCGGGATCGTCGTTTCTTGTCAGGACGAAAAATCCCAGCACAAGAACAAGGCCAAGGGGATGACCATCCTGATGGCAAGGTTGTACCAGAGGCAGAAAGAGGAGGAGCAATCCCGATTGGAAGGCGTGAGACGGAGCATGGTGGGATCAGGGGACAGAAGCGAACGGATCCGTACCTACAATTACCCCCAGGGAAGGGTCACCGACCACAGGATCAACCTCACCCTCTACCGGTTGGATGCGATCATGGACGGGGACCTGGAGGAGATCACCAGGGAACTGATCTCCTCTGCCCAGGCCGAGCAGTTAAAATCCCTGGAAGTGGCCTGACATGCGGACGGAGAAAGGAAATGACCGGGCCCGGATCTTCCGGAAGGGCGTGCTGGCCCTGAAAGAGGCCGGAATCCCGTCCCCGACCCTTGATGCTTCCCTCCTTCTCGGGCATATCACGGGAGAAGCCCCCGAAAAGGTGCTCCTGGAACGAAAAAAGGCCCTCACACTTAAGGAGCGGGAACGTTTCGTCTCCCTCATCGAGCGGCGATGTAACCGCGAAACGGTCAGCCGCCTTGTGGGTGTTAAGGAGTTCTTCTCCCTTGATTTTAGCGCCGGTCCCGAGGTCCTGGATCCGCGTCCGGAAACGGAGTTCCTGGTGGAAGAAGCCCTGGAATTTCTCCTGCGTTTTAGTGGAAATCCCAGGGTGCTGGATGTGGGCACCGGATCAGGGGTCATCGCTGTTGCCCTGGCCGTTCTCGATCCAAGGATCACGGTGGTGGCCACGGACATCTGTCCAAAAGCCCTGGCCCTCGCCGGGATCAACGCGCGCAGGCAAGGGGTGCGCGAAAGGATCCGCTTTGTAAGGGCCGATCTGCTTTCGGCCTTTTCCGCGGCCGCCCGTTTCGATCTTCTCGTCTCCAATCCTCCCTATATTTCCGAAAGGGAATTCCCCTGCCTTCCCCCGGAAGTGCGTCTCGGGGATCCCCGCCGCGCTTTGGTGGCCGGCCCTGAAGGGATCGAGTTTTACGGACCCCTGGCCCGGGCGGCCGTCGAATTCCTTCATCCTGGAGGGGGAATCCTGGTTGAAGTCGGTGCGGGGCAGCATCCTTTGGTCGAAGACATCTTCACCGGGTGCGGGATTCGGGAGGTTGCCACCATTCCCGACCTTTCGGGGACAGGGCGGGTCGTGAGGGGGAAAAGGTAAGTGGCCGAAAGGATTCTGATCGATGGCGGTGTTCCCCTGAGGGGGGAGGTTTTCGTCAGCGGGGCCAAAAACGCAGCTCTGCCCCTCATGGCCGCCACCCTCCTGGCTCCCGGGGAGACCGTCATCACCAATGTGCCGAGGTTAAGGGATGTCCAGACCATGCGGACCCTTCTGGAGCACCTCGGGGCCATCTGCCAGGGTGAGGGGGTCCTTTCCATCGACACGGAAATGGTCAACGGCTGGGATGCCCCTTACGATCTGGTCAAGACCATGAGGGCCTCCATCCTCGTGCTTGGCCCCCTCGTTTCCCGCTTCGGGCGCGCCCGGGTTTCCCAGCCGGGAGGGTGCGCCATCGGGGCGAGACCCATCAACCGGCACATCGCCGGCCTGGAGGCCATGGGAGCGAAAGTGTTCCTTGAGCACGGCTACGTGGTGGCTCAGGCGGACCGCCTCAGGGGGGCGGAGATCGTGTTCGAGGCCCCCACGGTGACCGGAACCGAGAACCTTCTCATGGCCGCGGTCCTCGCCGAGGGCGAGACCGTGCTTTTAAACGCCGCCAGGGAACCGGAGGTCGTAGATCTTGCCGCGATGCTGCGGGCCATGGGGGCAAAGATCTCCGGGGAAGGGACGGACGAGATAAGGATTGAGGGAGTGTCCTCCCTGACCCCGGTCGCCTACGAGGTCATGCCCGACCGGATCGAGGCGGGGACCTATCTGGCCGCCGTGGGGATCTGCGGAGGGGATATTGTCATCCGGGATTGCGTCCCCGGGCACATGAGGGCCGTCATTAGCCGACTGGAAAAGGCCGGGATCCGGATGGAAACGGGGAAAGACTGGATCCGGGCGGTTTCGGGAGAGAGGACCCGCGCCGTGGATGTGATGACCGATCCCTACCCCGGGTTCCCGACGGACATGCAGGCACAGTTCATGGCCCTCATGACCCTTTCGGAGGGGCTGTCCACGGTGACCGAGACGATTTTCGAGGGAAGGTTCATGCATGTGCCGGAGCTGTGCCGAATGGGAGCCGACATCACCCTTTCGGAAAGAAAGGCCGTCATCCGGGGCGTCCCCGCCCTTTACGGGGCCCCCCTGATGGCCACCGATCTGCGCGCCAGCGCGTCCCTTGTTCTTGCCGGTCTCGGCGCCACCCGGGGGGTCACGGAGATCTCGAGGGTCTACCATCTCGATCGGGGATACGACGGCCTGGACGGCAAGCTCTCCGGGCTCGGTGCCAGGATCTGGAGGGCTGAAGGTTAGGTAGCCGGGAGGTAGGGGGCCCGGAAAGGTCCCCTGGATATTTCACGGAGCCGCGGCAGCTTCCCCCTCCGTCAGGACCTTGCAGCAGCGCGGTGATGTGGTAGAATCCCTCGCCTGGCCTGTTTATCGGTCGGGATAACCCGGCGGCATCGCCCAGGGAGAGGCTTATGAGAACCGGTGAGATCGTGCGGAATACCAGGGAAACCAGGATCGCCCTCAAATTCAACCTGGACGGGTCGGGGGTCTCGGAAATCTCCACGGGCATCGGTTTTTTCGACCACATGCTGGAGCTTTTCGCGAGGCACGGCCTCTTCGATCTTTCTGTTGAAGCCAGAGGAGACCTGGAAGTCGATGCTCATCACACAGTGGAGGATGTGGGCATCTGCCTGGGTCAGGCCCTTGAAAAAGCCCTTGGAAACGCCGAGGGTATCCGCCGGTACGGTTGGGTCCTCCTCCCCATGGATGAGGCCCTGGCCGCTATCGCCATAGACCTTGGAGGCCGGCCTTACCTTTCCTTCTCCATGCCGGGTCTGGAAGGCCAGGCTGGAGGATTCCCGCTGGAACTCGTCCCGGAATTCTTCCAGGCTTTCTGCAACCACGCCGGCGCCAACCTGCACATCCGCATGGAAGCCGGGAGAAACCGTCATCACATCGCGGAAGCTGTGTTCAAGGGTTTTGCCAAGGTTCTTGATCAGGCGGTGGCTCTGGACCCCAGGATCGAAGGGGTTTTATCAACCAAGGGCCGGGTTGGGGAAAGCGGCCCGTGAACCCGATGGCCAACGGGCCGTCCCTCGTCATCGTTGACTACGGGATGGGAAACCTGAGAAGCGCCCAGAAAGGTTTTGAAGCGGCCGGGATCGACGCTATTGTCTCCGGCGATCCCGCGGATGTGGAGAATGCCGACGGGGTGGTCCTCCCGGGCGTCGGGGCCTTCAGGGACTGCATGTCCAATCTGACCCAGGCCCGCCTCATAGACCCCCTTCAGAGCGCAATCCGGGAGGGAAGGCCGTTTCTGGGGATCTGTCTCGGGATGCAGCTTCTTCTCTCCCTCAGCGAGGAATTCGGTCTTCACCAGGGCCTCGATGTCATCAGGGGCCGCGTTGTCCGGTTTCCCTCCGCACGGAACCTCAAAGTCCCCCACATGGGTTGGAACCGCGTCTATCAGGCCGCCCCGACGCCCCTTCTTGAAGACATCCCTGACGGCGCCTATTTCTATTTCGTACATTCCTATTACGCCGTTCCAGAGGATCCCGGGGTTGTTGCCGGGTGGACGGAATACGGCACCCGTTTTGCGAGCGTGATCTCGACGGGAAATGTTTTTGCCACCCAGTTTCACCCGGAAAAGAGCGACAAATGGGGCATCAGGGTTCTGGGTAATTTCGGAAAAATCGTATGCGGTACCAGGGAGGTTTAGATGCTGGTCCTGCCGGCAATTGACCTGAAAGACGGAAAGTGCGTGCGTTTGTACCGGGGAGACATGGGGACAGCGAAGGTCTACTCAGATTCCCCGTCCGAAGTGGCCCTTCGGTGGCAGTCCCTCGGGGCCCGGATGATCCACGTTGTGGACCTTGACGGCGCCATGGCAGGGGAACCCCGGAACCTCGGGGCCATTTCGCAGATCCTGCGGAACCTCGATGTCCCCATCGAACTCGGCGGCGGGATACGCAGGGAGGAGGTCCTTGAGGATTACCTCAAGCTCGGGGTCTTCAAGGTCATCCTCGGGACCGCGGCCCTCAGCGATCCGGAGATGCTCCGGCGGGTCTGCGAAAGATTTCCCAGGCGGGTCGCGGTGGGGATCGACGCCGAAGAGGGGCAGGTGGCCATCGGGGGGTGGCGCGAGGTGACGCAGGTCACGGCTGTGGATCTCGCCAGGGATCTGGAGGGGGCCGGGGTCAGCCACATCATCTATACCGATATCGCGAGGGATGGGGCCCTGTCCGGGCCTAACCTCGAGGCCACGGCGAGGCTGGCCGAATCCCTGACAATCCCTGTGGTGCTCTCCGGAGGCATGCACAGCCGGGGCGACCTGGAGGCGGTGGCCGCGCTGGAGGAAAAGGGGGTGAAAGGGGTGATCCTGGGCAAATCCCTTTACGAAGGGGCCATCGATCTTCCCGATGCCATCGCCCTCATCCAGAGGGAAGGCGACACGCTGTGAACGCCTCCACCGGGGATCTGGCGCGCCGGATCATTCCCTGTCTGGATGTGACGGGAGGACGGGTCGTGAAAGGGGTCCGCTTCGTGGATCTCGTAGATGCCGGAGACCCCGTTGAGATCGCCGCGGCTTACGATGAACAGGGTGCCGACGAGGTGGCTTTCCTCGACATCACGGCCTCCTCGGATCGCAGGGAGATCCTCCTCGATGTGGTTCGGAAGACGGCCGAGACGGTTTTCATCCCCCTCACCGTCGGGGGAGGGATAAGGACCCTGGACAACATCCGGGATCTTCTCAAGGCCGGGGCGGACAAGGTGAGCCTTAACACGGCGGCGGTGGACCGGCCCGAATTCGTAAGGGAAGCCAGCTTGCGGTTCGGGTCCCAGTGCATGGTCGTTGCCATCGATGCAAGGAGGACCGGGTTGCCCGGGGATCCCCGATGGGAGATCTACGTCAACGGGGGCCGGACGCCCACGGGGATCGACGCTGTCGAATGGTCCCTGAAGATGGAAGAATACGGCGCCGGGGAGATTCTTTTGACCAGCATGGACAGGGATGGGACCCGGGACGGCTATGATATCGAGTTGACGAAGGCGATTTCCGAAAGGGTCAGCGTCCCGGTCATCGCCTCGGGCGGGGTCGGGAGCCTTGCGCATCTCTACGAGGGCCTGGTAGACGGCGGGGCGAGCGCCGTGCTGGCGGCCTCCATATTCCACTTCCGGGAGCACACGGTGAAGGAAGCGAAGGAATACCTCAGGGACAGGGGCGTACCGGTAAGGCTCTAGAAGAAAAAAGGAACAAATGGATTTTTCAGGATTGAAATTCGATTCCGCCGGCCTTATTCCCGCCATCGTGCAGGATGTGGAAAACGGGCAGGTCCTCATGATGGCCTGGATGAACGAGGAGGCCCTGCGGATGACCGTCCGGACCGGCCTGACCCATTTTTATTCCCGTTCCCGGAAGAAGCTCTGGCAGAAGGGTGAGACCTCAGGTCACATCCAGAAGGTCCGGGAGATCCTTTACGATTGCGACGCAGACTGTCTTCTGGTGAAAGTTGAGCAGGTTGTGGCGGCCTGTCATACGGGACACCGATCCTGTTTTTTCACTTCCCTTGAGGGGGAAGCAATGGGGACGCCGGTTTTCGATGCCGGGAAAGTTTACGGCGGCGCGGTTCCTTCGGAGATCGTGGAAAAACTCTTTGAAGTTATCCTTCAGAGGAGAAAAGAACCCTCGGCGGGGTCCTACACCAGCTTCCTTTTCTCCTCCGGGGGAAAGGCCATGGGGGAAAAGGTCCTCGAGGAAGCTGGGGAGTTCGTGGAGGCATCAGCGCAAAAGGATCCAGAGAAGGTAATCAGGGAGGCAGCGGATCTCCTGTATCACGCCCTTGTCCTCCTCGCGGCGGCCGGTGTCACCCCGGTCCAGGTGCGGGGAGAGCTTCAGGCGAGGTTCGGCAAGGGCGGGTTCGAGGAAAAGGAATCGCGCAAAAAATAGGCTCGGTTCCGTTTGCCGGATTACGGATCCGTGAGGACCGGTCCGACACAAAAAATATGGATTTGGAGAGGAGGACCCAAATGCCTGATTGCATTTTCTGCAAGATTGCCGCGGGAGAAATCCCCGCCTCCGTTGTCTATGAAGATGACGAGATCCTGGCCTTCGAGGACATCCACCCTGTCGCCCCTGTCCACATCCTCCTCATACCCCGGAGGCATCTCCCTTCCCTGGACGAGGCCGGGGAGGACAGCGGCCCACTCCTGGGGAGGGTCCTGCTGGCCGCCGCCCGCATAGCCAGGGAAAAGGGGATCGCGTCGAGGGGATACCGTGTCCTCACAAACTGCAACGCGGACGGAGGGCAGGAGGTTTTCCATCTCCACTTCCATCTCCTGGGCGGCCGGAGGTTGCGGGCGCTCGGGTGAGACCGTCTCCCGGCCAGGATCAGGATCGGCCTGAAAAAACGCAGAATGCCATAAAAAGGCTTGAATTATTTAGTCCGAAAGTTAAAATGTTGATTTCACCGTGAATACGCAGAAATCCCAAATCGGGAAGGAGGGTTGTGAATGCCTGGTGTAAGGGTCAGGGATAACGAGAGCTTCGAGGGTGCCCTTCGCCGTTTCAAGAAACAGTGTGAGAAGTCAGGAATTCTCTCCGAAGTAAGGAAGCGGGAATATTACGAGAAACCAAGCATCCAGCGGAAGCGCAAGATGATCGCCGCCCGGAAAAAAATGGCCAAGATGTCAAGAAGAGGTCACGTCAGATAAAGTGGATCTCATCGGCCGCATACGGGAAGATCTCAAGGTAGCACTCAAGGCGAAGGACGGAACACGGGTTTCCGTCCTTCGCTTCCTTCTGGCCGGAATCGGGAACCGGGAGATCGATAAGAGAGAGCCGTTGAGTGAGGAGGAGATCCTCTCCGAAATCACATCCTCGGTCAAAAGGCGCCGGGAGAGCATACAGGCCTTCAGGGAGGGAGGACGCCAGGACCTCGTGGAGAAGGAAGAGGCCCAGCTTGCCATCCTTTCCGAATATCTGCCCGAACAGCTTCCGGACGAAGAGGTCCGCCAAATGGCCGAGGAGTCCATCCGCGCAGTGGGGGCCGGCTCCCCGGGGGATATCGGCAAGGTTATGAAGGAACTTATGCCCCGTGTCAGGGGGCGTGCCGACGGCAGGACCGTCAACGAGATCGTCCGGGAACTCCTTTCCAGATAGCGCTGCAACCCTGCCCGCGTATGGCGTCCGGGTTTTTCCCTCTGTCCGTGGGTAGCCCCCGGCTAGGTGCATGAACGCGCATACCCTGAAAGTCCTTGAATATAGTGAAGTGCTCTTGAGGCTGGCCTCCCATGCCCAGTCAGGGCCAGGGAAGCAACGCGTGTTTGACCTGCGTCCCCGGCAGGAGGAGGCAACGGTCCGGGAGGAATGCGCCCTGACGGCTGAGGCCCTTGAGCTCCTCGAACATACCTCTCCCGATCTGGGCCAGGTCACGGATATTTCCCCTGTCCTGAAAAAGCTCCGTATGGAAGGGGCTGTCCTCGATCCCGGGCAGATCCTCTCCCTTTACGCCAACCAGGCCGCGGTCCGGGTCTCAAGGGCAGCCCTTCGGGATCCAGACCTTGGCCTTTCCCGGCTTGCCGCCCTTGCCGCATCGATGACCCAGCTCGAGACATGGGAAAAACAGGTCAAGGTTTCCATCTCGGATTCCGGAGAGATCCTTGACACAGCCAGCCCCGGGCTGCGGGCCGCGCGGAAACGCTATCGGCAGCTCAGGGGAACCGTTGTCGAGAGGTTAGAGCGCTTCATCCGGGGCCCGTCCGTTTCCAGGGTGATCCAGGAACCTTTTGTCACGAGCAGGAACGGGCGTTACGTCGTCCCGGCCAAGGGGGAGTATCACCGGGAATTCGAGGGGGTGGTTCAGGACAGCAGCCAGAGCGGCCAGACCCTTTTCGTCGAACCCCTCTTCGCGGTGGGATTAAACAATGAGCTGGCCGAGAGCGAGAACCTTGTGGAAGAGGAGATCCGCAAGGTCCTTTTGTCTCTGAGCGATGAGGTCAGGGGCCATCGGGAGGTGCTTGCGGCCAATCTCGAGACACTGGCGGGACTGGACCTTGTCCAGGCGAAGGCAAAGTTCGGGCGGAGCCTGGGCGGCATTTTTCCTGTTTTTGATCCCGAACAGACTGACCTGAGAGGGGCGAAGCATCCCCTTCTGGAACTTGACCGGGGCACGGAGTGCGTCCCGATTGATATCGGGGTAGGTGGCGAAAAGCCGATCCTGGTCATCACCGGGCCCAACACGGGGGGCAAGACCGTAGCCCTCAAGACCCTTGGACTGATCACCCTCATGGTGCAGTCCGGCCTGCCTGCTCCTGCAAGAATCGGGAGCCGGATAAGGGTATTTTCCCGGATCTTCGCGGATATCGGGGATGAACAAAGCCTTTCTCAAAACCTGAGCACATATTCCGGGCACGTGAGGATCCTGGCCGGCATCCTTCTGGATGCGGACGAAAAGACTCTGGTCCTCATCGACGAACTCGGAGCGGGGACCGATCCCCAGGAAGGTTCGGCCCTTGGGGTAGCCTTGATGGAGGTTCTACAGGAAAGGAAAACCTGCTCGGTGGTGACGACGCACCACAACCTCCTGAAGGATTTCGCTTTCCGGTCCGGCGCCGCCCGGAACGCTTCCACCCTTTTTGATATTGAAACCCTGAGGCCCACCTACGCCCTGAGGGTTGGTTCGGCCGGAAGGAGCTACGCTCTCGAGATCGCCCTGCGGCTGGGCCTGGATGAGAGGGTTGTGGCGCGGGCCCGGGAGATTATCGGCGCGGGCGGGGCGAAAATGGATGAGCTCCTCGGGCGTCTGGGCGAGGAGATCGACCGGGAGGAGGCCGCGCGGAGAAGGGCGGAAGAAGCGGCCGTCGAGATGGAAACGGCACGGGAAAGGCAGACCAGGAGACAGGAACGGTATCGCCAGGAGATTGGTCAAATCAGGGAAAAGGCCAGGAAACAGGCCCGTGACCTCCTGCGGGAGGTGGAAAGAAAAGGCCGGGAGATCCTGAAAAATCTCCCCCGGGAGGACAGGGAATCCTCCCGTGAAACCTTTCGGAGAGGCCTTACGGAAATGAGGGCCCAGGTAAATCGGGAGGTGCCGGCCCCAAAACCTCCAGGGGGAGGGGGGACCGTGGAATTGGGAGGGGAGGTAAGGATACTGCCTCTCGGGGTCCATGGAAAGGTCGAGGGGTTCAGCGCCGGAAACAGGGTGGCTGAGGTCGTCTGCGGGGGGATCCGCATGAAAGTCCCCGTGAAGGAACTGGTCCCGGTGGGGGAGGGAAAATCCGTAACCGCTTCAGCTGTCGGGGGAGGGGGCGTGGTTTACGACGGGACCAGGGATGTGCTCCCCGAGATCCGTCTTCTGGGCAAGACGGTCCCCGATGCCCTGGATGCCGTCGAACATTTTCTCGACCGATCCCTGATGGGCTCTTTCCAGACCTTGCGGATCGTCCACGGCGGAGGCACCGGGGCCCTGAAAAAGGCCATCCGGAGCGCCCTTCGCGAGGACCCGAGGGTATCCTCTTTTGGGCCCGCCCCGGTTAACGAGGGCGGAGAGGGCGTCACCGTAGTACAATTAAAGGATTAGCCCAAAGCCCAAAGAGGAACAGTCGGGGAAAATAAGTCTTTATCGAGAATGGAAATGGTTATTATGAGGGAATGCATTCCGGCCGGTCCGCTTAACAGGGTTTGTTTTTTACGCCCTGCTTTGGTCTTTGGTCCCTGGGTTTTGGGCTGACTTAATGCGCTTTGACGATGACGCCATTTCAAGGGTCAAGGAGGCGAACGATATCGTCGATGTCGTCAGCCATTATGTGGAGCTAAAACGGTCGGGGGCCAATTACAAGGGGCTTTGTCCCTTCCATCAGGAAAAGACCCCCTCCTTCATGGTCAATCCCGCCAGGCAGATCTTCCACTGTTTCGGGTGCGGCACCGGGGGCGACGTCCTGAGGTTTCTCATGCTCCACGAGGGTCTCCCCTTCACGGATGCCCTCGAAAAGCTGGCCGGGCGGGCGGGTATCGAGCTCCCGCAGGCGTCCTCATCCGGCGGGCCCGGGGCCGGGGAGAAGGATCTCCTTTACAGGGCCAACAGGGTTGCCGCCGTTTTTTACACGGAATGCCTGATGAAATCGGAAAAGGGCCGGAAAGCTAGGGACTATCTCGCAGCGAGGGGCATCCATTCCGACGCTGGCAGGATCTTCGGGGTGGGATATGCCCCCCCCGGCTGGAGGAACGTGGGGGATGAGCTTGGGAAAAAAGGGATCCCCGGGAAAGTCGGGATCGCGGCGGGCCTTCTGATCCAGGGGGAAGGGGGAAAAAAGCCCTACGACCGGTTCCGCGACAGGGTGATTTTTCCCATCCGGGACGTGGGAGGGAGGATCCTGGGGTTTGGGGGGAGGGTATTCGGCGATGAGATCCCCAAATACCTCAACACCCCCGAGACGGCTATCTACCGGAAAGGCGATTCCCTTTTCGGACTGGATATCGCGGCACCCCATGTGCGCGATGCCAACGAGGTCATCCTCGTGGAGGGATATCTCGATGTGATCTCCCTTCACCAGGGTGGGATCCGGAATGTCGTCGGCGTCCTCGGCACGGCCCTGACGGAGGGGCAGGCGTTGAGGGTCCGCCGGATCACTGACCGATGTGTGCTCCTTTTCGATTCCGACGAGGCCGGCCGCAAGGCGGCTCTCAGGAGCGCCCTGATCCTTCTCGAGACTGGACTTCAGGTCCGCGTGGCGCCCCTGGAGGCGGGGGAGGATCCGGACAGCCATCTCAGAAAGAAAGGGGCCGAGGATCTGCTGGCGAGGATTTCAGAGGCCCGGGACATCCTGGTTTTTGCCCTTGACGATGCCCGGACGGACCACCCGACCCTTAAACCGGGAGATCGGTTTCAAGTAATTGATGCAATCGTCCCATATTTGGTTAAAATTAAAGATAGGGCACGGTTGGGCAGCTACCTGAAATGGCTGGGAGATGAACTGCGCATCGAGCAGCACGACCTGAGGGCCATGCTGGCGACCCGCAAGAGGACCGCCAGGCCCGCTGCCGAAGAGGAAAAAACGGCCCCCCAGGGCGGCGGGGGGACCAAAAGGGAAAGGCTTTTTCTCCATATCCTGATAAGGGATCCGGAACTGGTGCCCAGGGCCCGCGCATCGGTAAGCCCGCGGGATATTCAGGACACGGAGATCGCCTGGATAGTTGAAAAAATTTTTTCCGGTGTTAATCTTGCCGGACTCCTTGGGACCGTTTCCGAACATTGGGAGAACATCCTTTCCAGGTGGGCCCTTGAAGACCCTGTCGAGGGGACGCAGCAAGCCCTCGATGATCTGCTTGGTTTTTATTCCCGGCAAAAGCTCGAAGGAAAAATCCGAAAGGTGAGGGAAAAACTCGCAAGGGCCGTAAGCGCGGGATCCGAAAAGGAGAAAAAGGAACTCAACGAGGAATGGAAGGGTCTCCAGAGAGAGTTAAGCCGCTTGAAATCCTCTGACCGTTCGACTGGCCCGGTCGGGGAAAATCAATCATCCGGAGGTAAGGACAACGAATGAAGGAAAATCCGAACGGACAGAAAAATATCACGGAACTCATCACCAAGGGCAGAAAACAGGGTTTTCTGACCTATGAAGAGGTCAACGATGCCCTGCCCGACGATCTAGTGTCTTCCGAGAGGCTCGACGAGGTCATCGGCATGTTCGGGGACATGGACATTGAGATCGTCGACGCCGATCGCAGGATTCAGGTCAAGGATATCAAGATCCAGTTCAAGGGGGACGAGGAGGAAGAGGAGGAGACCGTGGATTCCGAGGAGGAAGGGGAGGTTGCCGTGGTCAAGACCGCATCTCCCGTGGGTCTTACGGGAAGGACGGACGACCCCGTAAGGCTTTATCTCAAGGAAATGGGGCAGATCAACCTCCTGACCCGCGAAGGTGAAGTGGAGATCGCCAAGAGGATTGAACGGGGGGAAATGGATATCCTGGAAACGGTTTCCTGCAACCCCGTCTGTATCCGCGAGATCATCGCCCTGGGGGCAAAGCTGGAGTCCGGCGAGGCCAAATTAAGGGAGACCCTGTACGACCCCGAAGAAAACCCCGAGGAGGCCGAGACCGCTGAGGAGGATGCCGGCGAGGAAATGAGCGAGGAAGAGGCCGAGAGGTTAGCAGAGCAGGCCGGGAATGATCGGGAGGAGGAGTTTCTTCAGGAGGCCCTGAAAGTCCTCCGAAGGGTGGAACGGAGAGCCGGGCGGATCGACCTTCTGCGCGCCTCCCTCCAGTCGGCCCCCGAGGGGGAAAAGGACGAAATTAAAAAGAAAATTCAGCGGGCTTCCAGGGAGATAGCAAAGGATATCCGGAATCTCGGCCTCAATATGCGACAGGTGACGCGGTTTTCCTCCCGGATCACGGCTCTCCAGGAAAAGATCAAAAGGTACCAGGGGAGGATTGACAGCATCTACCAGCGGACGAAGCTTTCCGAATGGAGGATGAGCCAGCTGCTGAAGATAGCCAGGAAAGGGGAAGAAAAGGCCGCGGCCAAGGAAGCCGGCATGTCCCTCTCCCAGCTGGAAACCTATCGGCAGCTCATCCGGGAAGCCCGGAAGAAATTGAAGGAAATCGAGAAAAGCACCGGGATGACCTGCGCGGAGATCCTGGAGGACGGGGCCAGGATCCGGCTGGCGGAGGCAAAAACCCGGGACGCCAAGCAGGAACTGGTGGAAGCCAACCTTCGGCTGGTCGTCAGCATCGCCAAGAAGTACACCAACAGGGGGCTTCAGTTCCTCGATCTGATCCAGGAAGGGAACATCGGCCTGATGAAGGCCGTGGATAAATTCGAATATCGCCGGGGCTACAAATTTTCCACCTACGCGACCTGGTGGATCCGCCAGGCCATTACCCGGGCCATCGCCGACCAGGCCAGGACGATCCGGATACCGGTCCATATGATCGAGACCATCAATAAGCTGATCCGGACCTCCAGGCAGCTCGTCCAGGAACTGGGGAGGGAACCGATGCCCGAGGAGATCGCCGAGAGGATGGAGCTGCCCCTCGACAAGGTTCGAAAGGTCCTCAAGATCGCCAAGGAACCTATCAGCCTCGAAACCCCCATCGGGGAGGAGGAGGACAGCCACCTCGGGGATTTCATCGAGGATAAGAAGGTCATCTCTCCCGGGGATGCCGTGGTTCAGGCGAGCCTCAGGGGACACGTCAGGGAGATCCTGGAAAGCCTCACGCCCCGGGAGGAAAAAGTCCTTAAGATGAGGTTTGGAATCGACGAAAGGACCGACCACACCCTCGAAGAGGTGGGACAGAATTTCAGCGTGACCCGTGAGAGGATCCGCCAGATCGAGGCCAAAGCCCTGAGGAAATTGAGGCACCCGAGCCGATGCAGGAAGTTAAAGCCTTTCTATGAGGATTGATACTTTTTCGGCCTGGTTTGGGAAAAGCGGAATCCGACTCTTGTTGACAGATGGCCGGATTCAAGATACTACAAATCCGGGCCCATAGCTCAGTTGGTTAGAGCCACCGGCTCATAACCGGTAGGTCCTCCGTTCGAGTCGGAGTGGGCCCACCAAGAAAAAAGAATTCTTTGATAAAGGGGTTTTTCAAAATAGATGGTGTTTGCTGGTCAGTCCATTGCCGCGACAGGGAAAACAGGCCATGAGGTTGGATAAGAAACCCCTGGTTTGTTTCCAGCGGCCTCATTAGCAGACAGCCCGGGTGCACTCGCAAGAGCGCACCCTTTTTATTTTTTCGATATGCAAACGCCGACAGTTGCCCAGGTGTTGAAAATCATAGAAGGATTGGCCCCGACGGAAGCGGCCCTACCGGAGGATCCGGTGGGCCTGCAGTGCGGGGACCCGGAACGGCCGGCAGGAAAGGTCATGGTGGCCCTGGACGCGAACGGGACGACCATAAAGCAGGCCCTGGCCGCCGGTGCCGGTCTTCTCGTAACCCACCACCCCCTCCTTTTTGAGTCCCTGGGGCCCCGCAACATGAGGACTCCGACCGGAGACGCCTTCACAAGGGCCGTCCGGGCGGGGCTTGCCGTCTACAGCGCGCACACCAACCTCGACGCATCCGCGCACGGGATCAACGCGGCCCTGGCCGATATCGTGGATTTGAAGGAACGGGAAATCCTGGCCCCAACCGGTCCGGATTCCTTCAAGGTGGTAATTTTTGCGCCAAAAGCCTCCCTGGGGCCGATCCGAAAGGCCGTATTCCAGGCAGGCGGGGGAAGGATCGGTCCCTACAGCGAATGCTCTTTCGCGGTGGTCGGGGAAGGGACCTTCCTGGGGAATGAAGCCGCCCGCCCGGCCGTGGGCTCTCCCGGACGGAGGGAATCCCTTTCCGAAATCCGCCTGGAGGTCGTGGCTCCCGAAGGGAATCTGGCCGGCCTTCTCGAGGCGGTCAGAAAGGTTCACCCCTATGAGACGCCCGTCATGGACGTATTTCCCCTGAAGGGCAAGGCGCCGGGGGTTGGCATCGGAATCACCGGGCTCCTGCCGTCCGCGAAAACCGTCGGGGATATCGCCCTTCTGGTAAAAAAGGTTTTACGCCTCAAAGCCGCCCGTATTGTCGGCAGGCCCGGACGCAAGGTCAGAAGGGTGGCCGTTTGCGGAGGGAGCGGCGGGTCCCTTCTCCCGGTCGTCTGGTCCTCGGGGGCCCAGCTGTATATCTCGGGGGACATAAAATTTCACGAGGCGCGCGGCGCCGAGGAACACAACCTTTCGATCCTCGATGTGGGTCACTTCGCGCCGGAAAGATTCGGCATGCTCCGCTTCGGGGAAAAAATCCACCAGCAGTGCATTGAAAATGGGTGGACCATGACGATCCTGTATGCCGCGGAGAAGGACCCCTTCACGGTAATGATATGAAACTGGGGGTTGGGATTATAAAAGCCAAGGAGGAAAAGCAGTGAAGGAGATGTTGGACAGGCTTGTTCATCTGCAGGAAACGGATGAGAAAATCGTCGCTCTTCAGAAAGAGGAAGAAAAAATCCCCCGGGAAATCGAGGAACAGGAACAGGTTTTTGGAAACTCCAAAGGTCGGCTGGCGCAGGTCCAGGAATCCCTAGAAGAACTTGAGGGGAAATTCTCCGAATTCTCCCGCGAGTTGGAGGAGGCCAAGGATCAGCAGCGCCGGAGTCAGGCCCGGGCCCTGGCTGTGAAAACCCAGAGGGAATATCAGGCCGTGCAAAGGGAGGGTGAGTTCGCGCGAAAGCGCAGGGGCGAGCTGGAGGGGCAGGTTAGGGAGCTCCAGGAGGAAAAGGCGATCCTTGAGGAGAGCCTTCTGGAGGCCCAGCAGGATCTGGAGGGAAAGGACGCCGCCCTGGAGGATAAGCGAAAGCAGGCCGAAGCGAGGATGAAGGCGATCCGGGAGGAGAGAGAGGATCTTCAGAAAACGAGGGAGGTTGAGGCCGGGCTGGTCGAACCGGAGCTCCTGGCGAAATACCAGAGGGTCTTCCAGCGATATCGGGGGAAGGGAATCGTCCGGGTGACGGGCGGGGTTTGCAACGGGTGCTACATGATGATTCCCCCCCAGCTCTACAACCAGGTCCTGGCGCACGGCGGAATCCATACCTGCCCCAATTGCGGGCGGATCATTTATGTCAGCGGCGAATGATCCCGGGAAGATACTGGCCTTTCTCTCCGAATGCCTGGATGTCGATGAGACCCTTGAGGCCTTTCCGGAGTTGACCCGCGGGGAACTCGGAAAGATTATTTCCCAGGCCGCAGGCCTTTTCAAAAAGAGTGGGGGGAAAGGGGTCCTCAGGGTTGACGGGGCTGCGCGGGGTAACCCGGGGCATGCAGGCGCGGGGATTGTGCTAGAAAAAAACGGCTCGATCCTCCTTCGCCTTGGCGAATACCTGGGAGAGGCGACCAACAACGAGGCCGAATATAAAGCCCTTATCCTGGGCATGGAGGAGGGGCGCCGGTTGGGGTTGGGCGAGCTTGAAATCTACTCCGACAGCGAACTCGTCGTGCGTCAGATGAGGGGCGAATACCGGGTAAAGAATCCCCGCCTTCAGGAACTTTATTTCCAGGCTGTCAAGGTGTTGAGTTCCTTCAAGAAAGTTCTTTTCCGCAGCGTCCCCCGCGAGGAGAACCGGGATGCGGACAGGATGGCGAATCTCGCCATCGACGCCCGGGGACCCGTTCGCCTTTAGAATCCTTTTTCCCGGTTTTCCGGAAAAATCCGGGCAAATTGTTTCCCAAAAGGAAATGTTGCGTTAAACTTCAGTCGTGGAGTGGCCCGGGCGGCCGCTTCCTCTTCAGGCGAGGGTTGTCCCGAGCCGGTCGAGGAGGAGGAAAGTCCGAGCACCGCAGGGCAGGATGGTCGGTAACGCCGACCGGGGGCGACCCCAGGGAAAGTGCCACAGAGACAGAACCGCCCTCTTCGCTTTTTGAGTTTCGACGTGGCGAGCTGTTTTTTGGTTTAATACGCCGAAGTTACCCTGAAAGGGTAACGAAGACGGGTAAGGGTGAAAAGGTGAGGTAAGAGCTCACCAGTGCCGGCGGTGACGCCGGCAGCTAGGCAAACCCCATCCGGTGCAAGGCCAAATAGAGGAGCGATTGAGAATGGCCCGTTCGAGGCTCCCGGGTAGGCTGCTAGAGGCCGTCGGCAACGGCGGTCCCAGAGGAATGGCCGCCGCCCTTTTCGCGTGGAAGGTTCGGGAAAACCGGACCGGATTGCGCAAGAGGGTCACAGAACTCGGCTTACAGGGCCGCTCCCGTTTTTAAAACCCAGGGCCGGACCCCCTTTTATCCAGGGAGTCCGGCCCCTGTCGTCAGGTCATGGGAGCGAAGAATGCGGAAGGGTTATCATGGGGCTTTCGGCTGGTTCCATCACGTTTCTTTTAAGAGATCGCTTTGGCAAACCGACCCCTCCGCCGCGGCTCCCTGTGCTTGACGAACTCGTAAAGACGATCCTTTCCCAGAACACCAGCGACCGGAACCGGGACCTCGCCTTTGATGCCCTGAAAAAACGCTATCCACGCTGGGAAGACATCCTCGCTTCCCCCCCGGGGGAACTGGAATCCGTCATCGCTCCGGCAGGGCTTGGGGTGACACGGGGGCGCACCATCAGGGAACTCCTCGAAAGGGCTTTTGCGGACGGAGGGGGGTCCTTCCCGGACCTGGAGGGTGTGACACGGGAGGAGGGGATGAGAACCCTTACGTCCATCAGGGGGGTCGGGGCGAAAACCGCCGCCTGCGTCCTTCTTTTCTCCTGCCAGATCCCCGCTTTTCCCGTCGACACGCATATCCATCGCGTCACACAGAGGCTGGGCCTTCTGCCGGCGGGGGCCGACAGGGTCAAGGCCCAGGAGGTCCTCGAAAAGTACTTTCCTCCTGAAGACTATCTGGAAGCCCACCTGAATCTCATCCGCCTCGGCAGGGAAATCTGCCGATCGCGCAGGACCCAATGCGTTTCCTGCCCGCTCCACGGTGTCTGCCGTGCGGGGGCTTTTTCGAAAGGGGGAGAGAAATGAGCGCTTTTTCTGACCCCAAGAGAATCCTTTATCTGGGTCCTCCCGCGGAAGATTCCGCAGGGATCCTTCGGCAGCTTCGGGCTTTTGGATACGAGGTCCTGGCCGTTTCCAGCAGTCATGCCGCCAGGGAGGCCCTGTCGGGCTCCGCCACAGTGGATTTCGTTGTCGCCGACATGGATGCCGGGGAGGATGAGGTGAGGGACGTTGTGTTCCATATGAAAAATACCCCGGCCATGGATGCGATCCCCATTATCGCCCTCCTGAACGGGGAGAGCGTCGAGGCGGTCACAGAAATATTCGATCTGGGGTGCGACGAGTTTCTTCACAAGCCCGTGGATTCTTTCCTTATAAAGGAGAAGTTGAGCGTCCTCTTGTGGTCGCCGCGCCGGGCGACCCCCCGTGTGGGCTGCCGTTTTTCCGCACGGATCATTTCGGGTCGGACGGCCGCTTCGGGAAAGATCGTCCAGATCAGCGAGGGTGGGGCCGCTCTTATTCTGCCGGAGAGGAGGCCGGAAGAGAGAGTCCTGACAGTGAGGTTCGCCCTACCGGAGGAGGGGGAGGAGGAAATATCCCTTGCCGCCGCTGTGATCCACGTCAGGGAAGAGGAGGGTCAGTTTCTTCACGGGGTCAGGTTCGTGACCCCTGGCAACGAGACACGCAGAAAAATCAGGCGTTTTGTCCAGAAAAGCATGCTGTGAAAGTTTTTTTCCCCGGATTATGGCAAAAAGGCAACCGGCCCTGGTTTGAAAAAGGATGTTTCCGGATCAGGGGGAAGAGGCGGCAAAAGTAACGGAGAGGGACCACCCCCTTCAGATGCGCCTGCCGTCTAATAAATCCAGTGTCTTGAGGGCCGTGGTCCGGGCATCCCGGACGCAGTCGTTTATCCCAACCCCCCGGTATGCGTTTCCTGTAAGGAATATCCCGGGAGGGAGATGGCTTTCGATCCTCTCCAGCCTTTCCAGGTGGCCGACGGTGTACAGGGGGATGGCCTTTTCCCAACGGAACAGGGTCTGGAAAACGGGGTCCGCGGCAAGACCCATCGTCCGGGCAAGATTCTTTCGCGTCAGGTCCAGAAGGGCATCCTCCGGAAGGGTCGGGGTTTCCGGGTCCTGGGCTCCCCCTACCATGGCCCGAATGAGGAAATGATCGGAGTCGGAACGGAACCCGGGAAAGATGCTGGAATCCCAGAGGGCTCCGAGGAGTTTTATCCCCTCGACGGAAGGGATGAGATAACCGAAGCCGTGGGGCCGGGGGGCAAGGTCGGCCAGGCGATAACCCAGACCGATGACAGCCATGGGGGAATAAGGGATCTGGGAGAGGAGTTGCGCTGGCTCCGGAGCGACCGCGGCCAGAAGCCCTGCCGTGACATCCGACGGCATCGCCAGGATAACCGAATCAGCCGTGTAGTCCCCGCCGCTGGAAACAACCCTCCAGCGGCCGTCCTTTCCCTCCAGGGTGAAGACCTCTTCCTTTCCGTGAAAGCGGTCATCGAGCTCCCCGGCCAGACGATCCGTCAGTTCGCGGACTCCATTTTTGAAGGAGGTCAGCACGCCTCCTGGTCCGGAAGGGCCGGAGGAGACAGTTAATTCCTCCCCGCGTCTTTTGGCCCTGGCCCTGTCGGAACCCAGTTTAAGGAAGGCTCTGGTGAGGCCGCCGAAGTTCTCTTCCAGTTCGGCGATGCGGGGAAACGAGGCGCGAAGGCTCATCCGTGAAGGATCCCCGGCGAAGATCCCCGACACCATGGGATCGATGAGCCGTTCCAGGGCCTCGGATCCCAGTCTCCTTCGGGCGAACTCGGCCAGGGAGGTGTCCTCCCCCTTCGGTGTAGGGGGGGCCAGGAACTCCCCGGCAATCCTCAAGCGGCCCTGAACGGACAGGGGACCATGCAGGAAAAAGGAGAGGATGGAGGGTTTCAGCTCGTGGAGGCGGCCCCGGGAATAGATGAACCTTCTGGCCGCGGCCTGGTCGCTGGTCAGGAGGCGATTTTCCATTCCCAGGGCGCGGACAAGGTCCAGGGTCCAGGGCTTGCTGTCAAGAAATCCATTCGGCCCACCCTCGATGATGTACCCTTCACGCTCCAGGGTCTCGAATTTTCCACCCGCCCCCGCTTCTTTCTCGAAAAGGTCCACCTGGACCCGCGTGCCCCGTTTCAGGGCCTCTTCCCGGAGGAACCAGGCGGTCGCGAGGCCGGAAATCCCTCCTCCGATGACGGCGATTTTTTTCCAATCCATGGTGGTGGTTGTCTTTCCTTCCCTGGTTTTGGACGGTTGTTTCATCCAGCCCTGCTCAAAGTCCATGTTTCGGTTCCGGGCCCTGGGTGTGAGATTGATCTCACTGGCGTGCCTCCGAGACGAGCCCCGCCAGCGCCCGGATGAAATCGGGCCTGGTATTTAAAGCGGGGGCGCGCTCAAAGAAGGGAAAGCCCAGCTCCCGGGCCATGGCGCGATGCTGGATGTCCAGTTCGTAAAGGGTTTCAATGTGGTCCGAAACGAAGGAAACCGGGACGACGACCAGGGGCGGGGCCCCCTTCGCCGCGAGGGCTTTTAATGTTTCCGGGAGAGAGGGCCGGAGCCATTTGACGGGTCCGAGCCGGCTTTGAAAGGCGAGATGGGTCGGGCGATCCCCAAGCCTTCCGGCGATGCCCGCCACCGTTTTCCTGGTTTCTTCGAGGTAGGGGTCTTTATTCCGGATTAGGGAGGCGGGGACGCCGTGCGCGGAAAAAAGCACCACAGCGTCGTCCCTCGGCCCGGGGGGGATCCTATCGAGGGCTTCGTTGACTGTGGCAGCGAGGGCATCCAGGTAGGGAGGATGATCCGGCCAGGTGTCGATAATGGTTGTTGTGGTCTCGAAGGCCGTTTCCGGAAGAGCCATGGAGAGGTCCTCAACGCAGCTCCCGGTGGTGGCCGAACAATATTGCGGGTAAAGGGAGAGGGCGATGAGGCCCGTTGCGCCGGCGGCCTGGCAGGACGCCACGGAATCTTTTATCAGCGGGTGCCAGTAGGAGAAAGCCGGAAGCACGGGGCCGAATTCGGGACCGAGGATCTCCTCCAGGGCACGCGCCTGGCCTTCGGTGATTTCCCGGATGGGGCTCTTCCCCCCGATAAGCTCATACCTCGGTTTGACCTTTTCAGCGCGCCGCATCGACAGGAAGGACGCAAGGGGTTTCCTGATAAAATAGGGAAGCCGGAGGATGGCCGGGTCGGAAAAGAGGTTTTTAAGAAAGGGCCGAACGGCCGCGAGGCTGTCCGGCCCTCCCATGTTAAGCAGAACGATGGCTGTCTTGCCTTCCGCTTCCCGGGCCACAGCCTATTCCCTGTAGGCGTGGACGGCTTCGACCAGGGTGATGGCGTTCCGGACGGGGGTCGTGGGCAGGATTCCGTGTCCCAGGTTGAAGATGTGTCCGGGTTCCGGGCCCGCGGCGTCCATGATGAGGCGGGCCCTTCTGGCGATCTCGTCCGGGGGGGCAAAGAGGACCGCGGGATCGAGGTTCCCCTGGACGGCTTTTTTTCCGCCCAGTGCCTGACGGACCTGTCCGATATCCTGACGCCAGTCGATTCCCAGGACCTCCACATCCAGGGAATCCAGAAGAGGAACCAGGTGGGCCCCGTCGTTAAGGTAGTAGATGACGGGAACCGAATCTCGGTCCAGGCCCTTGAGGACCTTCCGCAGCGGGTTCAGGGAAAAACGGACGTATTCCTCCCCTGAGAGGATCCCGCCCCACGTGTCGAAGATCTGGATGGCCTGGGCCCCAGCGCGGATCTGGGAATTGAGATAGGAGATGACGGCTCCGCTAAGTTTTTCCAGGAGCATGTCCGCGAGATCCGGCCGGGAATAGAGAAGGCTTTTTATATTGTGGAAGCTTTTGGAAGTCCCCCCCTCCACCGCATAGGTTGCAAGGGTAAAGGGAGACCCCGAAAACCCGATGAGGGGTGTTTTTCCCTGGAGCTCCCTGCGGATGATCCGGATGGCCTCCGGGACGAAAGGCACGTCTTCCCCGGCTTCGATGTCCCTCAGCGCCCTGATGGATTTTTCATCCCTCACGGGGCTGAGGACCGGGCCGATCTTATCCTCGAAGGCGACGGAGATCCCCATGGGTTCAAGGGGGATGAGGATATCGGAAAAGAGGATGGCTGCGTCCACTCCCAGGATTTCAATGGGAAGAAGTGTCACCTGAGCGGCGAGTTCGGGGGTCTTGCACAGGGTCAGAAAGTCGGTCCGCCCGCGGATCTCCTGGTATTGGGGCATGTAGCGCCCGGCCTGCCTCATGATCCAGACGGGCCGCCGCGGGACCGGACGGCGCCAGCACGCCTCAATGAATGGATAGGGGGTCATTTTCCTGCTTCCTCCTTTGCCTTTTTCTCCCGGTATCTTTTGGGGACATAGGTGCAAAAAGGCTCCTCCTCCATGTAATCCCCCGAGACGGCGTAGGCCCGCGCCCGGCATCCGCCGCAGACATTGATGTATTCGCAGGCCCCGCATCGCCCCTTGTAGGCTTTGAAATTCCGGAGGTCCCTGAAAATGGGGCTGTTGTCCCATATGTCCCGGAAGCTCTGCTCCCGGACGTTGCCGGCGGCCATGGGGAAGTAACTGCACGGCTGAACATCTCCGCGGCTCCCGATAAAGGCGATGGACTGGGCGGCGATGCACCCTTTTGCGCCCCCCGTTCCGAACTTCAGGTTCCTCCGGGTGAAATCAAGGCCTCTGGCTTTGGACTCCTGCTGGATGATGCGGTAGTAATGGGGGGCGCAGGTGGGGCGGACCAGCATCTCGTGTTCTTCCCGCTCCATGTCGAAATGCCACTTGAGGATCCTGTCGTAATCTTCCCTGGAGATCAATTCGGCCATGAGCTCTTCTCCCCGGCCCATGGGGACGATCATGAACATGTACCACGCCACCGCCCCGATCTTTTTGGCGAGCTTGTAGACGTTGGGGATGTCATCCTGGTTGCGCCGGGTGAAGGAGGAATTGACGAGAAACTCTATGCCGTGGCGGCGGAGAAACTCCGCTGCCCGTATGGCCCCCTCGAAGGCACCGGGTTGTTTCCTGAAGTCATCGTGGATCTGCGCCGTGGAGCCGTCGAGGCTGATGGAGACGATGCGGATGCCCGATTCGATGATTTTCCCGCAGATCCTGTCGTCGACCAGGGTGCCGTTGGTGGCCAGAGCCATCCGGAGGCCTTTTTGTGTCCCGTAGGCGGCGATGTCGAAGACATCCTCGCGGAGGAGAGGCTCTCCCCCGGACAGGACCACGACGGGTTTGGCAAAGGAGGTGATGTCATCGATGAGGCCCCTGGCTTCCTCAAGGGAAAAGTCCCCCTGCCCGGAACTCATGGAGGACGAGGATCGGCAATGGATGCAGTTAAGGTTGCATTTCCCGGTAATTTCCCAGGCCAGCCATTTCGGCTCGTACACCTTGCCGCTGGCAGGCCCGGTTTGATCCGGATTTCCTGTCGTGCCCAACGTGCCCCCTCTTTCAGGAAAACGGGAAAAAAGTATGGCCCAAATATGCGTTGGGCCTGAGGGCTGACTTGTTAACATAATAACGATGAAAGGGAAAGGGAAGGAGGCAAAAAACGGGAGAGAAGGAAGGGAGAAGGGAGAAGAAAAAAGGAAAAAGGAGGAAGAGAGAGGTCACACAATTGCCTTGCAAGCGTTCTTCTTCATCTATGACCTCTGGACTCTGGACTCTGAACTCTCCTTTCATTGACCGACCTGCTTCCATCTGATAAACAGGGTTTTCACCGTTAAAGGAGGGAAATTTTTTGAGCGACCAGGATATTTCCAGAATTATCAGATCCCTGCTCGAAGACATCGTTTCCAACGAGATTCAGCCCGTTCTGACCAAGCTTAAAAGCGAGCAGAAAGACAACCGCCGGATTTTCCGGATGATGTCCGAGATGGTAACCGGTATGGAGGCCCTGTCGGGACTCCCTGACGCGGTGACCGTTTTCGGGACAGCCCGATCCAAGCCGCAGGAGGACCTCTACCGGATCGCCCGGAACATGGGCAAGCGCTTTGCCCAGGAGGGGTATGCGGTCATCACCGGAGGAGGGCCCGGGGTCATGGAGGCGGTCAACAGGGGGGCCTCCGAGGCCGGCGGAATTTCGGTGGGCCTGAACATCATGCTACCTGCTGAGCAGGAGCCCAATAAATATTCCAACCTGAAGCTCATGTTCCGCTACTTTTTCATACGGAAAGTCATGTTCGTGAAATACACCGGTGCCCTTATTGTGCTTCCGGGAGGACTGGGGACCATGGACGAGCTCTTCGAGTCCCTCACCCTCAAGCAGACCGGAAAGATGCAGAAATATCCCATCATCCTGTACGATTCCTCCTACTGGGGCGGCCTCGTGACCTGGATCAGGGAACGGATGGTCAAGGAAGGGTTCCTGACCGAGAAGGAACTGGACCTTCTCACCCTCATGGATGATCCGGAGGAGATCATTGCCGCGGTGCACCGTTACAGCCAGGAACAGAAGGCCCGGAAGGAGCCCTGGGTTTCCTACGTGGAACCCGAGGATTTCTCCTGATGTTTGCGGGGGCTCCCTAGCCGGCCATGGGAAACGTCCCCGCCTGGGAGTGGGTCACCATCCTGGTTTGCCTCGTCCTTTCGGGGTTTTTTTCCGGGGCTGAAACGGCATTTGTCAGCCTTTCCAGGGCCAAATTCCACGCCCTGATCCAGGCCAGGGTGAAAAAGCGGGACCCTCTGATAATCTGGGTGGAAAACCCCAGCGCCCTTCTCACGTCCATTCTCATCGGCAACAACCTTGTCAACATCTTCGCCTCGGCCCTGGCTACGAGCATTGCCACGAGGCTGTTTTTAAGCAGGGGGATCGCTGTCGCGGTGGGGGTCATGACCCTGGTTATCCTCGTCTTCGGCGAGATAACCCCCAAGGTGCTGGCCAGGAAGTACGCGGAAAGGTTCGTGGTCGCGGCAGCCTGGTCCCTGGCGGCCTTCTATTATCTCACGTGGCCTTTAACCAGGGTCTTCGCGGGGATGACCCACCTTCTTATCCTCCTGACAGGCGGCAATCCCCGGGAAGACCCGGCTGCCGTCAAGGCGGACGAGTTGCAGATTCTCGTGGCCCTGAGCGCCCGGGAGGGGGGAATCGACTCCTATCCCGCCCATCTTATCGACAAGGTCCTCCGTTTCCAGAACAAGACGGTCAAGGATGCCATGGTGCCGCGGACCCAGGTCGTTGCTCTGGATCTTGCCGAAAATGCGGTGCGGATCCTGGAGATCATCGACAGGAGCGGTCACAGCCGGCTCCCCGTTTACCGGGAAAATCTGGATGACATGGTGGGAATCTTCCACGTTAAGGACCTGATCGTCGACTTAAAAAAAGGCCTGGAAAAATTCAACCTGGCCGATCACCTGCATCCCCCCTATTTCATCCCAGAAAGCGCCCGGCTCGGACAGGCGATCCGGGAGTTCCAGAAAAAGAGGATCCATCTTGCCGTCGTGGTGGACGAATTCGGCGGGACGGAGGGGGTCATTACCCTGGAGGATATCCTGGAAGAGCTGGTCGGGGATATCCAGGACGAGTTCGACAGGGAAGTGGTCATGCTGAAAAGGATTCCCTCGGGAGCCCTGGAGGCCTCCGGCCGCATCCCTCTGGAGGACCTGCGGAAGATCTTCCCGGACTGGAGCTGTCAGGTCCCTTCCAAGACCGTCGGGGGCCTCATCATGGAGATCACCGGAAAGGTCCCCTCCTTCGGTGAGACGGTCGTGGTGGACGGGCTCAGGTTCACCGTCCTGGGTTCCGATGAAAGGCAGATAAAACGGGTCCGGGTGGAGGAGGTCCCTACCGAAACATCCGGCGAAGCCGGGCAGGCGCCCCCCGGGGCCGACCCCTCGCCCCTGTAGCATCCTTCCCACCTCCAGATCTTTTTTCCTTTGGAAGCCCTGCCGCGAATGGGGCAGGCAGGTTGTCCACAGGTTTTCCACACCTGTGGATAAGTGTTACGAAAGCTTAACACTTAACACTTACGGTTTTTGGTAGATTGCTGTTTTCCGTCCTGCTTCTCCCTTTTCTATTCCTTCTTCCCTCTTCGCTGTTCCGGTTTTTTTCGGCTGAACTCGCATCCGCAGTAGTCCTGGCGGTAAAGCCCGTATTCCCTTGAAAGGGCGACGCTCCTTTTAAAGCCGTCTTTTTTCTTCAGGTCGGTCGGTATGTACGCGACTCCGTACTGCTCTCCGGCCAGGGCACCCATGCGGTTGATCATGGCGGCATCCTTATGGGGGCTCACGGTCAGGACGGCCGCGAAGGCCCCGTATCCTTGCGCCGCGGCCACGCGAGCCGTAGCCTCGAGGCGTTCCCGGAGGCAGATCTCGCAGCGGCGGCCTCTCTCGGGCGCCTGTTCCAGACCCTTTACGGCATCGAACCAGGCCGAGGCATCATAAGCCCCCTCGAGGACCTTTACCTGGAGGATCTCGCCGAGTTGTCTCGCGGCATCGAGGCGCCGGTCATATTCCTCGCGTGGATGGACGTTCGGGTTGTAAAAGAACATGGTGATATCAAAATCCGGACGGAGTCTTTCGATCGCCACTGTGGCGTCGGGGGCGCAGCAGACATAAAGGAGGAGGCGCGTCATAATTTTTCCCTTCGCGACCTTACTAATTTCAGATAAAAACACTCAGATTTAAAAAAACAGGACAGGAGCCCTTGCTATTTCAGGAAAAAGATAATATAAACCCATCCGTTTGCGAAGAAGGTGTATGGGACACCAAAAAAGATTAACCGTTTTGCAGGGAGGAAGGAAAGATGATCTGCACCATTTTAAAGGAAGAAATCGACTGCGTTTTCATGACCCCCAAGGGCTGCACCTATAACGGTGGGCACTGTGCCTCCGTTGTGCAGGCCTGCGAGGGGTGTGCCCATATCAGGGAAGTGGATGGGGATTTTTATTGCGTGACCAGCGCGAACCCGGCGGCCAAATGGAGTATGGGGATCTGCAATTTTGCCACCCATGTTGAAAAGGGCGCCCCGGTTGTGGCCCAGGCCAAGATCAACCCCCTTAAAGCCTCGAAGAGGGCGGCGGGAAGAAAGTAGGAAATTTTCAGGAACAATGAAAAAAGGCGGCCCTTTTAAGGGCCGCCTTTTTTGTGCTTCGGGACAGTATTCCGGTTATGCCTTGATCTCGTGCATGGGGCGTTTGACCAGGAAGGTCAGGACCCCCCCCACAACGGCGAAAATGGCAAGGGTAAGGTAAACCTGGTTATATCCGGCGACCAGATTCCCGGATTCCTTGGCCGCCGTCATGATCCTGGCGAAATAGCCCGGCACGATGAAGCCGCAGAGGCCCCAGGCGGTGAACATCAGGCCATAGTTGGCTCCAACGTTCTTGGCTCCGTAATAATCCGCCGTGAAAGAGGGCATCAGGGCCAGGTAGCCGCCGTAGGAGAAGCCGACAAGGCAAAGGCCGGTCAGAAGCATGCCGAAGCTACCGGTTTTGGCGCCGGGGTTCAGGAGGAAAAGGCATGCCAGGACATAGGTGGCATACATGGCGACGGTAGTCATGTTCCTGCCGAGCTTGTCCGAAAGACTGCCCCAGGCAAGCCTGCCGACCCCGTTGAAGGCCGACATGATCCCGAGGGCCGTCGCTCCGGTCATGGCCGCGTTCTTTGCGGCTTCCTTGACCAGAGGCGCGGCCTGCCCGATGGCGGTGATGCCGACGGAGGTCCCCAGGAAATACATGACCCAGAGGGCCCAGAACTGCCAGGTCCTGAGCATCTCGGAGGGGGTGAAGTCCTCCTTGGTGGATGCGCCCATGGTGGCGGGGGGTGTCCAGCCTTCAGGGCGCCACCCTGCCGGGGGAACCTTGTAGACCTGGGCCGCACCGATTACACAGACAAAAAATACAATGGAGAGGATGAGGAACGTCCTTGGGATGGTGGTGGCGTAAGCCGCCGGGTCTGATCCGATGATCCTCTCGATGATCGGGGCGAAGATCAGGGAACCGGCCCCGAACCCCATGACGGCGAGGCCGACGATCATTCCCCGTTTGTCGGGAAACCACTTGACGCACGTGGCGATGGGGGTCACGTAGGCAAAGCCCACCCCGAGGCCCCCGAGGATTCCGTAGGCGAATACGACGCCGGGATAGCTGTTGGTCGTGAAGGAAGCCAGAAGACAACCCGCTCCCAGGAGGATGCCGCCCACGCTGCCCACCAGTTTCGGACCCTTTTTATCCTGCCAGAAGCCGGCGAAGATCATGGCGATAGTGAAAAAGAGGAGGGAGAACCGGTAGGGGGCGATGGACTGGGCCTTCGTCCAGCCATTCATGACTTCGATCGGGGTACGGAACACCGACCACGAGTACAGCACGCCGAGGCAAAGCTGCATCACCAGCGCTGCCCCGACGAACCGCCATCGATTACCGAGATTTTGTTCCATTGATTCCTCCAGACTGCTTTGGGAGGGAAGATCTCCCTCCGGGTTCTCGTTCAGCGAACCTGCGCGTTCAGGTTTGACCGGGAAAGGGTGCGTCCCGGTGCGAGCCTCTTCCAGTGAGTGTAAGGGTCCGGACCTGTTTGGTCCCTTTTCTGCCGGACTTCTGGTCGGCGGCGGGGGCCGGGTCCTTGACCGAAGGTGGCTCCACCTCCTTTCACGATGGATTTAACCAGGATGGATTTGTCTTTGATAATGCCGCATCCAAAAGAAAAAGACTCAATATCGAATTTTTAAAACGATGTTTATGAAAATTCAACGCCTTACAAAACAACATAATGAAATAATAACCTATTGGTTTATATAGGAAATTTATGAAGTTTAAGACGAGCCTCCCTCCCTAGGTGTTGTGAATAGTAAAACGATGTTTCAGTAATGTCAAGAAAAATTTGGAACGGTGTTAGGGAAGTAAAAACAGTGTGGTAGTGAAGGGTAAAGAGTATATGAGTCAGGGAGTCTGGCGTGTTGTGGGGAGGAATGATGATTGAGTTAAACAGTTTCCGAAGAAAGGGATAATGAAGGTGGAAATTTCAAAAAGGTTTTCCTTGATCCTCTTCTCCCATACCTTCCCCCTGCTCTTAATCCAGTCTTCCCAGCCCGTGTTTCCTGGCGAGGGACAGGGCCGCGAGGTATTCCTGCCTGTCGAGGAGTCTGCCGATGGCGGGAATTTCTGCGGCCCGGTAGCACGGGCGGTACTGGGCCATGACATTAAGCCATGTATCCCGGGAGACCTTTTCCGCCAGAAAGCGGAACGCTTCATCGGATCCGGCGAGGCCGGAGGGAAGGACGAGATGGCGCACAAGGAGGCCGCGCACGGCGATCCCTCTCTTGTCCAGGACAAGGTCTCCCACCTGGCGGTGCATCTCCAGGATGGCCCGTTTTACCGCATCAGGATAATCAGGGGCGTCGGCCAGGGTCATGGCGGGTCCGGTCCCCGTGAATTTCAGATCCGGCATGTAGATGTCAAAGATCCCGTCCAGGAGCCCCAGGGTCGGCACGGGGTCGTAACCCCCGGTGTTGTATACCAGGGGCAGGGTCAGGCCCCTTTCCGCGGCGAGGGCGATGGCCTTTACGATGGCGTGAACCTGGTGGGACGGGGTGACGAAGTTGATGTTGTGGCATCCGAGGTCCTGGAGGGCCATCAGGGAGTCCGCCAGCTCCTGGATGGTGATTGACCGTCCCTTCCCGAGGTGGCTGATGTCGCTGTTCTGGCAGAAGAGGCATCCGAGGCTGCAGTTCGTGAGAAAGACGGTCCCGGAGCCCCCTTTGCCCACCAGGCAGGCTTCCTCCCCGAAATGGGGATGGATCGAGCTGACCATGGGAGCAAAACCGGTGCGGCAGTATCCTGTTTCCCCCTCCTTTCGAAGGGCTCCGCATTCCCTCGGGCACAATCGGCAGGGTGAGGCCATTTCCGCCAGTTGGTCCCCTCTGGCCCGAAGAGCCCTGGATCCCAGTTTGAGGTAGGCAGGCGTGAAATTTTCAGCCAAAATTCTTCCTTCCTCCCCGGTTTGTGCCAAAAGGGTTCTTTTGCTGGCAGGATTTTTTATCCGGCCCCTGGGCGGAATTTAACCAGAAATGGAGTTTGACTGTAAAGTGACCGCCAATAATTGTATACTCTCGCCATGAAAATCGGACTTGCCGGATATTCGGGATCCGGGGTGACTTCCTTCCTCGCACTGCTCTCCGAGGATCTTGATGTGCTCAAGGGGCATGGCGGCCCCGAGATCCGTTCGGTGACGGTGGATGATCCCAAGGTTGACCGCCTGGTGGATTTTTTCCATCCAAAGAAGATCACCCGGTTGAAGGTCGAGGTGACCGAACTCGGTGATCTAAGGCCCGAGGAAGGGGGAGGACTCCGGAAGGAGACCCTCGCTCGCGCCACGGGGACGGAAGCCATTGTGCTGATCCTGCGGGGGTTTTCCGCCCCCATGTCGGCCCAGTGCCGCCCTTCGGAGGAAATCTCGGATGAGATGGACAGGCTGGTGCAGGAGCTGGGCATCGCCGATCTCATGCCGGTGGAAAACCGTCTCGAAAGGCTCGGCAAGGAGGGAAATCTCAACGGGAAGGAAGGGCGCCTCCTCGTCCGGATAAGGGAGTGGCTGGAACAGGGGTGTCCGATCCGGATGATGGGCCTTGATCCCGAAGAGGAAAAGGCCCTTTCCGGCTACCGATTCCTGACCCTGGCTCCCACGATGGTGGTGGTGAACCTGGGAAGCGAGTGCGCCGGAGAGATCGTCTATCCCGAACTGGCCCGGAGGTGCGCCGAGGAAGGGATCGTTTGTGTGGAAACCCCGGTGCTCTCCGAGCTGGAGACGCTCGAAATCCCTGAAGAGGAAAGGGGGGCCTTCCTGGCCGATTTGGGCATCGGGGAGCCGGCAAGGAAGCGTTTTGTCAAGGAGATCTTTTCCCTCCTCCACCTCGCGACCTTCTACACCGTGGGAGAGAAAGAGGTCCGGGCATGGGTGATCCCGGAAGGGACCCCGGCGGTGAAGGCCGCGGGCAAGATCCATTCCGACATCGAAAGAGGTTTTATCCGGGCGGAGGTCATTTCCGTGGAGGAATGCCTCCAGATAGGGGGATTGACGAAGGCGAAGGACGTTGGTCGGCTCCGCATCGAGGGCAAGGATTACATCGTCAGGGACGGGGAGATTTTTCACGTGAGGTTCAATGTTTAATAGGGTCGCCAAAAGTCCATGCGGGACTTTTGGCTCCACGGAAAGGGAAAAGCGGGGTTTTCCCTTTCCTCACGGATCCATGACGTGACGACCAATCATGGATCCGGACGGCCCTTACCCGAGCCGCGTTGACGGCTTTGTGCGAAGCCCTAACAGTTAACAGGGTCGCGAAAAGTCCTGCCCGGACTTTTCACTCCACGGAAAGGGAAAAGCGGGGTTTTTCCTTTCCTCACGAATCCATGATCTGAAATGCCGGTCCTGGATTCGGGCGCCCTGCCCGGGGCGCGCTGATGACGTTTTGCGAAGCCATTTAATATTTTTGGAATGGAAATGCCCCGACGACCGGCCGGGGGAAACCGGGCTCCGGAGGATGTGAGAAAGGGACGCGAAGGATATGACAATGGACGATCAGACGAAAAGGTTCGGCCCAAACGGCGAGGGAAAGATCCTGAAGGTCGGGATCCCCAAGGGGAGCCTGGAGGAAGCGACCATCGACCTGTTCCAGAAAGCGGGATGGAGGATCAACCGCGGTTCCAGGAACTATTTCCCCTCAGTGGATGATGAGGAACTCGGGTGCAGCTTGGTGAGGGCGCAGGAGATGTCCCGTTTTGTGGAGGAGGGGATCCTGGACGCGGGGATCACCGGCCGGGACTGGATCCTGGAGAACGACTCCGATGTGGAGTGGGTGGAGGAACTCACCTATTCCAAGACTAGCAACCGCCCGGCGCGATGGGTCCTGATCGTGCCCAGGAACAGTCCCTACAACGCCATTGAGGACCTCGCCGGAAAAAGGATCTCAACCGAACTGGTCCAGTTTACCAAGAGGTACTTTCAGGAAAAGGGGATCGATGTCCGCGTGGACTACTCCTGGGGCACGACCGAAGCGAAAGTGGTCGAGGGAATCGCGGACGCGGCGGTGGAGGTCACCGAAACGGGGAGCACCATCAAGGCCCACGGGCTCAAGATCATCCATGAGCTGATGCAGTCAAGGCCCTATCTCATCGCCAACCGGGACGCCTGGCGCAACCCCGAAAAACGCCGGAAGATCAAGGTCCTCGCCATGCTGCTCAAGGGGGCCGAAAAGGCCATGGGGATGGTGGGGATCAAACTCAACGTCCATGGCGACCATCTCGACGAGGTGATCGCCATCCTGCCCAGCCTGAACGCTCCCACTGTGGCGAGCCTTCACCAGAGCGACTGGTATTCGGTGGAGTCGGTCGTCGCCGAGGAGGTCGTGCGCTCCCTAATACCGAAGCTTCTCGAATGCGGCGCCGAGGGCATTATCGAGTATCCCCTCAACAAGGTCATCTAGGATCATGGGCGATTTCTGGCAGCACGGACCCCTCGTCACCATCCACAGGCTGCCGGGAGTGGAAGAGGGACGTCTCTCCGACCGCATGAGGACATGGGCCCCGAAAAGGCCCCTCGCCCTCCTCATCCCCGCCCTTGCTGCCGAGATGGACGGTTCCGCCTTTCCCCTCATCCTCCGGGAATTAAAGTCCGTCGACTATGTAGCTCGTGTGGTCCTGGCCCTCGGGAGGGCCTCAGATGAGGATTTTGTCAGGGCAAAGGGGCTGTTAGAGGCCCTTCCCGTTCCCTCTGCGGTGGTCTGGCCGGAAAGCCGGAACCTCGCCACCCTTTTTGATTCGGCCAGGGAGCAGGTGGATATCGGGCCACCGGGAAAGGGCCGGGATGTGTGGATCGCCCTGGGTTATCTCCTGGGGGAGGGGGGGGTCCATGGAATCGCACTTCACGATGCGGACATCGTGACTTACGGTGCCGGAATCCCCCTTCGCCTGCTATCCCCCCTGGCCCACCCCGATCTGAATTTTTCCTTCTGCAAGGGGTACTATGCCCGGGTTTCGGATTCCGGCCTGACGGGGCGGGTGACCAGGCTGCTGGTCACGCCCCTCCTCTCCCTGCTGGGAAACCGGGGATCTTCCCCTGCCCTTCGGACGATGGCCGCCCTGAGATATCCCCTCTCCGGGGAATTTTCCCTGACGGCAGAGCTTGCCGGCGCCATCCCCATTCCGAGGGACTGGGGCCTGGAGGTGGGGATCCTCTCCGCCGTCGCGGGCAGCGTCGGGCCCGAGAGGATATGCCAGGTCGATATCTGCGAGAACTATGACCATAAGCATCAGGATCTCTCCCCCGGGGACAGGTCCCGGGGGCTTAACCGAATGGCGGTGGAGGTCTCGGCCAACATCCTTGGGGAAGCCCGGTTCCAGGGTCCCGTGGAGGAACTGGCCGAAAGCTACAGAAAAGAGGCCCTCGCCCTGATCCCCGCTTATCGGGCCGATGCCCTGGTGAACGGGCTGCCTTATGACGAGGGAAAAGAGCGCGCGGCGGTGGAAACCTTCGCCAAAGCCATCGAGGGCGCGGCAGAGCTCCTGGACAAAGGGGGGATCATCGCCCCCCTGCCGGCGTGGAAGGAAATGGAAAAACGGAGCCCGGGGTTAAGGGATGCGATCGTAAAGGCGGTCAAAAAAGACAACGGTTAAAACCGTTCCCGGCCGGGAAGTGATATCCGGCAAGGGATCGGGCCGATGAAAGAGGAAAGGAAACGGAAAAGGCCGCCCACCGGACGGCCTTTTCCTGAACCGGGACGCTCTGTTATTATCCCGCCCGATGGAGCAGGCGCCGGAGCTCTTTTTTCCTGTTCCTCAGCTCCCGGACCTTGGCGGAGTCTTTCTCGGCGAGGGCGGCCTGGATTTGCGATTTCAGGGTTCTCTTTTCCCTTTTGAGGGCCGGGACATCCTTCTCGCCCCTGGGCCTGGGGGTTTTCGCGGGGGATGAAGTTTTGGCAGGTTCTTTCACGGCGGCTTCCGGTTCCGGAACCGTCCCTTCCTCCCCGGCCTGCTGGGCAAGGGCGGCGATGAGTTCATTCTTCTTCATGGAGGAAATCCCGGAAATGCCCGCCTCTTTGGCCAGATCCTTTAATTCGGGGACCGTTTTGTTCTCGAGTTCCTTGACATCCATGGCGAACTCCTTTCAGAGTCAAATGCAGGATCGATCCGGGGACTTTCCCGTTTTCTTAGCCTGCCCCGAAGGGAAAACCGGGGATCGGCGGCAAAAAACGATAACCCGGTTTTTCAAATGGGATTGGAAGATCGTAAATGCCTAACATATCAGGGAAAAAGAGTCAACGCCCCTTTCTTTACCGCTCCCTGGCGTCCTATTTAAGGGAGATCTTCGGCCGGCCGTTACGGAAAGTCCCCGTGGATCCCGGGTTCGGATGTCCCAACAGGGACGGGACCCTGTCCCTGGAGGGGTGCGCCTATTGTCACCCGGAAAGCTTCGTCCCCCCGGCTGCCCGATTGGTAGCGGACCCGGTATCAAGGGTCCGGGGGTGGCGGGACCGCAATCCCCGCGAACCTTTCATCGTCTACCTGCAGGCCGGGACGGGGACCTACGCGGACCAAGACCGGTTCGGGACCCTCGTTAATAACCTCCTCGATATACCGGATGCCGAGGGACTTTTCATCGCGACGCGCCCCGATTGCGTTGACGAGGGAATCATGGAGGTCCTCGAGCCCTGGCTTTTCAGGAAGCTCATCTGGCTGGAGCTTGGCCTTCAGTCCGCCCATGACCGGACTCTCGGGATCATCGGCCGAGGCCATGATGCGGCGGCCTTTACAGTCGCGAGGGAAATAGCGGGGCGGTTCGGGGTGCCCGTCCTGGCCCACGTCATTCTGGGCCTTCCCGGGGAGGGCACGGAGGAAATTATCCAGACCGCCCGCTTCCTCGCGGACCGGGGAGTGGAGGGGGTCAAGATCCACCATCTCCAGATCATCCGGGAAACGCCTATGGAAAGGATGCTGGAGGAGGGAAAGGTGGTCCCCTTGGCCCGGGAATCCTATCCGGCCCTCGTCACGGCCTTCCTGGAGGAGCTTCCATCCTCGATGGTGATCCACCGGCTCCTCGCCGATGCCCCGGAGGATCTCCTCCTGGCCCCCCGCTGGCCCGAAAAGGGGAAGATGGTCGCGGCCGTCAGGGAGTACATGGAAAAGGGCGGGCACTGGCAGGG
>Ga0068714_10000487_pt1 | contig 75359 bp, 66 predicted proteins | sample MTBNYHSulfiMetaG_FD_62988 | JGI IMG/M metagenome (GOLD analysis project Ga0068714, IMG submission 62988) | Enrichment culture microbial communities from rom New York Harbor, USA that are MTBE-degrading - MTBE-NYH (New York Harbor Sulfidogenic)... | ecosystem: Environmental > Aquatic > Marine >...
CCGGCATGGCCCTGACCATCTGCACTCCGGAGGGCTACGAGCCCGACGAGGCGATCATCACCCGCGCGCAAACAGCCGCCAAAGAGACCGGCGGCAGTATCGAGCTGACCGCCGACCTGCGCTCGGCGGTGCCCGGCGCTGATGTCATCTACACCGACACCTTCACCAGCATGGGCCAGGAGGCCGAGCACGACGAGCGCCTGGCGGCCCTTTCCGCCTACCAGGTCGACATGGACCTCGTGCGTCTGGCCGGCGATCAGGTGCGCATCATGCACTGCTTGCCGGCCCACTGGGGTGAGGAGGTCACCGAGGAGGTCCTCTACTCACCCCACTCGGTCGTCTTCGACCAGGCCGAGAACCGGCTCCACGCCCAGAAGGCGATCATGGCATCGATCGTCCCGTGGTCTGGACCGGCGAGGGTCGAGCGGCCCCGGCGGTGATCGGTGCATGGCTCGCCAGGACCCCAACGACACATTCGGGAGCGGCACACGATGACCGAGGACCGGCAGAGCACTCTAGTCCTGGCCGTCGGCGGCAACGCCCACCTGCAGCCGTGCCGGTCGGGCACCTGTGAGGAGCAGGTACTCGACCTTGATTCGACCACGGCCCACATCGCCGACCTGCGCGCTGCCGGCCACCGCATCATCATCGTTTGCGGCAACGGCTCCGGGATCGGCAACATCCTCACCCAGCAGGTGGCCCTCGAGGCGGCGGTGGCGCCGCTGCCGATGGACGTCGCCGGGGCGATGTACCAGGGTCAGGTCGGCTACCTGCTCGGCCGGAGGCTTGAGAACCACCTGCGGCGTGCCGGCGACCAGACACCGGTCGTCTGCCTGGTGACCGAGACGGTCGTCGATCAGAGCGATCCGGCCTTCGCGGCGCCCTCCAGGCCGGTCGGTCCGTTCTACGACGAGCAGCGGGCAAGGCATCTCTCGGCGGAGTCCGGCTTCGCCATGAGGGACGATTCCGGCCACGGCCGGCGGCGGGCGGTGCCCTCGCCGGAGCCGGTCGAGATCGTCCAGTTGCCGGCGATCGAGCGGCTCCTTGAGGCTGGAGCTCTGGTGGTCTGTGCCGGTGGCGGAGGCATCCCGGTGCTGCGTTCCCACGATGGGACCCTGTCGGGTGCGGCTGCGGTGATCGACGAGGGCCGGGTCGCGGCCCGTCTGGCGCTCGACATCGGTGCCGATGCGCTGGTGGTGCTCACCGACGCCCTCGATGCTTGCCTTGACTGTCGTGGCCCGCAGGAGCGCGCCCTTCGAATGGTCCAGGCGACCGAGATGCGCGGCTATCTGGAAGCGGGCCAGTTCGCAGCCGGCTCGATGCGTATGAAAGGCGAGGCCTGTCTGCGTCTCGCCGAGGCCGGTCGGACCGGCATCATCGCCTCGCTGACGGAAGTCGCCGAGGCCGTGGACGGCAGGGCCGGCATCTGGATCATCCCCGACGGTGCGCTCTGTATGGAGCCGGAGTGGATCAGTAGCGACACGCTGGTGACTTGGCGGGTGTCGGCCTCAAGAGGAGGCCGGCTGTGAGCCTTGAGACCTTCTTCAGTGAGAAGTACCCCCGGTCGTGGACGTAGAGATCGCTACGAGATGAGCACCCATTCAACAGCCATCGTCGGCGGCAGCGGGTTCTCGGGCGCCGAGCTCGCCGAGTTGGTCTTGGGCCATCCCTCCCTTCGGCTGGCCCAGATCTCATCAAACGCGCTGGCCGGGACTCCAGCGGCCTCGTCGTTGCCACGGCTGCGGACCGACCTGACCTTCTGCGCTCACGACGAGGTCGGCGGGGTAGAGTGCGTCTTCTTGTGTCTACCGGCAGGAGCCTCGGCGCCGATCGCGCGGCGGCTGCTCGCAGGGGGAACCCGTGTCGTGGATCTCTCACCCGACTTCCGCCTCACGGCGGAGGCCTACGAGCGCTGGTACGGCCTACACCCCTATCCCGACATGCTGCCGGCCGCTTACGGTCTGCCGGAACTCCATCGCGAGCAGATCAGCGCTGCCGGACTCGTCGCCAACCCGGGCTGCTATCCCACGGCTGCCCTGCTGGCCCTCGACCCGCTCCGCGAGCTCGGACTGCGCGAGGTGGTGATCGACGCCAAGTCGGGTGTCAGCGGCGCCGGCAAGGCCCCCTCCGAAAGGACACACTTGTGCATCGTCGACGGGGAGGTCGCCGTCTACGGGCAGGATGGTCACCGGCACTACCCGGAGATCGCGGCCGGCATCGGTCTCTGCGGTGCCGCAGACGATCCGTCACTCCTCTTCGTTCCGCATCTCGTGCCGCTCCAGCGCGGCATCCTCGAGACCATCTACGTGTGTCTGACCGAGACACCGAGCGTCGACAGCCTGCGGGCCCACTACCGCGAGACGTATTCGAGTGAGCCCTTCGTGATGCTGGCCGAGGCACCTCCTCGACTTCGCGACGTGGCGCACACCAACAGCTGCCGACTGTGGCTGACGGTCGATGAGGCGAGCGGCTGGGTGGTCCTGATCGCCGCCATCGACAACCTCGGCAAGGGTGCCGCCGGCCAGGCGCTGCAGAACATGAACCTCATGCTCGGTCTGCCCGAGTGGGAAGGGCTGCTGCGATGATCGGAGCGACCTCGCGCTTCGCCCCCCTGCCGGACTTCGTCACCCCGGCATCGGGCTGCGTGACCTTTCCCCTGGGGTTCCGGGCGGCCGGCATCCACGCCGGCATCAAGCGCCGCCGGCGCGATCTGGGGCTGCTTCTCAGCGACCGGCCCGCCGTCTCGGCGGCCTTCTTCACCCGCAATCAAGCGGCGGCGGCGCCGGTGCTCGTGACCCGCGATGAGGGTGCGACCGGTGCCCTGCGGGCGGTGGTCGTCAACTCAGGCATCGCCAATGCCTGCAGTGGCCCTCAGGACAGAAGCGACGCGCGTCGCATGCGCGACCTGGCGGCGACGCTTCTGGATGTGCCCTCTGGGCAGATGGCCGTCTCCTCGACCGGGGTGATCGGCGAGCCGCTCCCGATGGACGTCATCGAGCAGGGCATCGAACGAGCCGCAGGCAGACTCACCGTCGATGGTGGCGAGGACTTCGCAGCAGCCATACGCACGACCGACCGCACGGAGAAACAAGCAGCGTTCAGTCTCGATGCCAGGGGTGGCGAGGTACGCTTCGGCTTCGTCGCCAAGGGCGCCGGCATGATCGCCCCCAACATGGCCACCACCCTCTGCTTTGTGACCTGCGACGCCCCCGTCCCGCTCGATGAGTGGCAGTCGATGATGGCCGCCGCCGTGGAGCGATCGTTCAACCGCATCACCGTCGACGGTCAGGAGTCGACCAACGACATGGTCCTCGGCATCGCCAACGGAGCGGCCGGCATCGTGTTGGGCGATCGTGACCTGGAGCGGCTCTCCGAGGCTCTGCAGGTCGGCCTGCTGTCGATGGCGTTGGCGGTGGTGGCCGACGGCGAGGGGGCGAGCACCACGGTGCGGCTCTGCATCACGGGCGCGAGCGATGACACAGAAGCCGAGCGGGTCGCGCGGGCGATCGCCGACTCGCCGCTGGTCAAGACGGCGGTCTTCGGTCGCGACGCCAATTGGGGCCGCATCGTGCAGGCGGCCGGGATGGCGCTCTCCCGTGACGGCTCAGGGCCGCTGGCCTGCGACGTGGCTTTCGACGGCATCGAGGTAGCCAGGACCTGCCGACCTGTGCGCATCGATGAGGCCGACGAGCTGCGCCTGAGGGACGCGCTGGCTGCTTCGGAGCTCGAGATCTCGGTCGACCTCCACCGTGGCGCAGCCTCGAATCTTCTCTACTTCTCGGACCTGACCAACCACTACGTCCACCTCAACGCCGGGGTGCGGACATGACGGCGCCCATCCCTCCCGACGATCCGGCCCAGATGCACGCCCTCGGCGCCCTGCTCGGAGAGTGGATGCCCTACATCCAGCGCTTCTGGGGGGCGACGATCGTCATCAAGTACGGCGGCGCGGCGATGAGCTCCCGTGTCCTGCAGGAGGGCTTTGCCCGCGACGTGGTGCTCCTCCAGCTGGTCGGCATGCGGCCGGTCATCGTCCACGGCGGCGGCCCCCAGGTCACGGCGATGATGGGCCGGCTGGGCATGGACGCCACGTTCGTCGGCGGCCACCGGGTGACCGACGAGGAGACGCTGGAAGTAGCCAAGATGGTGCTGGTCGGCAAGGTCAACAAGGACCTGGTCGGCCTCATCCATCGCCACGGAGGGACGGCGATCGGGCTCTCCGGCGAAGACGCCCGGCTACTGGTCACCGAGCCGATCGACCAGAGAGACGAAGCGGGCCGCCCCCTCGACATCGGTCTCGTGGGTCAAGTTCAAGAGGTCCACACCGAAGCCCTTGAGCTGCTCTCGGGGAGCATCATCCCCATCGTCGCCAGCATCGGTGCCGACGCGACAGGACAGACCCGCAACGTCAACGCCGACATCGCGGCCGGCGCCCTGGCGGCGGCGCTGAAGGCAGAGATGCTGCTGATGGTGACCGACGTCCCGGGGGTCCTGTCGCCGACGGAGGATGGGGAGAGCCCACTGGAAGAGTGTCGGCTCAAGGAACTTGACGCGCTCGAGGCGGCCGGCTGTGTCAGTGGCGGCATGATCCCCAAGGTGGCGGCGGTGCGGGCTGCGTTGAGGGCCGGGGTGGGTTCTGCTCACATCATCGACGGTCGTCAGGAGCATGCGCTTCTTCTCGAGGTGCTCACCGATGCCGGGTGTGGGACGAGGGTGGCGGTGTAGCCGGCAGAGGAGGGCAGGCTGCGTTCGACCGGCCGACCGTCCGCCGGTACACTCGTGCGGTCAACAGCCCCCGCAACGTGCGCGGGCGCGAGCCGAAAGGACCGGCGCATGTCTCTTCAGGTCACCCTCCCCGACGGATCCTGCCTCCAGCTGCCGGACGGCGCGACCGTGGGCGACGCCGCGGCGACGATCGGGCCCGGCCTCGCCAAGGCCGCCATCGCCGGCAGGGTGACGCCGGCCGGCGACGGGGACGGCGCCCTCGTCGACCTCTCCCATCCGCTGGATGACGGCGACGCCATCTCCATCGTCACCCTCAAGGGCGACGACCCCGACGCGCTCGAGATCATGCGCCACACCGCCAGTCACGTGATGGCGCAGGCGGTCACCCGCCTCTTCCCGGGCGCCAAGTACGCCATCGGCCCCGCCATCGAGAACGGCTTCTACTACGACTTCGAGCTTCCCGAGCAGCTCACCGACGCCGACCTGCCGCGCATCGAGCAGGAGATGGCGCGCATCGTCAAGGAGCGGGAGCCGATCGCCCGCGCCGATCTCTCACGGCATGAGGCGCTGACCCTGTTCGGCCCCCACGAGGGCGAGGCCGGCATCGACCAGCCGTACAAGGTCGAGCTGATCGAGGACCTGCAGACGGCGGCCGAGGCCGAGGGCGGCAGCGTCGACACAGTGAGCGTCTACCGCCAGGGCGAGTTCGCCGACCTCTGTCGCGGACCGCACCTGCCCACCACCGGCAAGCTCGGCAAGGGCACGTTCAAGCTGACCAGCCTCGCCGGCGCCTACTGGCGCGGCGACGAGCACAACCAGATGCTCACCCGCATCTACGGCACTGCCTTCCCGACGAAGGAGGAGCTGAAGGCCCATCTGGAGGCGCTCGAGCTGGCCCGCCAACGCGACCACCGCCGTCTGGGCCGCGACCTCGACCTCTTCAGCTTCCACGAGGAGGGTCCCGGCTTCCCGTTCTTCCACGCCAGGGGCATGCGGGTCTGGAACGCCGTCATCGACTACTGGCGAGCCGAGCACGTGCGGGCCGGCTACGAGCAGATCAGCACCCCGCAGATCCTCCGCCGCGAGCTCTGGGAGAGGTCCGGCCACTGGGAGAACTACAAGGACAACATGTACTTCACCGAGATCGACGAGCAGCCGTTCGCGGTGAAGCCGATGAACTGTCCCGGCGGCCTGCTGATCTACAAGAGCCGCCGCCGCTCCTACCGGGAGCTGCCGCTGCGTCTGGCGGAACTGGGCCAGGTGCATCGCCACGAGATGAGTGGCGTGCTGCACGGTCTCTTCCGGGTGCGCTACTTCACCCAGGACGACGCCCACATCTACTGCACCCCGGAGCAGCTCGAGGACGAGGTCCGCGGCGTCCTGCACTTCATGCTCCACATGTACGCGGCGTTCGGGTTCGAGGACGTGCGCATCGAGCTCTCGACCAGGCCCGACAAGAGCATCGGCAGCGACGAGATGTGGGAGCGGGCCGAGGGCGTGCTGACGCGAGTACTCGACCACGAGACGGTGCCGGCCTCCGGCGGGGAGCGGGACGACCACGGCAACGAGGTCCGCGTCCCGCTGGCGTATCAGCTCAACCCCGGCGACGGGGCGTTCTACGGCCCCAAGATCGACTTCCACATCCGCGACGTGATGGGCCGCTCATGGCAGTGCGGCACCATCCAGGTCGACTTCGCCATGCCGGAGCGGCTCGACATCTCCTACACCGGCCCGGACAACGAGGAGCATCGGCCGGTGATGATCCACCGGGCGCTGCTGGGCAGCATCGAGCGCTTCCTCGGCATCCTGCTCGAGCACTACGGCGGCAATCTGCCGACGTGGCTGGCGCCGGAGCAGGTGCGCATCCTGCCGATCGCCGACCGGCACGCGGAGTACGCGCACGAGGTGCGCGGCATGTTCGCCGGCGCTGCCGAGGAGGCCGGCCTGCCGCTGTGGGTGAGCGTCGACGACCGCGGCGAGAGCCTCGGCAAGCGCATCCGCGAGGGCCAGGTGCACAAGGTGCCCTACCTGCTGGTGGTGGGCGACCGCGAGGCGGAGGAGCGCGCGGTCGCCGTCCGGCACCGCGGCGACGACGAGGGCAGCACGCCGGCGGCCGACGTGGTCGAGCGCATCGTCGACGAGGTCCGCGAGCGCCGCCTGCCGTCGCCGGCGGACTGACGGCGCTCTCTTCTCACGCGCGCCCGCCACGCTGACCCGGCGGCCCGACGTCCCAAGGATCGACTGACCGCGGTCTCGACCAGCTGAGTAGACCGCTCGGGCGGGCGGGCAGCGAACGTCAACGGCCGCGCCCCGGCATCGTCATCCGCACGCCGCCATTGTCATCTTGACCACTTCTGGTCATACTGTGACCATGGAGCGCGTGACCGTCGCCGAACTCAAAGCCAGACTCAGCCACTACCTGCGCGAGGTGCGCGCGGGCGACTCGTTCGTGGTCGTCAGCCGCGACATCCCCGTCGCCGTGCTCGGGCCGTACGAGCCTGGCGGTGCGGACGATCTCGACATCATCGAAGCTCAAGAGCCCGAGTCCTGGGGAGTGGTCGACTCGCCGCCGCTTGAGCGCGAGATCGATGTGGTCGCCCTGATCCGCGACGATCGCGACGACAGGGACGGCAGGCTCGAGACGATGCTGCGTGAGGCGCTGCGATCCGAGCCTGGGGACGAGGGACCGGAGGCGGGGGGATCGACGTGATCGCCTATGTGGACTCCTCCGTGGTGCTGCGCTTCGTCCTCGATCAGCCCGACCGCCTGGAGGAGGCCCGGCGCTTCACCCGTCGACTCACGTCGCTGCTCACACAGACCGAGTGCCTGCGGGGTGTGGATGCCATGTGGCATCGGAAGTGTCTGTCGGACGAGGAGTTCCTCGCGAAGCGCACCGAGGTCTTCACTCAGTTGCGAAGGATGCAGCGGGTGATGCCGACGCTGTCGGTCTTCCGGCGGGCCGGAGACCCGTTCCCGGTCCACCTCAGAAGCCTCGATGCGATCCATCTCGCGACGGCGCTGCGGCTTCGAGACGGGCGCACTCCCGATCTGGTCTTCGCCACTCACGACCGGCAGCTGGGGCGGGCCGCGGAGGCGCTGGGATTCGAGGTGCTCGGCGTCTGACCCAGGCTGCTCGCGTACTCGCACACGGGGTCGGGCGTACTGTGGCAGAATCCCGGAGATGGCGACGGAGGGACGGCTCGTGAAGAAAGTCGAGAAGTCACGGCACGTGCTGGCCATGTCGGCGGAGGCGCCGCCGGTGCTGCGCGTGCAGTCGCCGGCGCTGGTGGAGTTCGAGACGGCCGACTGCTTCGGCGACCAGATCCGCAGCATGACCGACATCGAGCGTGGCATCGACTGGGACCACATCAACCCCGCGACCGGTCCGGTCTACGTCGAGCACGCGTCGCCGGGCGACACGCTGGTGGTGCGTGTCGAATCGATCGAGACGGCCGGTCAGGGCGTCATGTGCACCGGCGGCGGCTTCGGTGTGCTGGCCGACCGCATCCCGGACCTGCACTGGCGCTTCCTGCCCATCGACGAAGGCGTCGCCCGCTGGAGCGACGACGTCGAGATCCGCACCGAGCCGATGATCGGGGTCATCGGCGTGGCGCCGGTCGGCGAACCGGTCCCATGCGGCACGCCGGGGCATCACGGCGGCAACATGGACACCAAGCTGATCACCGAGGACTCGACGGTCTACCTGCCGGTGTTCGTCCCCGGCGCCCTGCTCGCGGTCGGCGACCTGCACGCGGCGATGGGGGACGGGGAGGTGGCGGTCACCGGTGTCGAGGTCGGCGGGCTTGTCCGCCTGCACGTCGACGTGCGGCGCGACCTGCGGCTGACCGACCCGCTCGTAGAGACCGGCGAGCTGGTGGCGACGGTCGCCTCCGCCGAGACGCTCGACGAGGCCGCCGACATGGCGACGCACGCCATGGCCGAGCTGCTCCACTCGCGGCTCGGCATGGAGCTGCACGACGCGGTCATCCTCATGAGCGCCGTCGGCGACCTGCAGGTCTCGCAGGTGGTCGACCCGCTCAAGACGGCCCGCTTCACGATGCCCAGGGCCGTGTACGAGCCGACGCACGGCCCGCTGCTGTGAGACGCGTCGGGCTGCCCGCCGGGCCAGGGGCGTCGCCCGGCGCTTCCGGAGACACCTCGGGCGTCGGCGCTTCCCGGCGTCACACCGGCGGTCGGCGTGTGAGCGCGGGTGCGTGAGGCGACGATGCCGTCCGTGTCGAGCGCCGGTCTGCTGGTCTACCGCCGCGTGCCGGCGGACGGCTTCGCGGGCCGGCACTCCGACGTCGCCGCCCGACCACCCGCGGGTGGGCACCCGGATCTCGCGGTCAGGGCAGGTGCTGAGGTGCTGCTCCTGGCGCCACCGGCGTCGATGGTGGCTCGCCGGCAGGCGGTGGGGGAGGAGGCCGCCGCGCGCCGCGGTGTCCGCCCGCCGCGCGGCGCGCACCGTGTGCCGAGCTGGGAGTGGCAGGCTCGCACCGCTCGGCCTCCCGGGAGCGTCGCCGCGGCGGAGCTCTCGATTGAGGAGCGGCTGCGCAGTCGCCCGCGGACGAGGAAGCCGTCGAACGAACAGCTGCTCGAGACCGCCCGCCGCGGGTTCACCGCCGACCTCGGCCTGCTCCTCGAGCCGCCGTTCGCCTCGCTCGGCGGGGTCAAGCAGCACCACCATCGTCTGCTCTATGTGTGGGCCCGCGAGATCGACGACGCCGACGTCGAGACCATCGTCCGCACCCTCGCGGACCCGCGCGCGGCGGTGCTGCTCGATCTCACCGAGGCGCGGGAGGTGGTCGTCGCGCCGCAGCGCCGGTTCATCGATCAGCTCCACACCCTCTTGGCGACGGGTGGCGTCGCCGATACGTAGAAGGGACCGGGACGCGGCCGGCGGGCGCGGCTGCCGATCCGGCGGACCCATCCCGGCACAGACCATCATGGCGAGGAGGCCAACGGACGATGAAGGCGGTCTACCATCGCATGAGCTCTGGGGAGACGGCCGCCTACGACGACTTCGTGGCGCGGTACCCCGTCTACCTGGAGACGGGCGTCATCGACGAGTTGCGGGCGACCGATTACGCCCGCCTCGACCGCCTGCATCACACCTACCTCGACTACACAGGCGGCAGCCTGTACGCGGAATCACAGCTGCGTCGTCACCACGAACTGCTCAGCGACAGCATCCTCGGCAACCCCCACTCCCACAACCCCTCCTCGCTGGCGTCGACCCGTCACGTCTCGGAGGCGCGGGCCAGGGTCCGCGAGTTCTTCCGCGTGGAGGATGACGAGTACGAGGTTGTCTTCACGCCCAACGCCAGCGGGGCGCTCAAGCTGGTCGGCGAGTCGTACCCGTTCGCGTCCGGCGGCACCTACCTGCTCAGTTACGACAACCACAACTCGGTGAACGGCATCCGCGAGTTCGCCGCCCGCAAGGGGGCCGCCGTCGTTTACGTGCCGGTCCGCGACCCGGAGCTGCGGCTCGACGAGGAGCTGCTGCACGGAGCCTTGCGGACGCCGACCGGCGACGCCGCCGCCCGCCTCTTCGCCTACCCGGCGCAGTCGAACTTCAGCGGCGTGCAGCATCCGCTCGAGTGGATCGACGAGGCGCACGCGGACGGCTGGGACGTGCTGCTCGACTGCGCCGCCTTCGCGCCCACCAACCGTCTCGACCTGAGCGCCGTGAAGCCCGACTTCGTGCCGGTCTCGTTCTACAAGCTGTTCGGCTACCCGACCGGCGTCGGCTGTCTGCTGGCCCGCCGGGAGAAGCTCTCGAAGCTCCGGCGCCCCTGGTTCGCCGGCGGGACGATCACCGTCGCCTCCGTGCAGGACGAGCGCTGGTATAGCCTGGCCCCGGGCGCCGCCGGCTTCGAGGACGGCACGCTCGACTACCTCGACCTGCCGGCCGTCGTGATCGGCCTCGACCACGTCGCGTCGATCGGCATCGAGACGATCCACACACGCGTGAGCGCTCTCGCCGGCTGGCTGCTGGAGGAGCTGGCGGCGCTGCGCCACGGCAACGGCGAGCCGCTCGCGCACGTTTTCGGGCCGGCCGGCACGGAGGGGAGAGGGGCGACCATCGCCCTCGACATCCTCGACCGCGACGGTCGCCCGTTCGATACGGCCGGGGTCGAAGAGGCCGCCGGCGAGCAGCTCATCTCGCTGCGCGACGGCTGCTTCTGTAACCCCGGCGACGGGGAAGTCGCCCACCACGTGCTGCGCGACGAGATGAAGGTCTGCTTCGAGGACGGCGGCGGCACAGTGGGCGCCGAGGCGGGCTGTCCATTGAAGGCCGGCTCGCTGCTGCATCGTCTGCGCAACACCCTGCGCGTCTCGCTCGGCATCGCCTCGGACTTCGCCGACGTCTACCGCTTCGTGGAGTTCGTGCGCGGCTACGCCGATCGCTCCGCCGTCTGACCGTTCCCCCGCCTCAGCCGAGGATCAGCGGCCGGCGCTTGCGCCAGGTGTCGCGGTCGATGGTCATCCGCAGCGTGGGGTAGATGCCGTCGGCCACGACCCGGTCCTGCAGGATGCCGCGCGCCTTGCGGAAGCCGAGCTCGCGGTAGCAGTGGCGGGCGGCCGAGTTGACCCGCGCCACGTGGAGGTCGACCCGCTGGAGGTCGAGGTCGTCGAAGGCCACGTCGAGGACCAGTCCGATCATCTGACGGCCGATCCCCATGCCCCGGGACTGCGGGTCGCCGACGATGACGCGGCCGATCTGGGCGCCGCCGTCGTTCCTGGCGTTGGGGCAGAAGTCGAGGTGGCCAAGCCAGGCGCCGCCGTCGGCGTCGACGGCCCGGTAGATGCGCATCCGCGAGTCGTCGCGGCGCGATGCCTCGAGGTAGCTGCGCAGCTGCATCGCCGTGAGCGGCCAGGTGAACGTCGCGCCGGCCCAGAGGGCCATGAGCTGCGGTGAGTCGACCCAGTGCAGGAGCTGGATGATGTCCTCGTCGCGGCACGGCTCGAGCCGCACCCGGACCTGGTAGTCCGGGGCCGACCGGTGTCGCTTCGTCTTCGACCGTCCCGTTCTCAGCACCCCGACTCTCTTCCGCGACCTGTCCCCAGCGGGGAGTCCACGGCTCCACGGCTGACTCTACCAGCCACCGGGCGCCGTGGTGCACGCCGGAGCGATGCGGGGCGCGGCAGTAGACCGAGTGATGCGGAGCGTGGCGGTGGATCGTGATGCGGAGCGTGGCGGTGCGCCGCAGCGTGGCGCACGGCGGCGTGGGCGCTCTCTCTCCACGCCGTCGTGTATACTGCGCAGCACTGAAAGCAGAAGTGTGCGAGCTTCTCACCCTGCGCCCCCGATGGTCGACAGGGTCCATGAACACGAAAGGAGATCGTGAGGGCTCGCTCCGGCGACCCTCATTTCTGCATGGGTAGACCATTTGTGCCACGGGACAGGTTCCGCGAGCGCGGCCCAGATACGCGCATCCGGATCAACGACGGGATCACCGCCCGTCAGGTGCGGCTCATCGACGAGAAGGGCCGCCAGGTCGGCATCAAGCAGATCGACGAGGCCCAGCGGTACGCCGCCGGCGTCAACCTCGATCTGGTGGAGGTCGCGCCGCAGGCGGACCCCCCGGTCTGCAGGGTCATGAACTTCAGCAAGTACCGGTACGAGCAGGAGCTCAAGGCCAAGCAGGCGCGCAAGCACCAGAGCACGGTCAACATCAAGGAGATCAAGTTCAGGCCCAAGATCGGGAACGCGGACTACGAGACCAAGAAGGGTCACGTCGTGCGTTTCCTCAAGCATAAGGACAAGGTCAAAGTGACGATCATGTTCCGCGGCCGGGAGCTGGTGCACCCGGAGCGGGGTGAGGCGCTGCTCATGCGGCTCGCCGAAGACGTCAAGGAGCTGGCGACGATCGAGTCGCCGCCCAACCTCGACGGACGCAACATGATCATGATGCTCGCCCCCGTCAAGTAGCACCGACGGCAAGGGCGGGGCGCGACGGCCCCGCGCGGCGGACCGGCGCCACGCCGGGCCGCGGGTCGCGGCGGAGCAGTCGCCGTCCGGACGAACAGTGGAGTGATGCGGATGCCCAAGATGAAGACACACAGCGCGGCGAAGAAGCGCTTCAAGGTCACGGCCAGGGGCAAGCTCAAGCGGCGGAAGGCCTTCAAGAGCCATCTGCTCGAGCACAAGAGCCCGAAGCGCAAGCGCGGCTTCCGCAAGCCGGACGACGTCTGCGCGGCCGACCGCAAGAACGTGAAGCGTCTCCTCGGTCTGCGTTAACCGCGGCCGAGGGGTCTGCGGGCGCCGCGGTCGCGGCCGCTGAGCGCCCGCTCCAGCCCAAGGAGATATCCGATGTCCCGAGTGAAGCGAAGCGTCCACGCGCGCAAGAAGCGCCGCAAGGTCCTGGAGCAGGCCAAGGGCTACCGTGCCACCAAGCACAGCAGCTACAAGCGCGCCAAGGAACAGGTCCAGAAGAGCCTCCAGTACGCCTATCGCGACCGCCGCGCGCGCAAGCGCGAGTTCCGGCGTCTGTGGATCGTGCGCATCAACGCCGGCGCTCGTGAGCACGGCCTCAGCTACAACGAGTTCATGCACGGCCTCAAGCTGGCCGAGATCGAGCTCGACCGCAAGATGCTCGCCGAACTGGCGGTGAACGACCCGGCGGTGTTCGCCGCGCTCGCCGACAAGGCGCGCGACGCCCTCGCGGCCTGACGGAGCGCCGCGCCTTGGGGTTTTCGGGCTGACGGAGCCGATCACCAGCCTCGGCAACCCGCTCGTCAAGCGGGCTGCTTCGCTGCGCCATCGTAAGTACCGCCGTCAGCACGGCGCCTTCCTCGTCGAGGGCGCCGACCTGGTGGCCGCCGGCCTGGCGGCCGGCCTGCGGCCGCAGACGGTCTTCGCGATCGTCGACCCGGATGCCGCGCCCGGCGCCGAGGCGGCGGAGCTTCTCCGCGGGCATGGCGGTCTGACGCTCCAGCCGGTCTCCCGGCGGGTGGCCGAGCGCATCAGCACCCTCGAGTCGCCCCCGGAGGTCATGGCCGTCTTCCCGGCGCCGCGGCCGCGGCCGCTCGCCGAGCTGCCCGGGGACGACCTCCTGCTCCTCTACGTCGACCGGGTCGCCGACCCCGGCAACTTCGGCACGCTGCTGCGGGCCGCCACCGCCTTCGGTGTGGGCGCGGTCGTCACCTCGCCGGAGTCGGTCGATCCGCTCGCCCCGAAGGTCGTGCGCGGCAGCATGGGGGCGGTCTTCGCGCTGCCGGTCCACGCGGGTCTGCGGCTGACCGATGTCCTGCGCGACGTGGATGGCTGCCGCGTGTACGGGCTCGCCGCCCACGGCGGGGCCGACATCCGTGCCGCCGGGCTCGTCCGCCCTGCAGTACTCTGCGTCGGCGCCGAACGCGCCGGCCTCTCCGAGCCGGTGGTCTCGCACGCCGACGAGCTGCTGACCATCCCGCTCGCGGCCGGCGGCTCCGGCGCGGTAGAGTCACTCAACGCCGGTGTGGCCGGCGCCATCGCGCTCTACGAGTTCTCACGCCGCACCTCGGGCGCGCCCGGTGCGTCCGGCGGCGATTGGCAGGGGGCGTCGTGAGGCGGCGTCCCGGGACGACGAGGTGACCATGGACGACGCACAGGTACGCGAGCTCGCGGAGCTCCACCCCGAGCTGGCGGCCCTCTGGGAGGAGGCGGTCGCCGCCGTCGCGGCGGCGGCGGACGACGCGCAGCTCGAGGAGCTGCGCGTCCGCTACGTCGGCCGCAAGAGCCGGCTGACCGGCATCCTGCGCTCCATCCCGACGCTGCCGGCGGAGGAACGGCCGGTCGTCGGCCGCTTCGGCAACCTCGTACGCACCGGCCTTGAGGAACAGGTCGAGGCCCGCCGCGACGAGCTCAAGGCGGCGAGCCTGGAGCGCTCGCTGGCGGAGGAGCGCCTCGACGTCACGCTGCCCGGCGAGCCGTTCCCGCTCGGCCACGAGCACCTCATCGGCCAGACCATCGACGAGGTCCACGACATCTTCGTCGGGCTTGGCTATCGGGTCGCAGAGGGGCCCGAGATCGAGCTCGACTACTACAACTTCACCGCCCTCAACCACCCGCCGGACCACCCCGCCCGCTCGCTGCACGACACGTTCTTCGTCGACCTGGGTGGGGATGCCGGCGGCGACGTCGCGGACGTCGCTGAGCGGGCGGCTCGCGCCGCGGACGTCACCGCGCTCTCGGCCGAGGGCGACATCCTGCTGCGGACCCACACCTCTCCGGTCCAGATCCGGGTGATGGAGCAGCAGCCGCCACCGGTGTACGTCATCTGCACCGGCCGGACCTACCGTCGCGACTCCGACGCCACCCACACGCCGATGTTCCACCAGGTCGAGGGGCTGGCGGTCGACGAGGGCATCACCCTCGCCGACCTCAAGGGCACGCTGCACCACTTCGTGCGCGAGTTCTTCGGCGAGGACCGCGCCATCCGCCTGCGGCCGCACTACTTCCCGTTCACCGAGCCGAGCGTGGAGCTCGACGTGCAGTGTCTGCTCTGCGGCGGCGAGGGCTGTCGCTCGTGCAAGCACACCGGGTGGCTGGAGATCCTCGGGGCCGGCATGGTCGATCCCAACCTGTACGGGTTCGTCGGCTACGACGCCGACCGGCTGCAGGGGTTCGCCTTCGGCATGGGGGTGGAGCGGATGGCGATGCTCAAGCACGGCATCCCCGACCTGCGCTCGTTCTACGACAACGACCTGCGTTTCCTGGAGCAGTTCTGATGAGAGTCCCGCTGTCCTGGCTGAAGGAGTACGTCCCCTGGGAGGGGACGGCCGAGGAGCTGGCCGACCTGCTGAGCATGTCGGGCACTGAGGTGGAGAACGTGGTGGCGGTGGGCGCCCCGGGCACGGCGGAGAACCTCGGTCTGTTCCGGGTCGGACGGGTGGTGCACAAGGAGCGCCATCCCAACGCCGACAAGCTGTGGCTGTGCCGGGTCGCGGTGGCGCCCGGGTGGGAGGCGGCGGCCGACGCAATCGACGAGGGCGGCGGCGCCGTACGGCAGATCGTCTGCGGCGCCGACAACTTCGAGCAGGGCGACACCGTCGCCGTGGCGCTCTCCGGCAGCGTCCTGCAGGGCGGCCTCAAGCTGCGCAAGGCGAAGCTGCGCGGCGTCGCCAGCGACGGCATGATCCTCAGCGAGCAGGAGCTCGGCTTTGAGGAGGAGAGTCCCGGCATCGCCGTGCTGCCGGGCGATTGGCCGGTCGGCGCGCCGCTGGCCGACTACTTGCCGGTCGCCGAGACGGTGCTGGAGCTGGAGATCACGCCCAACCGGCCGGACTGCCTGTCCGTCTACGGCGTCGCCAGAGAGGTGGCCGCGGTGGCCCAGCTGCCGCTGGAGCCGCCCGTGCCCGAGGTCGCGCCGACCGCCGGCGTTCCGGCCTCCGACGACATCGCCGTCGAGGTGCTCGACCCGGACCTGTGCCCGCGGTACGGGGCCCGGGTCATCCGCGACGTCGTCCACAACGAGTCGCCGTTCTGGCTCAAGGCCCGGCTCACCCACGCCGGCATGCGTCCGATCAGCAGCCTCGTCGACGTCACGAACTACGCGATGCTGGCCGTCGGCGAACCGCTGCACGCCTTCGATCGCGACAAGATCGCCGGCGGCCGGCTCATCGTGCGGCGCGCCGGAGCGGGCGAGCACATCCGCACGCTCGACGACGTCGACCGCAGGCTCAGCGACGACATGCTCGTGATCGCCGACGTGGAGGGCCCATCGGCGATCGCCGGCGTGATGGGCAGCGAGCGCTCGGAGGTCGACGAAGCGACACGCCACATCGTGCTCGAGGCGGCGACCTTCAGCGGACCGAACATCATGCGGACTTCCAAGGCGCTGGCCCTGCGCAGCGAGGCCAGCAACCGGTTCGAGAAGGGCCTCGATCGCGAGTACGTGCCACAGGGACTCGAGCTGGCCTGCCGTCTCTACCATGAGATCTGCGAAGGGGTCGTCGCGCCGGGGATGGTCGACGTGGCCGTGCCGCCGCCCCCGCCGGCCCCGATCCGCTACCGGCCGGCCCGCAGCGACGGCCTGCTCGGCATGGCGATACCGCCCGGCGAGCAGGCCGACATCCTGCGGCGGCTCGGATGCGCCGTCGAGGGCGGTACACCGGCGGCTGCGCGGGCCGGTGAGACCGGTGCCGGCGAAGCCGAGCGGCAGCGCGGCGGCGAGGACCGGCAGCGAAGCGCCGACGGTCGCCCGGGGACCGGCGACGACCGGCCCACGCCGGCCGGCGTCGCGATGACGGTCGCGTCGCCCTCATGGCGGGCCGACCTGGAGCGCGAGGTCGACCTGGTCGAGGAGGTGGGCCGCGTCTACGGGCTCGACCGAGTGCCAGAGACGCTGCCGCTGCAGCGCGAGGCCGTGGGCGGCCTCACGGCGGCGCAGAAGCTGCGCCGCGAGGCCCGGCGATCGCTCGCGCAGACCGGCCTCGACGAGGTCGTCACCTACGCGTTCGAAGCCGCCGGCGGCGTCGAGGCGCTCGGCCTGGCGCCCGACGACGAGCGGCTGCGCCGCGTGCACCTCGCCAATCCCATGAGCGCCGAGCAGGCGGTCATGCGCACGACGCTGCTGCCGCAGCTGCTGACGGCCGTCCGCGACAACCTGGCCCGGCAGAACTACCCGGTGGCCGTCTTCGAGCAGGGACGCGTGTATCTCAGACGGCCGGAGGGGGAGGAGGCTTCAGCGGACGCCGATGCCGCTCCCACGTCGCGCGAGGCGCCCGCCGACGAGCGGGAGATGCTGGGGATCGCGCTCTGCGGACCTCTTCGCGGGGAGCACTGGCTCGCCGAGCCGGCGCCGTCGACGTTCTACACCCTCAAGGGCGTCGTCGAGCGGCTGCTGCGCGCGATCGGGGTGCGCGAGGCCGAGTACTCCCCGTCGCCGGAGCCGTTCCTGCACCCCGGCAAGAGCGCCGACCTCCTTCTCGACGGGCGGCGTGCCGGCTACCTCGGGCAGGTCCGGCCGGACGTCCTGAGGGCTCTCGGGGTCGAGGCCGACGAGGTCTACGCTGCGGAGCTGAGCGTGGAGGCGCTGACCGAGGCCGCCTCCAGGCGGGTCGCTTTCGAGGACACGGTGGCCTATCCGGCGGCGAGCCAGGATCTGGCGCTGGTGGTCGACGCCGACGTGCCGGCGGCCGACGTGGTCGGGCTCATCGAGAGGTCCGGCGGCAAGCTGCTGCGCGGCGCCTGGGTCTTCGACGTCTACGAGGGCGACCAGGTGCCGGCCGGCAAGCGGTCGCTGGCGGTCCGCCTGACCATGCGGGCCCCGGATCGCACGCTCAGCGAGAAGGACGTCAACGGCGTGCGCCGCAAGGTCGTCTCGGCCCTCGAGCGGGAGCTGGGCGCCACGTTGCGCTGACGCGCGAACCACCTGCGGCACGCGAGCCACGGCCACCGGCGGCACGCGGGCCCGCGAGAGACATGTGGCGTTGGGCACGCGGGCCGCGGATCGCGGCGCCTTGAGGATGCAACATCGAGCGGGCGTGTGATGCGCCTATCGCACGCGGGCCCGTGAGCGTCGTGTCGTGTCGGTATTGGAGACGGAGCGGGCGCTGCATCGCTCGGACTCCCGATTCATGCATATTCCAGTCGGTATTCACTCGATATGCAATGAATAAGGGGGACTTTCGGCCACCGCTTGCATAGCAGGGATGGAGCTCGTATACTGCCCCGCCATGCGGCACTGCCACGACATCGAGACGCGCGTTCGGACTGCCTGCTCCACCGGAGCTCGCGGCGCGTCGTGTGTGCGCGTGTCGCCGCCCCTCCGTCCGCGCCGGCCGGCCCCGGTGCCGGCCCGACCGCGCCCTGTGCGACCCAGCGCCGTCCGGTGGCTGGGGTCGAGCGGCGGTCGCGGTCCTCGCCGGGTCTAGGCCCTCCCGCACCCCGCCCCCTCACCGGACGGCGCTCATCCAGGAGCCGCCGTCGCGCCTCGCGTGCCGACCGCCGGCTCACGACCGACCGGGTCGTACTCCCGCTCGAAGTGCGACGACGACCGCAGGACCAGGAACGAGATGAGCACCTCCGAGAACACGTCGACCTACCGGGTGGCCGTCGTCGGCGGCAGCGGCTTCACCGGCGCCGAACTGGCCGAACTCCTTGTTCGGCACCCGTCACTCGAGCTCACGATGGTCTCCTCGGACACGCAGGCCGGGACGCCGGTGGCGGCGGCGCTGCCCCGCGTGCGGACCGGCCTCGACTTCTGCCGGCACGACGAGGTCGTCGGCGTCGACGCGGCCTTCCTCTGCCTGCCCGACAGGGCAGCGGCGCCGATCGCGAAGCGGCTGCTCGACGAGGGAGCGGCGGTCGTCGACCTCTCGCCCGACTTCCGTCTCGGCCTCGACGACTACAACGAGTGGTACGGGGAGCATCCCCACCCCGAGATGCTCCCCGGCGTCTACGGGCTGACCGAGTTGCACCGCGACGAGATCGCCGCGGCGCGGCTGGTCGCCAACCCCGGCTGCTACCCGACGGCGGCGCTTCTGGCGCTCACCCCGCTGCTCGCGCTCGACCCCCTCGACGTGGTCATCGACGCCAAGTCGGGGGTGAGCGGCGCCGGCAAGACGCCGAACGAGCGGACGCACTTCTGCTCCGTCGATTCCGACGTGACCGTGTACGCCACCACCGGCCATCGGCACTACCCGGAGATCGTCGCCGGCCTCACCCGCGAGGGCGGTCGCCCCGACATCACCTTCGTGCCGCAGGTCGTGCCGCTGCAGCGGGGCATCCTCGAGACGATCCACGTGCGGACCGCCGTCCTTCCGACCGCGGCCGACCTGCGCGCGCTGTACACCGACGCGTATGACGGCGAACCGTTCGTCGATGTCTGTGACGCGCCGCCGTCGCTCCGCGACGTCGCCCGTACCAACCGCTGCCGCATCTTCCCGACGCTCGACGAACGCACCGGGCGGGTGCTGGTCGTGGTCGTCATCGATAACCTGCTGAAGGGTGCCTCCGGTCAGGCGCTGCAGAACATGAACGTGATGCTCGGCCTGCCCGAGCAGGAAGGACTGCTCTGATGATCTCCGCCATGCAGCGCTTCGCGCCTCTGCCCGAGGGCGCCGCGGCTGCCGACGGCAGCGTGACCCATCCCGCCGGCTTCCGGGCCGCCGGGGTCGCGGCCGGGCTCAAACGCAGCGGCCGGCGCGACGTCGGACTGCTCGTCTCCGACACGCCGGCCGTCTCGGCGGCGTTCTTCACCCAGAACCGGGCGGCTGCGGCGCCGGTCCTGGTCACCCGCGACACCTGCGACTGCGACGCCCTGCGGGCCGTCGTTGTCAACTCTGGCAACGCCAACGCCTGCACGGGGACGCAGGGCCACGCCGACGCCGTGCGGATGCGCGAGCTGACCGCCGGCCTTCTCGACCTGCCGGTGGAGCAGGTCGCGGTGTCGTCGACCGGCGTCATCGGCGCGCCGCTGCCGATGGACCTCATCGAGCCCGGCATCGAGCGGGCGGCCGAGAAGCTCGGCCACGGCGGGGGAGAGCGCTTCGCGGCCGCCATCCGTACCACCGATCGAACCGAGAAGCTCGGCGCCGTGGACCTCGAGCTGTCGTCCGGCGCCGTCCGTCTCGGCTTCGCCGCCAAGGGCGCCGGCATGATCGCGCCCAACATGGCCACCACGCTCTGCTTCGTGACCACCGACGCCGGGTTGGACGCGGGCACGTGGCAGGCGCTCCTCGGCGACGTGCTCGCGGAGACGTTCAACCGCATCACGGTGGACGGCCAGGAGTCGACCAACGACATGCTGCTCGGCATGGCGAACGGCGCCTCCGGCGTGCAGCTCGCGGAGGAGGATCTGGGGCTGTTCAGGGCGGCGCTCAAGGCCGGCGTCCTGGCGATGGCTCTGGGCGTGGTCAGCGACGGCGAGGGAGCGACGACGATCGTCCGCCTCAGCGTCGAGCAGGCCGCCGACCAGGGCGAGGCCGACCGGGTCGGGCGGGCGATCGCCGATTCGCCGCTCGTCAAGACGGCCGTCTACGGCAAGGACGCCAATTGGGGCCGCATCGTGCAGTCGGCCGGCATGAGCCTCTCGCCGGGCGGAGAGCACGAGCTGGTCTGCGACGTCGTCTTCGGCGGCGTCCCGGTGCTCGTCCACGGCGACCCCGTCGAGCTCTCGGCGGCCGACGAGGAGCACATCGCCACCTCGATGGCCGACACCGAGCTGGACATGGGCGTCGTCCTGCACCGCGGCAGCGCCTCATCGCTCGTCTACTTCTCCGACCTGACGCACGAGTACGTCCGCATCAACGCCGGCACGAGGACCTGAGATGAACGCCATCCTTCCCGAGGCGCCCACGCGCGAGGACAAGACCGTCTCGACGCTGCTCGAGGCGATGCCGTACATCCAGAGCTTCTGGGGCTCCACCATCGTAGTCAAGTACGGGGGCGCGGCGATGACCTCCCGTCGTCTGCAGGCCGAGTTCGCCCGCGACATCGTGCTGCTCAAGCTGGTCGGCATGCGGCCCATCGTCGTCCACGGCGGCGGCCCCCAGGTGACCGACATGCTCCACCGTCTCGGCATGGACGCCAAGTTCGTCCGCGGCCACCGGGTCACCGACGAGGAGACCATGGAAGTGGCCAAGATGGTCCTGATCGGCAAGGTCAACAAGGACCTCGTCGGGCTGGTCCATCGCCACGGCGGGACGGCGGTCGGGCTCTCGGGGGAGGACGGTCAGCTGCTGGTGACCGACCGGCTGGCCCACCGGGACGAGAACGGGGAGCCCATCGACATCGGCCTGGTCGGCAGCATCCGCGAGGTCAACACGGCCGTGCTCGACCTGCTCGCCGAGGGCGCCATCCCCATCGTCGCCAGCATCGGCTCCGACGAGAACGGTCAGGCATACAACGTCAACGCCGACACCGCGGCCGGTGCCCTGGCCGCCGCCCTCGACGCCGAGAAACTGGTGCTGCTCACCGACGTGGCCGGCGTGCTGGCGCCTGAGGGCGAGGGAGAGCGGCTCGTGAGCGAGTGCACCCTCCCCGAACTGGACGCGCTCGAGGCATCGGGCGTCGTCACCGGCGGCATGGTGCCCAAGGTGGCCGCCGTGCGCACCGCCCTCCAGGGCGGCGTCCACAGCGCCCACATCGTCGACGGCACCGTCGATCACGCCCTGCTGCTCGAGGTGCTCACCGACTCCGGCTGCGGCACCAAGGTGGTGCCGTGAGCCACGGATGTCTATCTATGCATCGTCTACGGGGCCATGTTTGCATAGCAACGCGAGCAGCCCTATACTGCGGTGCATCATGCAGAGCATGAGCGAATACCAGGTCATCTCGCGCGCGGCGCTCGTCCGCGCCGCTCTCCGTCGCCGTGTGCGACCCACGGCCGTCCGACGCGTGCGGGCGGCCGGTCGGTGTGTCCCCGGCCTCTGAGCCGGGCGACACCACCCTCATCTGCCGGTCTCCCGCGCCGTCCCGGACGGCCGTCCCGCGTCCGTCGCTGCCTTTCGTCTCCGGAGTCGTGCCATGACCGTGAAGCAGATGAAGACCGTCAAGACCCTGATCGAAGCGATGCCCTGGATCCGCCGGTTCTGGGGCAAGGTGATGGTGATCCAGCCCTCCGGCGTCGCCGCCACGTCGCCCCGTCTGCGCGACCTGCTGGCCGCCGACGTCGCGCTGCTGCGGATGGTCGGCATGCAGCCGGTGATCGTCGAGGGTGATGCCGCCGCCGACGGGTTCGCGGCGCTGGTCGAGGGACAGGGCGCCACGACCGTCACGGTCGAGGCCGGCGGCGACGATGCCCAGAAGGCGGTCGCCGAGCTGCCGAAGCTGCTGGAGGGCGAACGGGTGCCTGTGCTGGCCGCCGGGGACTCGCCGCTGCGGCTGGCCGGAGAGCTCGCGGCGGCGACCACGGCCGAGAAGCTGGTGCTCATGAACGACATCGGCGGCCTGTGCGTCGAGCAGGCCCACGAGGTCATCCTCCTGCCCGAGTGCGATCTGGCTACCGTCGGGGCGCTCACCGCCGCCGGCCGGGCGGCGCCCGAGGTGCAGGACCAGCTGGCGGCGGTCCGCCGGGCGCTCGAGGCCGGCGTTGCCAGCGTCCACATCATCGACGGACGCGTCGAGCACGCACTGCTGCTGGAGATCCTCACCGACGCCGGCTGCGGCACCAAGATCGTCGCGGCGGGAGCGGTGGCGGCCACCGCGCTGCCGCTCTGAGTGCCCGGCGAGACCGCTGACGGACGCATGGACCGCATGCATACACGAGCGACGGTGTATAGTCTATGCACATCGCGTGTGTCGTCATATGCATCATCGAGAGTCGTCCAGGGGGCGGAGGGGCACCGTGACAGCGCAGGAGACCACCGGGGCGGTCGGCGCCCGACGGCAGCCGACCAAGGCAGAGCGTCATCGTCTCATCCAGAAGGTCGTCGGCCAGCGGGAGATCGGTACCCAGAGGGAGCTGGTCGCGGCGCTGGAGGGGCTCGGGTGCCTCGTCACCCAGGCGACGGTCTCGCGCGACATCCGGGAGCTGGACCTGCAGAAGGTGCGGACCCATCTCGGGAGGCCGCGCTATGTCATCTCCCTGCGGGAGCATCCGCGCGACCCGGCCAGGACGGCCGCCCACGTGCTGCAGGAGTTCTGTCTCCTCACCGTGGTCGCCCAGAACCTCATCGTCGTGCGCTGCGAGATCGGGACGGCGCAGACGGTCGCCCGGTCGCTGGACAACCTCAATCACGCCGACATCGTCGGCACCGTCGCCGGCGACGATACGGCGATCGTCATCACCCGGGACGCGGAGACGGCGGACCACATCCGCTCGTACATCGACGATCTCCGCCGGGGCTGACGCTCCGCGGCGCCGGCCGTACCTCTCCGCCTGCGCCCGCAGGTCGGGCTGCCGACCGTATCGTCTACCAGACATCGTCCGCGCCGTGTCCGTGCTGCGCGGCGCGCGACAGAGAAAGGACCCACCCGTGACAGACAAAGTGATCCTCGCCTACTCCGGCGGCCTCGACACGTCCGCCCTGATCCCCTGGCTGAAGGAGAACCAGGGCCTCGACGTCGTGGCCGTGCTGGTCGACGTCGGCCGTATGCGGGACGTCGACAAGCTCGTCAAACGGGCGCTGGCCTCGGGGGCCGTCGAGGCCAAGGCCATCGACGCCAAGGAGGAGTTCGCCCGCGACTACTGCCTGCCGGCGCTGATGGCGAACGCGCTCTACGAGGAGCGCTACCCCCTCATCTCCTCGCTCTCGCGGCCTCTCATCGCCAAGAAGCTGGTGGAAGAGGCGCACGCGCACGGCGCCGGGTGCGTGGCCCACGGCTGCACCGCCAAGGGCAATGACCAGGTGCGGATCGAGATCGGCGTGCGCAGCCTCGATCCCAAGCTGACCATCCTCGGGCCGGCCAGGGAGTGGAACATGGGCCGTGAGGACCTGCTCGATTACGTCGCCGAGCGCGGCATCCCGGTCCCGCTCAAGAAGAAGAGCCCGTACTCCATCGACGAGAACCTCTGGGGTCGGTCGAACGAGTGTGGCGTGCTGGAGGACCCGTGGGTCACGCCGCCGCCGGACGCCTACGCCTGGACCGTCTCAGCCGAGGATGCCCCCGACTCGCCGCAGATCGTCGAGATCGACTTCGAGCAGGGCGTTCCGGTCGCCATCGACGGCGAGCGGATGGAGCTCGTGCCGCTCATCGAGAAGCTCGACGGCATCGCCGGCGCCCACGGGTACGGCCGCGTCGACATGATCGAGAACCGCATCGTCGGCATCAAGAGCCGCGAGATCTACGAGGTGCCGGCGGCGCTGACGCTCATCAACGCCCACAAGGAGCTCGAGGACCTCGTGCTCACGCGCGACCTCATCCACTTCAAGAGGACGATCGAGCAGAAGCTGGCCGACATGATCTACGAGGGCCAGTGGTTCGACCCGCTCACCGACGCCTGCAAGGCGTTCCTGGAGAGCACCCAGGAGCGGGTGACCGGCACCATCCGGGTGCGCTTCTACAAGGGCAGCTGCACGCCGGAGGGGCGCAAGTCGCCGAACGCCATCTACAACATGCAGCTGGCGACGTACACCTCTGACGACGACGCCTTCTCGCACGATGCCGCCAAGGGCTTCATCGAGCTGTGGGGCCTGCCGATCGAGGTCTGGGCCCGGGTCGGCGAGAAGAACGCGCAGGGCTCCGCCTGACCGGACGCGGCCGGGCGCGGGTCGCCGCCGCAGCGGCGGGCGACCCGCGCCCAGTCCGTCCGCATATCGGCGTCCGGCGCACATCGGGCCCGCACCCGGCCGGTCGTCGTTGTAGGGTCTACGGGCCGGGAGCGCGTGGCTGAGAGCGAGAGTGGTGGTGTGAGATGACGGTGGCACGATCAGGCCGGTTCGGGAGCGAGCGCGACCCGGCGTTCGTGCGGCTCAACTCCTCGCTGGCGCTCGACTGGCGGCTGTGGCCCGAGGACATCGAGGGCAGCCGCGCCCACGCGCGCGTGCTGGCGCGGGCGGGCGTCCTGGAACCGGCCGAGCTCGACGCCCTGCTGGTCGGCCTCGACCAGGTCGGTAACGAGATCGCCGCCGGCGAGTTCGCGCCCACCGACGAGGACGAAGACGTACATATGGCGATCGAGCGCCGGCTCACGGAGGTGGCCGGCGCCGTCGGCGGCAAGCTGCACACCGGCCGCAGCCGCAACGACCAGGTCGTCACCGACGTGCGGCTGCACCTGCGGCGGGTGATCGACCGTCACGACGCCGCCGTCGCCGGGCTCCAGACGGCCCTGCTCGACAGAGCCGAGGAGCACCTGGAGACCGTCCTCCCGTCGTACACGCACCTGCAGCGGGCGCAGGTCACCTCGCTGGCGCACCACCTGCTCGCCTACTTCTGGATGCTGGCCCGTGACCGGCGCCGGCTCGGATGGGCACGCACGGCCTGCGGACAGTCGCCGCTGGGCGCCGGCGCGGCGGTCGGCGTGAACTACCCGGTCGACCGGCGGGCGGCCGCCGCGTTGCTCGGGTTCGCCGGCGTGGCGCCCAACTCGCTCGACGCCGTCTCGGACCGCGATTTCGTCGCCGACTACCTCGGCGCCGCGGCGCTGCTCGGCAGCCACCTGAGCCGTCTCGGTGGCGAGCTGGTGTTGTGGTCGACGGCGGAGTTCGGCTTCGTCCGTCTGCCCGACGCGTTCAGCGGCGGGTCGAGCATCATGCCGCAGAAGCGCAATCCCGACGCCGGCGAGTTGCTGCGCGCCGCCGCCCCGCGTCTGGCCTCCGATCTCAACGGCCTGCTCGGCGTGCTCCACGGTCTTCCCCTCGCCTACAACACCGACCTGCGGGAGGACAAACGCTACCTGTTCGACGCCGTCGACTGCCTGGACGAAGCATTGCCGGTCGTCCTGGGGCTGGTGTCCGGGGCCCGTTTCGACACTGCGCGGATGCGCTCGGCCTGCGAGACGGCGCTGCTGGCGACCGACGTGGCCGACCATCTGGTGGCGGAGGGGCTGCCGTTCCGCGACGCGCACCATGTGGTCGGCCGCCTGGTGCGTCTGGCGGAGGAGCGCGGGACCGACCTTTTCGAGCTGTCCGAAGACGATCTCGCGCAGATCTCACCGCTGCTCGGCGAGAGCTTCCGGCGGCTCGGCGATCCGCTGGCCTCGCTGCACGCCAAGTGCACCGAGGGCGGCTCGGCGCCAACGCGCGTCGCGGAGCAGCTGGCGCTCGCCCGGCTCGCGCTCGAGAACGGCGAGACGGGGTCGCCCAGGCTGTGAGCGGCGGGGGCGGGTCCGAAGCGCCGGGCGCCGTGCTGCCGCCGGAGTTCTACGCGCGGCCCGTCCTCGATGTCGCCCGCGAGCTCGTCGGCTGCGGCTTCTACCATCACGGGGTCGGCGGCCGGATCGTCGAGACCGAGGCCTACGCGCACGACGACCCCTGCTGTCACGGCTTCCGCGGCAAGACCCCGCGCAACGAGGTCATGTTCGGACCTCCGGGGCTGCTCTACGTCTACTTCACGTACGGCATGCACTTCTGCTGCAATCTCGTCTGCGAGGAGGAGGGGAGGGCGGCGGCGGTGCTGCTGCGCGCCGTCGAGCCGCTCGCCGGTGTGGAGTTGATGCGCGAGCGTCGCGGCCGGGCGGCGAGCGACGGCGATCCGCGGGCGCTGTGCAGCGGCCCCGCCAAGCTCACCCAGGCGCTGGCGATCGGCCGCGAGCAGAACGGGCTGCCGGCCTGGAGAAAGCCGCTGGTCGTGACGCCACCGACGGTGACGGCGCCCGCGACGGGGCCCTCGCCGGCGGCCGCGGCCTCCGACGCCGGCACCGACGTCGCGTCGCGTGCCGGTGACGCATCGCACGACGTCCATGGAGCGCGCGCCGGAGGCGGATCGACCGACGCCGGCGCACCGCGCATCGTGAGCACGCCGCGCATCGGGGTCGGCGGCGACCCTTCGCCCTGGCGTTTTGTCGACGCCGACAGTGCGTTCCTCTCGCGGCCGCTCCCGCGCGGGACCGGCCGCGTCGCGGGACGGGGCCGCCGCCGCCCCAAACGAACCGGCGGCAAGGAAACTCCCCTGCGCTGACCGGCCGCTCGCCGTCCCGTTGCCGTTAAGGCGCAGTCGCGACCTCACAGTCTTCTCACAGGGTCCGCTCAGTCTTCCTGCAGCCGGTCGCGGTATCACTCTCTGCGACAAGGTATCGGCGTCGGCGCATGTTGGGGGCCGCCGTTGCGCAAAAGTGACGAAGGAGGTCTCAACATGCAGGGTCCAAGAAGGCGGTGGTTCCGGAGCGGGGTGACGTTCCTGTCCGGCGCCGCGACGGTGATCGCAGTGATGCTCGTCCTCATGGTGGCCGGCGTGCTACCGGTCAAGACGGAGACACGCACTGTGGTGAAGTCCGACGCGGCCGTCGCGGCGACGACCGCCGAGACCAGCGACATGCCAGGCGCCGCCGAGGACGGCGGGTCGTTGACACCGGCCCAGATCTATGAGAGCTACGCGACCGGCGTGGTGGAGGTCCTGGCGGACTTCCAGGCCGCCGGCGGATTCGGTCCGCAGGGCGGTGGAGGCCAGGCGCTCGGCACCGGCTTCGTGGTCTCCGACAAGGGTCACATCCTCACGAACGCGCACGTGGTCTCGGAGAATGGAGCCCGGGCGGACAAGGTGACCGTCGTCTTCAAGGACGCGGGCGAGGAGACGGCCAGGGTCGAGGCGACCATCGTCGGCGTCGACGACGGCAGCGATGTCGCCCTCCTCAAGGTCGATCCCTCGCAGGTCGGCGAGCTCAACGTGCTGCAGCTCGGCGACTCCGACAAGGTCAAGGTCGGCGAACCGGTGGTCGCCATCGGCAACCCGCTCGGCTACGACCTGTCGCTCACCGAGGGCATCGTGTCGGCGGTCGACCGCAGCCTCCAGTCGCCGAACGGCATGATCATCTCGAACGGCATCCAGACCGATGCCGCCATCAACTCCGGCAACTCCGGCGGTCCTCTCATCGACTCCTCGGGCAAGGTGATCGGCATCAACGAGCAGATCGCCTCGCAGTCGGGCGGCAACGAGGGCCTCGGCTTCGCCGTCCCCATCAACACCGCCGTCAACGTGATGGAGGACCTCAAGGCCGACGGCCAGGTGACGTATGCCTGGCTGGGCATCCAGGGCCAGACCATCACCTCCAGCGCCGCGGAGGCGCTGGGCCTGAAGGCGGTCGACGGCGTGCTCATCGTGGACGTGACGCCCGACAGCCCCGCCGCTCAGGCCGGACTTCAGGCTGGCGACCGGCAGACCGAGCTGCAGGGCGAGGTCTACGTGACCGGCGGCGACATCATCACCGCGTTTGACGGCAAGTCGCTGAGCAGCATGGACGACCTGGTCGGCATGATCGCGGCCAGGGACCCCGGTGACACGGTCGAGCTGACGGTGCTGCGCGGCAACGAGACCGTGCAGATCCAGGCCACGCTGAGCGAGCGGCCGGCCGGTCTCTGAGCCGGAAGAAGGCGGGGCGACCCGCGTCGAACACAGACGGGACGTTCCGCATCGCACGGGAATGTAGCGTCCGTCCTGAGGCGGACGAAGGAAGCCGGCCGGCGACCATCTGGTCGCCGGCCGGCTTCGGCGTTGGAGTGCGAGAGGCACGCCTGCGAATCGGGGCCCGCGAGCGGTAGACTCCCTGCAGTCCCGGCGACACTCCGGGCAGGGCGGGAGAAGACATGACGGATCCAGACACGAGCGGGACCGGTCGAAGCGCGAGAGAGGCCGGCGCCGGGGGCGGCGGCAGCGTCCAGGTGATCGGCCGGGCCGCAGCGATCCTCGGGGTGCTGGCGGAGACGCCCGGCGGCCTGTCGTTCTCGCGCCTTGCCGACCGCACCGGCCTGCCCAAGACCACCGTCCACCGTATCTGCCGGGCGCTCGAGGAGGTCGGCTACATGAGCGTCGACCCCGGCAGCGGCAAGCGGGAGCTGGGGCCGGCGCTGCTGAGACTGGCGGCGACGGCGCGCCACGACCTGCGCAGCCTCATCGAGCCGTATCTCGAGCGGCTGTCGAAGGAGCTCAACGAGACCGTCGATCTGGCGGTGCTCGACGGCGGCCGGGTGCTCTACATCGCCCAGCACCCGGCGCCGGAGCGCGAACTGATGGCGATCGCCCGCGTCGGCGTCCACTTTCCCGCCTACAGCCTCGCCAGCGGCAAGGCGCTGCTGGCACAGCTCCCCGGCGAGGAACTGCGCCGCCGGCTTCCCGAGAAGCTCGAGCCCACGCTCGAAGGCAGGCCGCCCTCCCGTGAAGCTCTCCTGCGCGAGCTTGCCGACGTCCACCTCACCGGCCTGGCCTACGACCGTGAGGAGATCCGCGAGGGCATCTGCGCCGTTGCGGTGGCGGTCGTCGACCTGGACGGCAGCGCCGCCTCGATCTCCGTGCCGATGCCGGCGGCGCGCTTCTACGAGGACCGGGACCGGGTGGTGGCCGCGCTCCTCAAGGTCCGCGACGAGATCCAGCAGAAGCTCGAGGGCGTCTGAGCCTCAGTCGTCCTCGAGGTACGCCCCGGAACGTCGAGGAGCTTCGTCGCCCGGTTCGCGTGCTGGACTACGCTGTCTTCCGCGCGATCACGCATCGTCCCGGGTGCCCGGATCCGGGCGATCGTTCTGCGCTTCTGTCCGCTCGTCGAGCTTCCCCATGAGCGTCGCGGCTCCGGGTCGCTCGGGGTGGGATCCGCCGTGACGCAAGTGGTGGTAGAGCGCCAATCCGTACCAGAACCAGACGAACCAGCCGCCTACCACTGAGGCCACGATGGCGGCGACCGTGGAGTCGAAGAGGACGCTCGTCACGAGGAAGACCGAGGTGATCATCGCCAGGGCCAGGAGGAGGGATCCGAAGAGGATGAGACGGCTCGCCGTGAACAGCATGCGACGTTTGTCGTCGCTGCGGAAGCGAAGGCGATGGTAGGCCGAAGGAGCCACGAGCAGGGCCGTCGCGGCGGCGGTGGCCAGGAAGGCGAACAGGTAGACGATCTTCTCGCCGCGGTCGGTCGCGTCGAACGTGCCGGTGAACGGGAGCGCGAGAAGGAACGCGAACAGGACCTGGGCTCCGGGCAGGACGACTCGCACCTCTGTCAGGAGCTCTATGAGTTCCCGGTCGATGCGCTCCTTCGTGCTCTCCGGCATCTCTCCCTCGCGCCGATGGGTCCGACGGCGTGCGGGCGCCTGCGTGCGGACGAGTCTCTCCTACCCGTGCAGGCCTGGTCGTAGGCATCCGGGATCGGGTTGCCGGAGCGGTGGGGGGAAGCGGGCACCCCGGACGATGGGAGAAGCATGATGGAGTGACGGGGCGGGCGGTGTGGACCCGCCACACCGCCCGCCCGCATCTCGCTTCAGGCCTTCCAGACGGCGATGTCGCCGACGTTGACGTCCTCGGTGGCGTCGACCGGTCCCAGCTTCTGGGGCAGGTAGCCGTCCTTCTCGATGAGCAGGGTGTAGGTGCCCGGCTCCAGGTCGTTGAGCCAGAAGTCGCCGTAGCCGTCGGTCTCGGCCGCCGCCGTGGCGCCGGTCTCGGCGTTGGTCGCCGTGACCGTGGCGCCCTCGGTGCAGGCGTCGGCCTCCTTGTCGTAGACGGCGCCGGCGATGAACGGCTTCGGGATGCCGATGAAGAACACCCGCGGCTTCACGTCCTCGTGGCCCGGCATGAGGACCGGCTCGGCCTTCGCGACGAGCTCTCTGATCTTCGGGTCGTCTTCGTCGCCGAAGGTGAAGGCGCCGGTCGGGCAGGCATCGACGCACCGCGGCTCCTCCCAGCCGTCATCGAGCAGGTGGGCGCAGAACGTGCACTTCTGGGCGATGTTCAGGGCGTCGTTGAAGTAGATGACATTGGGGTACGGACAGGCGGCCAGGCACATCTTGTTGCCGCGGCACTTGTCCGGGTCGATGATGACCGCCCCGTCGTCGCGCCGGTAGATGGCGTTCACGTTGCACGACTCGATGCAGGGCGCGTCCTCGCAGTGCATGCAGATGGTGTGCATGTAGGTGACCTTCACCTTGGGCACCTGGCCGCGCACCTTGTCGTCGATCTTGTTCCAGAACTGCCCCGTGTCGGGCTGGGGCCTGGCGATGGGCGACCAGTCGTTGGCCACGTGCTCGTCCTTGCAGGCCACCTGGCAGTTGTAGCAGCCGTTGCAGATCGTGTAGTCGATGACGAGGACCTTGCCCATCACTCCACCCCCAGGATGCAGGCTTCCAGGCCGGGCCCGGCGCACGGGTGGAACGGCTTCTCGAATGCCTCCGGATACTTCCGCTTGAGCTCTTCCAGGTCGGTCTTCTCGATGTCGACCAGGAACCCGCTGACGGCGTGGCCGACGGCGTTCTTCGACGTGGTGTGGCGCGGCACGATGGTGTTGATGGCGCCGCCGCGGTCGATCTCGCCGGGGACGATGGGGTCCCACTTGGCGCCGTGGTCGATGTAGACGACCTCCGGCATGATGCGCTCGGTGACGTAGGCGCCGGCCAGCACGGTGCCGCGGTCGTTGAAGATGGAGACCACGTCGCCGTCCTTGATGCCGCGCTTCTCGGCCGTGCTCGGGTGCAGCCAGATCGGATGGTACTGGTAGCCGTCCGGGCCGGTCACCTTGCACGTCTCGATCTCACGCAGCCAGGTGATGTCCTCATGCTGCGAGTGGACGCTCCAGCGCGGGTGGTTGGAGACGACGAGCAGCGGGTAGCGCTGCGCCCGTTCGGTCTCCAGGGTCTCCTCGTGGCTGATGCCCTGGGCGACCCACTTGGGCACCGGCGGTCGCTCGAGGTCGTCGGGGAAGTGCTCGAGCAGGCCCTGGGCCTCGAACTCGAGCTTGCCGGTCGGCGTGCTGAGCGGGTACTTCTCCGGGTCCTTGTAGAAGTTGTAGAAGCCGGCCGGGACGTCCTCCCAGTCGTCGGCGGTCGGGACCACGAAGTAGCCCTTCTCCTTGAGGTCCTCCCAGCTGATGAGGTCGTCGCAGCGCGAGGTCTCGTAGCCGTACTTGATGAGGTCGGGGATCGACTTGCCGCCGGTGTACTCCTCCAGCAGGCCCAGACGCTCGGCCAGCATGACGGCGATCTCGTAGTCGCTGTAGCTCTCGGCCAGCGGCTCGATGCACTTCTGCTCCGGGAAGAGCAGGTTGTACTGGCCGCTGAAGATGTCGCCGGCGATGTCGTCCTCTTCGAGCTTGGTGTTGACGGGGAGGATGATGTCGGCCAGCAAGGCGTCGTTCTCGAGCCACGGGTGCTGGCAGAACATGAACTCGATGTCCGGGTGACGCATGGCCCGGACGTAGTCGTTGCCCGAGTTCCAGCAGGTGATCCAGCTCGGCGAGTCGGTCCAGACCATGTGGATCTTCGAGCAGCCGTCGGCCGGATACTTGTAGTGGACGAACTGGTTTTCGCGCGGCGCCGTCTCGCTCTCGCAGCCGTACCAGTCGCACTCGCCCTCGAGGATCGCCTTGGGCACGTACGTCTTGGGCAGGAACGACGGGTGGTTGCTCTCGTCCGGGTGGCCGCCGGTGTAGGCCTTGCGCAGGTTGGGCACGCGCAGCGGCTTGGGCTGCGCGTACTGGTCGGGCTTGTCGAACAGGCCCCACTCGATCATCTTGGCCTGGTTCTGGCCGGGCTTGCCGAGGCCCTGCATCGCCAGGCAGATGGCCTGCAGGCGGGCCGGCTCGGTGGCATACGGCCCGCGGATGCCTGGGCCGCCGTTGCCGATGACCACGGTCGTGCGCTTGCTCGCCCACTCCTCGGCCAGGGCCCTGATGATGCGGGCCGGCACGCCGCAGATCGGCGCCGCCCACTCGGGCGTCTTCGGCTGGCCGTCCTCCTCGCCCATCACGTAGGCCTCGTACTTCTCGACCCCGACGGCGTGGGTGTCGAGGTACTCCTTGTCGTAGGTGTCGTTGGCGAACCAGTGGTAGGTGATGGCCAGGTAGAGCGCCGCATCGGTGTTCGGCAGCACCGGGATCCAGCGGTCGGCGTGGACGGCGGCGGCGTAGTTGAGGTCGGGGCACACGTAGATCTGCTTGATGCCGATCTCGCTCCACCAGTAGCTCAGGCGGCTGGGCAGCTGACCCTGCCAGCCCCACGGGGTGGTCTCCTGGTCGCAGCCCCAGAAGAGCAGCAGCTCGGTGTTCCTGGAGATGTCGTAGAGCAGGTTGCTCTGCTGCCCCTGGCCGACGGGCTCACAGCCCCAGAGGTGCTTGTTGCCCCACCACCAGCCTTCCCAGCTGTCGGGCTGGCGGATCTGGAGCGTGAAGCCGCCCCACTGGCGCAGCAGCTTGCGGCCGGCGCCGTGGCACGCCTGCACGACCTTGTTCTCGCCGTGCTGGTCGCACTGGTAGAGGAGCGCCGTCGGGCCGTACTTCTCCTTGATGCGCTCCATCTCGCTTGTGATGATGTCGAGCGCCCTGTCCCAGGAGATGCGCTTGTACTTGCTGACCCCGCGGTTCTGCGGATTGCGCTCGCCGTCCGGGTCGAAGTCGACCCGCTGCATCGGGTAGCGGATGCGGGCGGGGGAGTAGACCCTCTTCTTGTAGGCGATGGAGTAGGGAGGGATGAGGGTCTTCATGCTCGGCTCGAACACCGACCCGCGGACCTCCATCTTCCACGGGTTCATGTCCTTCTCGGGGTCGTACTTCCAGTCGTAGTGCATGGGACGGATGCGGACGATCCTGCCGTCCTTGACGTCCACCATCGACGCGTTCGACCCGTTCTCCGGCACCCCGCAGAAGCTGATGTCGCGCACCAGCGTCTTCTCGCCGGAGGCTCCGGTCTTGCTCATGTCTTCCGCCATACTCATCTCCTTGCGTGCTCGCTGGCGGTGAAGGTGGAGTGGAGATCGGAGTTGCGCCGATAGACCTCCCTGACCTGTGTCGCTGCGGTCTGTGGCCGCGCACGTGAGTCGTGCGTGCGGCCGGTGGGCCGGAGGGAGCGAATCCCGCATCGCGGACGCACCAACCACTATGCGGGCATCCTAGGTCTGGACCGAGAGCCTGTCAAGGAACGCCGTGGCGTGACTGCCGGGTCTCCCGCCGCGTCCCGGTCGAGGGTCATCGTCGTCTGAATCAGGTAGGCTACTCGCCTCGGGCGACGGCGGCCGACGTTGGGAGCGGCGCATCCCGGCCCGGGACGAGGACGGCATCGTCGAGAGGGGTGAGCGATGAGCCAGGGGACTGAGGCCGAGGCGACGGGGGCCGCGGCTGGGGAGGCGACCGGCGGCCGGCGCTGGTACGCCCTCTCACCTGAGGAAGTCACGCGTGCCCTGGAGGTCGCTCCGGATGAGGGCCTCTCCGCCGCCGAGGCGGCCGCGCGTCTGCAGCGGGACGGCCCGAACGCCCTGCCCACCGAGAAGCCGCCGTCGCCCATCGTCCGCTTCCTGCGCCAGTACACGAGCTACATGCAGCTCATCCTGGTGGGCGCGGCGGCCGTGTCGCTGGCCATCCAGCAGTGGCACACCGGCATCATGCTGCTCGTGATCACCCTCGTGAACGCCGCCGTCGGCCTGCGCCAGGAGGGCAAGGCCGAGAGCGCCATGAACGCGCTCAAGTCGATGATGAAGGAGAGCGCCCGGGTGCGCCGCGACGGCGTCGAGGCCGAGCTGCCGGCCGAGGAGCTGGTGGCCGGCGACGTGGTGCTCATCGCCGCCGGCGACCAGATCCCGGCCGACGGGCGCATCGTCGCGGCGAGCGCCCTGCAGATCGACGAGTCCGCCCTCACCGGCGAGAGCGTGCCGGCCGGCAAGGACGCCGGCACGCTCGCCGACACCGACCTGGCGCCCGGCGACCAGAGCGACATGGCGTTCATGCACACGCCGGTCACCCACGGCAGCGGCGTCATGGTCGTGACCGCGACCGGCGGCGACACCGAGGTCGGCAGGATCGCCGACATGCTCTCGTCGACGAAGCGGGAAGAGACGCCGCTCACGAAGCAGATGAACCAGCTGACCCTGTGGATCATCGGCGCCGCGGCCCTGACGATGGCGGTGATGTTCGCCACCGGGCTGACCCGGGGCGAGGCCTGGCAGACGTTGTTCGTGGCCGCCGTCGCGCTGGCCATCTCCGCCATCCCCGAAGCGCTGCCGACCGTGGTCCAGGTCGTGCTCTCGATGGGCAGCGAGGAGCTGGCGAAGAAGAAGGCCATCGTCAAGGACCTTCCCTCGGTCGAGACGCTCGGCTTCACGTCGGCCATCAACTCGGACAAGACCGGCACGCTGACGATGAACCAGATGACGGCCGTCGAGGTGGTCGACGCGACCGACCGCTACACGATCAGCGGCAGCGGCTACGGCCTCGACGGGCGGGTCACTCACGTCGCCGGCACCGAGGATCGCATCGACGACGTCATCCTGCCGTACGTCGTCGCCAGCGACGCCAAGTTGGTCGACGGCAAGGTGGTCGGCGACCCGACCGAGGGCGCCCTCCTCGTGCTGGGCCACAAGGCCGGGCTCGACGCGGACATCACCCGCGACCACCTGCCGCGCCTGGCGACCCTGCCGTTCGACCCCACCTACAAGCTCATGGCCACCTTCAACGAGGCCACCGACGGCGCCGGCAGGCGGGTCGTCCGCTGCTTCGTGAAGGGGGCGGCGCCGGCGGTGATCGATCGCACGACGACCGCGCGCTCGAACGGGACGAGCGTCGCGTGGGACGACGAGCTCAGGCAGCGCGTCCGGCAGACCATCGACCGCATGGGGGGCGACGGCCTGCGGGTCATGGCCGGCGCCGTCCGCGACCTCGACCCGGCCGGCTTCGACGCCGACGGCGACCTGCTCGGCTACGTCGAGGACCTCGAGTTCACGAGCCTGGTCGGCATGGTCGACCCGCCGCGCGACGAGTCGAAGGCGGCGGTCGCCAGCGCCCAGCAGGCCCACATCCGCGTGCGCATGGTCACCGGCGACGACGTCGTCACCGGCGCCGCGATCGCGAAACAGGTCGGCATACCGGGCGAGGCGATCCTCGGCGCCGACTTCGCGGCTCTGAGCGACGAGGACCGCCTCGAACGCATCGACGACATCGGCGTCGTCGGCCGGGTGGCGCCCGAACACAAGGTCCTCCTGGCCGAGACGCTCAAGAAGAAGGGCGACGTGGTCGCCATGACCGGCGACGGCGTCAACGACGCCCCGGCCATCAAGGCCGCCGACATCGGCATCGCCATGGGCAGCGGCACCGACGTGGCCAAGAACGCCGGTCGCATGATCCTCTCGGACGACAACTTCGCGACCATCGTCGCCGCCGTCGAGCAGGGCCGCAAGCTGTTCGACAACCTCACGAAGTACATCCGCTTCGTGCTCCAGCTGCTCGTCGGCTTCGTGCTCACGTTCCTGGGCGCCGCCATCCTGAACATCGCCGCCGGGGAGCCGTTCAGCGCCTCGCAGGTGCTCTGGATCCACTTCGTGGTCAACGCCCCGTTCGGCATCGGCCTCGGCTTCGACAAGGAGACGCCCGGCCTCATGCGGCGCCGGCCGCGGCCGCGCGGCGAGTCCATCCTCACGCGTAGGATGTTCGTGAGCTGCGGCCTGGTCGGCCTGTTCATCGCCGTCGCCAACATCGCCCTGATCGAGATCGGCATCCAGGTCTACGACAGTGTCGCCATCGGTTCGTCGATCGCCCTCACCGGCTTCGTGCTCATGCTGATCGTGGCCGCCTTCGAGTCCCGCAGCGATACCGACACGGTGTTCACCACCGCCACGTTCAACAGCAGGCGGATGAACCGCGTGGCCATCATCGAGTTCGTCGGCGCCATCCTCATCACCCAGGCCGACTTCATGACCAGGCTGCTCGGCACGAAGAGCCTCGATGCCGAGCAGTGGGCGATCGGCGCGCTGGCCGCCGTCCTGCTGCTGATCGTCTGGGAAGCCGGCAAGTGGGTCGCCCGCCGGGCCGGCGTGGGGGAGCAGGCGACGGAACCGCTCGCGAAACCGGCGCTGGAGGAAGCCGCCGGGTGATCAGTAGCGTCTGAGGACGTCCAGGCGGTCGACGAGGAAGGCGGCGAGGGCCGCCCCGTCGTCGAGGCCGAAGCGGTGGTCGTGGTGGAGGTCGGCGTCGGTCACCAGGGCGAGCGCTTCGCCGGGGCCGCAGAGCGGCTCGTCGTGGCCGGCGCCGGTGCGGAAGATCTCCACCCGGTGGGGCGCGGTCCGCTTGTAGCCCTCGGCGACGACGATGTCGAAACCGCTGAAGTAGGCGTTGACGATATCGGTGAGCTCAAGCTCCTCGCCGAGCTTCGCGATGTAGGCAAGGCGCGCCGGCGAGGCGATCACGTAAGCGTCGGCGCCGGCCTGACCGTGGCGCCAGGAGTCCTTGCCGGGGTGGTCGATCTCGAAGCTGTGCGCGTCGTGCTTGACCGTGCCGACCCGCAGACCGAGCCGCACGAGCTCGGGCACCAGTTTCTCGATGAGCGTGGTCTTGCCGGAGTCGCTCTTGCCGACGATCGCGACGAGGGCCGGACGCGTCTCGCTCATCGGCGCGCTCGACCGTTCCGGAGCATGGCCGCGCGGGCCACATCTTCGGGGGTCACGTGCCCGTGCATCGGATCCCCGCGGGTTCCATCTGTCCGACCGGTCCATCGCATGGCGGGGATGCTAGCCGACCCGCCGTCGTGGCGAAACCTCGTCTGATGACGCTCCCGCGTGCCTCCGATCGGCGAGGCCGTCATGACCGGTGACGTCCGCACTGGCCGGCTCACGCGGGGTAGACGCAGATCTCGACGGCCTTGACCGAGGCCCAGACCGGGCCTCCCTCGTCGAGGCGCAGGTCGGCCACCGCCGCCGGCGTCACCTCGGCGATCAGCGGCACGTCGCCGTCGAGCTGGACGCGCACCCGGTCGCCGACCACGTCGAGGCTGTGCACCGTCGCCGGCCACACGTTGCGCGGCGAGCCCTCGGGATGCGAGCGGTGCAGGCTGACCGCCTGTGGGCGGACGATGGCGAACACCTCGCCGTCGGGGGGGTGGGGGTCGGCGGCGATGAGGCGGGCGCCGTGTGGCAGATCGACGCTCCGTCCATGGGCCCGCCCGCGCAGGAGATTGAGCCCGACCAGGTCGGCGACGTACGGCGAGCGCGGGTGAGCGCTGACGTGCTCGGGCGGGCCGGACTGGGTGACGCGCCCGCCCTCCATCACGACGAGCTGGTCGGCGAGGCTCATCGCCTCGATGAGGTCGTGGGTGACCATGACGCAGGTGCCGGTGTAGGAGCCGAGGTGGCGGCGCAGGTCGCGGCGCAGAGCGACCCGGGCGCCGGCGTCCATGGCGGAGAGCGGCTCGTCGAGCAGGAGCAGGCGCGGGTCGGTCGCCAGCGCCCGCGCCAGCGCGACCCGCTGGGCCTGGCCGCCGGAGAGCGCCTTCGGCCGCTCCCTGGCGTGGTCGCCGACCCCGACCCGTTCCAGCCAGGCCATGGCGCGCTCGCGCGCCTGATGGCGGTGCAGGCCGTGGCTGCGCAGCCCGAAGGCGACGTTCTCCAGCGCCGAGAGGTGGGGGAAGAGGAGGTAGTCCTGGAACATGACCCCGACCGACCGTTCAGCGGTCGGCACACAGACGCCGATCCCGGGATCCTCCAGTGTCCGCCCCTCGAGCACGACGCTGCCGTCCTCAAGCGGGATCAGGCCGGCCAGGGCGCGCAGCAGGGTGGTCTTGCCGGCGGCGTTGGGGCCGAGCAGGACGACGACGTCGCCGGGCGCGGCCGAGAGCTCGGCGTCGAGCGAGAGCGACCCTTTGTGGAGCCGCACGTGGGCCCGCAGTCCGTCGGGTGCGGAGGCCTGCTTCCGGCCGTCGCCGGCGGTCGTCACGTCACCCTCGCCTGATCGTCTTGACCGACGGGAACCAGCGACCCCGCAGAGCCACCAGGATGGCCAGCGACACCACCAGCAGGACGAGGCTCAGCGCGATCGCCGCCTCAGTGTTCGACTGCAGGGCGATGTACACGGCGAGCGGCATCGTCTGCGTCTTGCCGGGCAGGTTGCCGGCGAACGTGATGGTGGCGCCGAACTCACCGAGCGCTCGCGCCCAGCACAGGGCCGCCCCGGCTCCGAGAGACGGCGCGATGAGCGGCAGGGTCACGCGCCGGAAGGTCGTCCAGCGGCCGGCGCCCAGCGTCGCCGCGGCGTCCTCGTAGCGGCGGTCCATCGCCCGCAGTCCGGCCTCGACGGTGATCACCAGGAACGGCATGGCCACGAACGCCTCGGCGATCATCGCCCCGGCGATGCTGAACGGGAGCGTGATTCCGAACGCCGAGTCGAGCCACTGTCCGACGAGCCCCTGGCGGCCGAACGCCAGCAGGAGCGCGACCCCACCGACGACCGGCGGCAGCACCATCGGCAGGATGACGAGGGCGCGCACGATGCTCGACCCCCGGAACGGGACCCGCGCCAGCACCCAGGCCAGCGGGATGCCGAGCACGAGCGAGATGCCGAGGGCCCCGAGGGAACAGATCATCGACAGCTTGAGGGCGGTGAGGACCCCCGGGTCCGAGAGCTCGGCCGGCATCTGCCGCCAGGGCGTGCGCAGGACGAGTCCGAGGAGCGGGACGGAGAGGAAGGCGACCGCGACGACCGCGACCGGGACGAAGCCGAGGGGCGCCCCGCGCCGCGAGCCCGAGCGGGCGCGCCCGCGTCCGCCGGCAACGCCGGCGCCTCCCGTTGGAGAGTCGGTCGCGCCGTCGGGTCGCGGCGTGGCAGACGGGGCCCTCGCCGCGACGTCCGGGGTGTCGGGGCCGGCGCCGCAGGATCCACCCGAAGACCCGCCGGCGACGTCGCAGCCGTGCGGTGCCGCCCCGGCAGCAGGCTCACCCGTCCAGGCCTCTCGTCCACCCCGTTCGGTCATCGGTCCATGGGCAGGAAGCCGAACCGCTCCAGGGTGGCCTGGCCGTCCGGCGAAGTGACGTAGTCGACGAACGCCTGCGCCTCCGTCGGGTGGGCGGCCGCCTTCAGGGCGGCGATGGGGTAGGTCGCCGGGACGTTCTGATCGGCCGGGATGGCCACGCCCTCGACCTTGTCCCCGGCGGCCGCGATGTCGGTGACGTAGACGATGCCGGCGTCGGCCTCGCCGAGCTCGACCTTGGTCACCACCGCCTTGACCGTCTCCTCCAGGGAGACCGGTTCCACCTCGATGCCCTGCGCGTCCAGCGCCTTGAGCGCGTAGGCACCCACAGGGATCTCCGGCGCGCCGAGCACGACCTTGAGCTCGTCGTTCGCGAGGTCGGCCAGGCCGGCGATGCCGAGCGGGTTCCCGGACTCCACCGCGATCGCCAGCTCGTTGTGGGCGAAGACCGTGGGTGTGTCGACGAGGTCGGCCACGTCGTCCATGTGCGGCACGTCGGCGGAGGCGAAGACGTCGGCCGGCGCTCCCTGCTGGATCTGGGTCGCGCAGGTCTGGCTGCTGGCCAGGTTGAGGGTGACGGTGACGTCGGGATGGGCGGCCTCGAACTCCTCGGCGAGGGCCGTGAACGACTCGGTGAGCGAGGCGGCCGCGAACACGGTCAGCTCGACCGGTCCGCCGCCGTCTGAGCCGGCGGCCGCCTCCGATGCATCGTCACCGCAGCCGACGGCAAGCGGCAGCATCAATGCCAGCATGAGGAGGGTGAGCGCCGTCGCGACGACGGCATGACGGGAACGCGGACCTCGAGCGTCCATTCCTTGCTCCTTTCCAAACACGCGGAGGTCCGGGCGTTTCCACCGCGGGCCCACGGCGGCGCGGTGCGCGCCGCCCCATGGTCTGTCCATGGTACGGCCCAGCGCCCATAGCGAGTGCCGTAGGGCGAAGGGCTCGGAGTCGGACGGCGCAGAGGATAGCACCACCGTCGGCGAGGGTGCCACCAGGGCGGCGGCGGTCAGCCGGTGTGTGGAGCGACCCCCAGGCGGCGGACGATGAAGCGGGCGAGCGCCGGCGTCTCAGCGAAGTCAAAGCGGTGCCTGTGCCCGGTGTCGACGTCGGCGACCGCCGCCAGCGCCTCGGCGGGCGGGACGATGAGCTCATCGGCGCCGGAGCCCGGGCCGACGACCTCGATGACCTGCGGCGCCTCCTCGCGGAAGCCCTCGCAGAGGACGAGGTCGATGCCGGGGAAGAAGCGGTCGGCGAGCTCGTCGAGCGACGCCTCACGGTCGGTCGTCTCGACGTACGCCAGCTGAGTCGGTGAGCCGACCGCGTAGGCCGCCGCTCCCGCCTGGCCGTGGCGCCAGGAGTCCTTGCCGGGGTAGTCGATGTCGAAGTCTGCCGTGCGCATCACGGTCCCGACCCGCAGTCCCAGCCCCTTGAGCTCGGGGATCAGCAGCTCGAGCAGGTCCGTCCGGGCGCTCCGGGAGCGGCCGACGACGGCGAGGAACGCGGGCGGGCCGGGAGCGTCCGCCGCCTGATCGTCGTCGGCGCGGCGGCGCGCCTCGTCCCAGTCGCCCGGCGTGTTGACGTTGAAGAAGGGTCGCGACGACGTGAACGGCACGGTGACGACCCGGACCTCCGGCAGCAGGTCGAGGATGCTGTGGCGGCCGTCGTCCAGCAGCGTCCGGATGACCGGCAGGCAGCCGGGTCCGTACACGGCGTGGAGCGGCTCCAGATGGCCGCCGACGACCGGCAGCGCGACGTCGCTGTCGTGGAACGCCTCCAGCACCGTCTCGACGGCGGCCCGGTCGGCGAACGCGATGTCGGCGGCCAGGGCGAAGATCGGCGCCCGGAGGCGGGTGAGGGCGGTGGCGAGACCGCCGAGCGGCGAGCCGGGCCGCTCGTCGCAGAGCACCTCCACGCTGGCCGGCAATGGGCCGCCGAGCGCCTCGTCGAGCTGGGCGCGGTCGCGTACCGAGACGGCGACGGTGGGGAAGAGGGAGCGCAGGAAGGCGAGGTTGCGCTCCACCAGCGAGGCGCCGTTGAGGCGCAGAGCGCGCTTGTCGCGGCCCATGCGCCGCGACTCGCCGCCGGCCAGCAGGACGCCGACGGCGACGCGCGCTCGCGCGGACCCGTCGGGGCCCGGCTCGGGTGCGCCTGTCGGCTCGGGTCGCGTCATGGTCGGCCAGTCTAGCCGATGTCCTCCGGCCGATGTCTTCGGCCGCTGCCGGCGGCGGTCGGCGGAGACGGCAGCTGGCGGAGCGTGGCTGCCGGTCCCGCGATACGGTCACGCCTACCGCTATGCGGAGCGGGATGCTAGTCTCTCGACCACAGCGGCTCCGGGCGGGGTCGCCGGCAGCGAGCGCGGAGCGGAGGTCAGGAGTCTATGGGCCAGGTCCAGAGATTGACCAACAGTACGACCGGCGGTCCCGTCTTCGTCGACGTCGAAGACGGACGCATCGTCCGCATGTTCCCCATCGACCTCGGGGAGGACGACAAGGGCGACTGGGTCATCGACGCGCGCGGCAAGAAGTTCACGCCGCCGCGGCGCACCACCCTGTCGCCGCACGCGCAGGCGCAGCGGTCGATGATCTACTCGCCGAAGCGGATCCTCACGCCGCTCAAGCGGGTCGACTTCGACCACAAGGGCAACCGCAACATCAAGAACCGCGGCGTCTCCGGCTACGAGCCGATCAGCTGGGACGCTGCGCTGGACATCGTCGCCGACGAGATCGAGCGCTGTCATCGTGAAGTAGGGCCGGCCTCGGTCCTCACCACCGAGAGCTCCCACCACCTGTGGGGCAACATCGGCTACCGGCACAGCGCCTACAACCGGTTCCTCAACATCATGGGCTTCGCCCACGCCGGCCACAACCCCGACAGCTGGGAGGGCTGGCACTGGGGCGCCATGCCGATGTGGGGTAACAGTCACCGCCTCGGCATCCCCGAGCAGTACGACCTGCTGGAGGACGCGCTCAAGCACAGCGAGATGATCGTCTTCTGGTCGGCCGACCCTGAGACGACCGGCGGCGGCATCTACTCCGCCTTCGAGAGCACCATCCGCCGCTACTGGATGAAAGAGCTCGGCATCAAGATGGTCTTCGTCGACCCCTACTACAACCACACCGCCGAGCTCTTCGGCGATAAGTGGTTCGCCCCCCGGCTCGGCACCGACGTCGCCTTCGGCCTGGCGATCGCGCACACGTGGCTCAGCGAGGGGACGTACGACAAGGAGTACATCGACACCCGCACCACCGGGTTCGACGAGTGGAAGGACTACGTCCTCGGCAAGACCGACAACACGCCGAAGACGTGCGAGTGGGCCGAGGGTGAGTGCGGCATCCCGGCCCGCGAGATCCGCGCTCTGGCGCGCGAGTGGGGCGCCAAGAAGACGATGCTTGCCTCTGGCTCGCTGGGCGGCTGGGGCGGCGCCTGTCGCTCGGCCACCGGCAACGAGTGGGCCCGCACGATGGTCGCCCTGGCGGCCATGCAGGGCTACGGCAAGCCGGGCAGCAACATCTGGGGCACCGCCCAGGGCGCCCCGTCCGACGAGTCGTTCTGCTTCCCCGGCTACGCCGAGGGCGGCATCTCCGGCGACCCTGAGAAGTCGGCGTCCGCCTACCGCTGGACGTACCGCATGTTCGCCGAGGGCACCGGGTCGCACCCGACCGTTAACGCCCACGACTCCACCGAGGGCCAGTCGATCCCCCGCCTGCGCATCCCCGAGGCGATGATGCACGAGCCGTTCGAGTGGCGCGGCAAGGGTTTCTGCGGCTCGTCGATCGAGAGCCAGATGCAGAAGTACCAGTACCCCGCCCCCGGCTACCCGTTCGTCGAGATGTACTGGCGCTACGGCGGGTCGTTCATCGGCACCATGCAGCAGACCAACCGCTACGCCAAGGCCTACCAGGAGGGCAAGGTCTCGTGCGTCGTCAACCAGAGCATCTGGTTCGAGGGCGAGGCCAAGTTCGCCGACATCGTGCTCCCGGCCTGCACCAACTTCGAGCGCTGGGACCTGTCTGAGTTCGGCAACTGCTCCGGCTACATCCCCGACACGTTCATCCAGTGCAACCACCGGGTCATCGTCTTCCAGAAGAAGTGCATCGAGCCGCTCGGCGAGAGCAGGAGCGACTACGACATCTTCGCCGCCGTCACCGACCGCATGGGCGTCGGCGACATCTTCACCGACGGCGGCCGCGACGAGTACGACTGGTGCAAGCTGTACTTCGAGGCGACCGACCTGCCCAAGAACATCAGCTGGGAGGAGTTCGAGAAGAAGGGCTACTACGTCGTGCCCTTCCCGGACGACCACAAGAGCACGCCGGCGATGCGCTGGTTCGCCGAGGGCCGCAAGCGCGACACGCCCGACTGGGGGCCGCGCCCCGGCGACACCGTCGGCATGAAGGGTCTGCAGACGGCGAGCGGCAAGATCGAGTTCGTCAGCTCGGCCATCAAGCGGCTCGAGATGGACGTGAAGGACCCGGAGCGGCCGGCGATGGGGCCGCAGTTCATCCCCAGCTGGGAGGGCCACCATACGACCGAGCTCTATGAGAAGTACCCGCTGCAGATGGTGAGCCCGCACCCGCGCTTCAGCTTCCACACGATGGGCGACTCCAAGTCGAGCTGGCTCAACGAGGTGAAGGACCACCGGGTGCTGAAGGACGACGGCCACTACTACTACGTGATGCGCGTCAATACGAAGGACGCCGAGGCGCGGGGCATCGCCGACGGCGACCTCATCCGCGCCTTCAACGACCGTGGCGAGGTCATCCTCTGCGCCCAGCTCACCGAGCGGCTCGCACCCGGCACCGTGCACGCCTACGAGTCGTGCGCCGACTACCTCCCGCTCGGTGAACCCGGCGCGTCCGCCGACATCGCCGGCTGCGTCAACATCCTCACCAACAAGCGATTCATCACGCCGACCTCGACGGCGATGTCCAACAACTCGTGTCTCATCCAGGTCGAGAAGTGGGAGGGCAAGGGCTCATGAAGACGTGGCACATGGTCATCGACATCGAGCGTTGCCACGACTGCAACGACTGCTTCCTGGCGGACAAGGACGAGTTCGTCGAGAACGACTTCCCGCCCTACTCGGCCGCTCAGCCCTGGCACGGCCACCGCTGGATGAACATCGAGCGCGGCGAGCGGGGCCAGTATCCGATCGTCCAGACGCGGTACCTCCCCAAGCCCTGTCAGCACTGCGACAAGGCGCCGTGCCTCACGCCCGACGGCGCCGTCTACAAGCGCGAGGACGGACTGGTCATCATCGACCCGGTCAAGGCCAAGGGCCGCAAGGAGATCGTCGCCTCCTGCCCCTACCACGTCATCTACTGGAACGAGGAGCGGCAGCTGCCGCAGAAGTGCACCGGCTGCGCCCACCTCATCGACGCCGGCTGGACCGAGACCCGCTGCAGCCAGGTCTGTCCGACGGGGGCCATCAGGCTTGTGATCGCCGAGGAGACCGACATGGCGGCGATCGCCGGTGAGGAGGGCCTCCAGGTCTACCGGCCCGACCTCGGCTCGCAGCCGCGCGTCTACTACAGGAACCTCAACCGCTGGACCAAGGCGTTCATCGCCGCCAACGTGGTGTTCAAGGACACCGATGAGTGCGCCGAGGGCGCCACGGCCGTGGTCGAGCTCGAGGGCCGCAAGGTCGGCGAGGCGGTCGCCAACAACTACGGCGACTTCATCGTCGACGGCCTCGAGCCGGACAAGGAGTACAAGGTCATCGTCAACGCGCCCGGCTACCAGGCGGAGAGCTGCGTGGTGAAGGTCGGGTCGGACAGCAGGACGCTCGACCGAATCTTCCTCGAGAAGCCCTGAGGAGATCGCCCAGAGGGGGCCGCCGGCTCATGTGGCGCCGGCGGCCCCCTTCGTGTGTCGGGGGCCGCATATCATGGCGCAGGAGCCGTGGTCCGGAGCTGGGTGTGTGCTATGCCCGCCTGGGCCGGGGCGTACGCGCCGCCGGCGGCCGTCCGGCGGGAGAACGATGATCGGGGGTCGCAGATGCCGTTGTTCGACATCGAGGGGAAGCGGGCCATGGTCGTCGGGATGGGCGGTATCGGGCGGGCGCTGGCGCTCGGCCTTGCCGACCACGGCGCCGCGGTCGCCGTCGGCGATCTGGAGGAGGAGCGGGTGACGGCCGTGGCCGAGGAGGTCAGGGGACGCGGTGTCGAGACGCTCGCCGCGCCGGTCGAGGTGACCGACGAACGCTCCGTCGGCGAGATGACCGACAGGGTGCTCGCGGAGTTCGGTGGCATCGACATCCTCGTCAACGCCGCCGGGGTGACGGTGCGGACGCGGGCCGAGGACCTCGAGCTGGCGGACTGGCGGCGCGTGCTCGATGTCAACGCCACCGGGACCTTCGTCTGCTGCCGCGTCGTCGGCCGCCACATGATCGGTCATGGAGGCGGCAGGATCGTGAACCTGTCCTCGGTGCGAGCGCAGTACGGGTCGCCGCTCGGCCAGGCGGAGTACTCGGCCAGCAAGGGCGCCGTCGACGCGCTGACGCGCTCGCTGGCGGCCCAGTGGGGCTGCTTCGGCGTCACGGTCAACGCCGTCGCCCCGACGATCATCGAGACGCCGCTGACGAGTCCGCTCCTGGGCGACGAGAGGTTCGCGCGGACGCTGTGCGAGAGCATCCCGCTGGGTCGCTGGGGCCAGCCCGAGGACGTGGTCGGGCCGGTGCTCTTCCTGGCGTCGCCGGCGGCCGGCTTCGTGAACGGTCAGGTGCTTCTCGTCGACGGGGGGCTCACCGCCCGCATCTGACACTTGACCCCCTTCTGGGGGCGACGTAGTGTCTGCATCATGGATACGCGATTCCGCGATGCAGACACCAGTGGCGCCGACCGGGACGCTGCGCAGGGGGCGGCCGACCCCGGCTCGACCAAGGCCGGGCCGGCGGCCCACCTCCCGGAGGACGGGCCCGCAGCGGGTCCGCGGACGGGGGAGAGCAACGCTCGCGGGCGTCGCGAAGGTGTGCAGGTCATCGCCCGCGCGGCTCAGGTACTGCGCGAGCTGGCCGGTGAGCCGCACGGGCTCAGCCTGCTTGAGCTCGGCAAGCGTGTGGGACTGCCGCGTTCTACGGCCCACCGCATCGTGAGGGCCTTGACCGAGGAGGGCATGGTCGCCAGCACGCCGGCCGGCAAGCTGCGGGTCGGGCCCGCCCTCATCGGCATGGCGGTGGCCAGCCGTCGCGAGCTGCGGCACGAGGCCGGGCCCTACCTCGATCGTCTCGCCCACGAGCTGCGGGAGACGGTCAACATGGCCGTCCTCGACGGCGGCGAGGTACTGTTCATCGACCAGTACGCGCCGCGACGCTACCTGCGGATCGCGTCCGAGATCGGGGCCCGCTTCCCGGTGTACTGCACCGCGAACGGCAAGGTGCTTCTGGCGACCCTGCCGGACGAGGAGGTCGAGCGGCGTCTGCCGAAGAGACTGGCCCCGCTCACACCGACGACAGTCACCGATCGCTCCCGGCTGCTCGCGGAGCTGGCCGAGGTACGGACGAGCGGCGTCGCCTTCGACCGCGAAGAGCACGCCCCGGGGGTGTCGGCGGTGGCCACGGCGGTGACCGACGCCGTCGGCACGGTGGCCGCCGTCTCGGTGGTGATGCCGAGCGTGCGGTTCGCCGGCAGCGAGCAGCGCATCACCGACGAGCTGCTGCGCACCCGCGACGAGATCCAGGTGGTGCTGCACGGCATCTGAGCGGCCGGGGCGCTCGCGCACGCGCGGGCGTTAAGGGACATGGAAGAGAAGCACGAGGAGGGGCGCATGGAGCGCGAGGAGTGGGGGATCGACGAGATCCGTAACCTGTTCGATCTGAGCGGCAAGGTCGCCATCGTGACCGGCGGCGCCGGCGCGTTCGGCAAGGCGGCGGCGAAGGGGCTCGCGGCCTACGGCGCGGACGTCGTCCTCACCAGCCGTGATCTGGCCAAGCTCGAGGCGGCGGCCGAGGAGCTCTCCGACGTCGGCGGCAGGATACTCGCCATCTCGGCCGACGCGACCGACGCGGATGCCGTCGAGGCGATGGTCGCCCAGACGGTCGATCAGCTCGGTGGCGTCGACATCCTGGTCACCGGCGCCGGCATCGCCAACCGGTTCCCGGCGGAGGAGTTCCCGATCGATGAGTGGCAGCGCATCATGGACGCCAACGTCAAGGGGACCTACATCGCCTGCCAGGCCGTCGGCAGGCGGCTGATCGAGAAGGGCGCCGGCAAGATCATCACCGTCGGCTCGGTCCGCGGCATGCTCGGGCATCCCGGCGGCTACTCCGCCTACGGCGTGTCCAAGGGCGCCGTCCATCTGCTCACCAAGCAGCTGGCCACCGAGTGGGCCAAGCACCACGTCAACGTGAACTGCATCGCGCCGTGCATCTTCTGGACGCCGCTGACGCAGCAGGTCCTCGAGGATCCGGAGCTCTACAAGATCTTCATGCAGCGTATCCCGTGGGGCCGGGCGGCCGAGCCGCAGGACTTCATCGGGGCGGTCGTGTACCTCGCCTCCGCCGCGTCTGACTTCATCACCGGTCAGATCCTCTACACCGACGGCGGCAGCACATCCGGCTGAGCCGCCAGACCGCCACGAAAGCTCGCGGGCGTCTCTGGACGACAGTCCGGCGGACGGTTCAGCGGGCGAACGCCGGCGGACGGCGCGGCCCGACGACAGACACACAGAAGAGGAGGCGGCCAGGTGAGTGAGAGCGGCATCGAGCGGATCGCCGTCATCGGCGGCGGCCTGATGGGCAAGGGAATCGCCCAGGTCTTCGCGGCCGCCGGCCGTACGGTGAAGCTGCAGGATGTGAGCGAGGAGGCGCTGGCCGCGGCGCCGGGCGTCATCCGCGACAATCTGGCCCTGCTGGCCGAGAACGGCCTGTTCCCGGCCGGCGAGATCGACGACGCGGTGGCGCGCGTGAGCACCACGACCGACCTCGACGAGGCCGCCGACGGCGCCCAGTTCATCGTCGAGGCGGTGTTCGAGGAGCTCACGTTGAAACAGCGGGTCTTCGCCCGGCTCGACGAGTTCTGCCCGGAGGAGACCATCCTGGCGACGAACACGTCGGTCATGAGCGTCGGCGAGATCGGCGCCTCGACGCTGCACCGCGAGCGGGTGATCGGTACCCACTTCTGGAACCCGCCGTACCTCCTCCCGCTCGTCGAGGTCGTGCGCACGCCGTACACGGCGCAGGAGGTCATCGACACGACCATCACCCTGCTTCGCGAGGTGGGCAAGCGGCCCATCGACGTCAGGAAGGACGTGCCGGGCTTCGTCGCCAACCGGCTCCATCACGCCCTCTGGCGAGAGGCGATCTCGATCGTCGAACAGGGGATCGCCGATGCGGAGACGGTCGATGAGAGCATCCGCTACGGCTTCGGGCTGCGGCTGCCGGTGCTCGGGCCCCTCGAGAACGCCGACATGGTCGGTCTCGACCTCACGCTGAGCATCCACGACTACATCCTGCCGCATATCGAGGATTCTCCTCAGCCGTCGCCGCTGCTGCGGCAGAAGGTCGCCGACGGCGATCTCGGCTTCAAGACCGGCGAGGGGTTCAGGAAGTGGACGCCCGAAGAGGCCGAGGCGTCCCGCCGGCGCCTGGCGGAGTACCTGGTCCACGTGCTCGCCGACGAGCGGCGCCGCGAGCTCACGGACGGAGACTGAGACGGCGAGCGACCTTGACAGGCGCGTGGCGCGACTCTAGTATCGTCCACATAGTGGATATGAGTGTCCGTATCGTGGACGACAAAGCTCCACCTGCGAGATATCTGGAGGACCCATGGGTAAGAAGGTATTCGTCGACCTCACACATCCGTTCAGTGCGGAGATCCCTCGGTGGCCGTATTTCGTGAAGCCGGTCATCGACTCCATGCACACCCTGGCCAAGGGCGGTGTCCTCACGCAGCGCATCGACTGCGTGCAGCACACAGGTACCCACGCCGACGCTCCTCGTCACGTCATGGAGCGCGAGTTCAACGGCAAGCGTGCCCGGTACACGCATGAGATGCCGGTCGACGCCTACACCGGCGACGCCGTCTGCCTCGACATCGAGATCGAGAAGTGGGGCCTCATCCTGCCCACGCACCTCGAGGACGCCTGCGAGCGCGCCGGCATCAAGCCTGAGGAGCTCAAGGGCATGGTCCTGTGCCTCAACACCGGCATGCATCGCAAGTTCGACGACTCCATGGACTACTACCAGTACTCGTGCGGCACCGGCGTCGAGGCCGGCAGGTGGTTCGTCGAGAAGCAGGTCAAGTGCGTGGCCATGGATATGCAGGCCCTCGACCATCCGCTCCACACCGCGATGGGCAAGAACGGCCCGCCGCAGATGAACCTCACCGGCGCTTCCGGCCGTCCGATCACCGAGGAGTACATCGAGAAGTACGGCATCGAGGCCTACGCCGAGTTCGAGAAGGCCGTCTACATCGAGGTGCACGGCCAGGAGGCCTACGACGCCAAGTTCGGCGACCTCGAGGCGATCGGCTGCGAGGGCACGTGGGAGCCCTGCCACAAGCAGATGCTCGGCCACGGCATCGTCGGCGTCGAGAACCTCGGCGGCGACCTCGACAAGGTCAAGGGCAAGCGGTTCCGTTTCTTCTGCTTCCCGATCCGCTGGTACATGGGCGACGGCTCCATGGTCCGCTGCGTCGCCGAGATCGACGAGGACGACCTGAACGACGTGCCGGACCGCACGTACACCTACGCCGGCACGGGCTACGGTCCCGGGGCCGGCTACTGAGAAGGAGCTGGTCATGGAGGTCACGCGGTACGACTCGGCGCCCGAGTACGAGGCGCCCAAGCATCACGAGTGCTTCGGTCTGCGTCTGCAGGGCTTCGAGGTCAGCCAGACGCGCAACTTCTGGATGGGCCTTTCGCACTTCCTGCCGGGCGGCGGCGCCTACGAGGACGCCACTCCGGTCGAGAAGGTGTACTTCGTCCTCGAGGGCGAGGTGACGGTCATCACCGCCGACGGCGAGGAGACGCTGAAGAAGTACGACTCCTGCTACCTGGCCCCGGACGAGTCGCGGGCGATCGAGAACCGCACCAACTCGCCGGCCAGCATGCTCGTCGCGATCCCCTATCCGGAGCCGCGCGAGTTCTGATCTGTGACCTGCCCCGGCGGGCCCCGCGAGCCGGCGGGGCCCGCCGGCCGGCCGGTCAGCGGCCGGACGACCGACTATCGGGGGTGCCGCCATGGCCATGCCGAATCCCATCATCACCGCCGCCCTGACCGGCCCGATCGCGACCAAGGACGACAGCGCCGCCATGCCGGGCACGCCGGAGGAGATCGCGGCCGCGGCGAAGGACGCCCACGAGGCCGGCGCCGCGGTCGTCCACATCCACCTCCGCGACGAGCAGGGGAAGATGACCGTCGACCTCGACGTCGCCCGGCGCACCGTCGACCTCGTCCGCGAGACCTGTCCGGCGATCGTGCAGCTGTCGACCGGCGGTCTCGACTTCACCTACGAGGACCGCATGCAGATGGTCGAGGCGCTGCCGGCGATGGCGACCCTGAATCCCTGCACCATGACCTTCGCCAGGACGGAGTTCCGCAACCCGCCGCTCAAGATGATGAAGCTGGCGGAGCGCATGATGGAACTGGGCGTCAAGCCGGAGATCGAGATCTACGACACCGGCCACCTCGTCTACGCCCTCCACCTGCTCAAGAAGGAGCTGCTCACGGAGCCGCTGCAGCTCTCTTTCGTCATGGGCGTCCAGGGTGGCATGGCCGGCGACCCGGCGCTGCTGGCCTACCTGGTCCGCGAGCTGCCGCCGGGCACCAGCTGGCAGGTCATCGGCGTCGCGAAGGCCAACCTGCCGATGACGACCATCGGCCTGGCGATGGGGGGCAACGCCCGGACCGGCCTTGAGGACACGCTGCTGCTGGAGCCCGGCGTGCCGGCCGACTCCAACGCCCAGCTCGTCGAACGGCTCGTGGGCGTGGCCCGCTCCGTCGGACGTGAGCCGGCGACGGTGGCGGAGGTCGTCGAGCGTCTGCAGCTCTCGCCGCAGCTCGTCCATGGTGCGTGAGGAGGCGTCCCCCCGGTCTGTCGCCCGCCTCTACGAGAGGCTTGACAAGGGCGCGTCGACGGGCTGTATGATGTGCCCGTATCGCGGGTAACGCTGTCCGTATGGCGGATACACAGGGGGTGTATGGGGAACCGCGAGACCTTCTTCCGACCCGATCCTTGTCGTCGCGTCACCGTCCGGCCTTTCGGGGGTCCGGATCGGTCGTGACGGGGACCTGACGAGGGTCATCACGTCGAACGAGAAGCGTCCGCGCGACCGGCACTCGGATCATCAGGCCGGGCGCGGACGACCGAAAGGAGGGGGCATGGCTCCAGAGAGCCAGAATCCGATCAGGAAGCCGATCACCCGGCGCGACTTCCTCAAGGTGGCCGGGGTCGGCGCCGCGGCCATCGGCGTCGGCGGCGGTCTCACGGGCGCCCTGGCCGGCTGCGGCGACGACAACGGCGGCGGTGGCGGTGAGGGCGACGGCCGTGAGATCAAGATCGGCTGGGTCACTCCGCTCACCGGTCCGCTGGCCGCCTTCGGCGAGGCCGACCAGTTCTGCCTCGACGAGTGGAACGAGGCGGCTAAGGGCGGCATCCAGACGCCAGACGGCGTCACGCACCCGATCAACATCATCATGAAGGACTCGCAGTCGGACTCGAACCGGGCTGCGACGGTCGCCGGCGACCTCATCACCAACGACGGCGTCGACATCATGATGGTCGCTTCCACGCCCGACACGGTGAACCCGGTCGCCGACCAGTGCGAGGCGCTCGGCGTGCCCTGCGTGTCCAACGACTGCCCGTGGCAGCCGTACTTCTTCGGCCGCGGCGGCGATCCCGAGAACCCGTTCAAGTGGACCTACCACATGTTCTGGGGCCTCGAGGACGTCACCGCCGTGTTCGTCGACATGTGGAACCAGCTCGACACGAACAAGCTCATCGGCGAGATGTGGCCGAACGACGCCGATGGCAACGGCTGGGCCGACCCCAAGACCGGTCAGCCGCCGCTGCTCAAGGAGGCCGGCTACGACTTCGTCGACGGCGGGCGGTTCCAGCCGGGCACCCAGGACTTCACCGCCCAGATCACCAAGTTCAAGAGCGCCGGCTGCCAGCTGACCAGCGGCGTCTTCATCCCGCCGGACTTCGCCAACTACTGGAAGCAGTGCAGCCAGCAGGGCTTCCAGCCGGTCATGGCGACCGTCGGCAAGGCGCTGCTCTTCCCGTCCGCCCTCGAGGCGATCGGCAAGATCGGCTACGGCCTCACCACCGAGCAGTGGTGGAGCCCGAACCATCCCTTCAAGTCGTCGCTCACCGGCGAGACCTGCAAGGAGCTGGCGGACAAGTTCACCGAGAAGACCGGCAGTCAGTGGACGCAGCCGCTGCTCCACTACAACGTGTTCGAGGTCGTCGCCGACGCCATCACGCGGACGAAGGACCTCGACGACAAGGAATCGATCATCACGGCCGTGCGCGAGACGAAGCTCGACACCATCGCCGGCCCGGTCGACTGGACGAGCGGCGGTCCGACGAACCCCGTCCAGAACGTGAGCAAGACGCCGCTCGTCGGCGGCATGTGGGTAGAGGGAACCGACTGGCCGTTCGAGATCATCGTGGTCAGCAACAGCCTGTACCCGGACATCGAACTGCAGGGCGAAGTCAAACCGCTCGAGTACTGATCGGCGAGCTGACACGGGATACGTGACATGAGCGATCCGACCGTCGTCCTCGAGACCCAGGGACTCAGGAAGTCGTTCGGCGGGGTCAAGGTCATCGACGACCTGAGCATCCGTCTGTACGAGGGAGAGGCGCTGGGCATCGTAGGGCCGAACGGCGCCGGCAAGACCACGTTGTTCAACCTGATCACCGGCGTATATCGGCCCGACGACGGTCGGGTCGTCTTCAACGGCAAGGACATCACCGGACTGCACCGGCAGGACCGCTGCCGGGCCGGTATCGGTCGCACCTTCCAGATCCCCAGGCCGTTCGGCGACATGAGCGTGTTCGAGAACGTGCTCGTGTGCTCGGCGTTCGGGCGCAACAAGAGCGAACGGGCGAGTTACGAGCGCTGCGTCGAGGCCCTGGAGATCTCGCGGCTGACCGACAAGGCGAACCGCCGGGCGGGGGCGCTGCCACTCCTGGACCGCAAGCGTCTGGAGCTGGCACGCGCCCTCGCCGGCGACCCCGAGATCCTGCTGCTCGACGAGATCGCAGGCGGCCTCACCGAAGGCGAGGTCGACGAGCTCATCGCGACCATCCGCGACCTGCGCGCGCAGGGTCTCTCGATCATCTGGATCGAGCACATCGTCCACGCCCTGCTGGCCGTGGTCGACCGTATCTCGGCGATCAGCTTCGGGGCACTGCTCTGCGAGGGCGACCCGGAAGAGGTCATGTGCAGCGAAGAGGTCCAGGCCTGCTACATGGGAGGCACGCCGACATGAGCATGCTCCGGTTGCAGGACGTCAATGTCTTCTACGGCGACTTCCAGGCCCTCTTCGATATCTCGTTCGACGTCAATGAGGGTGACCTCTTCGCCGTGATCGGCGCCAACGGCGCCGGCAAGTCCACCATGCTGCGGACGATCGCCGGTGCCATGCAGCCGAAGAGCGGCAAGGTGCTCTTCGAGGGCGAGGAGATCAATGGCATCAGCGCTCACAAGCGGGTCGACATGGGGATCTCGCTGGTGCCGGAGGGGCGCCGCGTCTTCCCCAGCCTGACCGTGCGGGAGAACCTCCAGGTCGGCGCCTTCAGCCGTCGCAAGGGCGACTGGAACGTCGACACGGTCGTCGACCTCTTCCCGCTGCTCAAGCCGCTGCTCAAGCGGCAGGCGGCGAGCCTCTCGGGCGGCGAACAGCAGGCGCTGGCCATCGGCCGGGCGCTGATGGCGAACCCGCGGCTGCTGCTGCTCGACGAGGTCTCGCTCGGGCTGGCGCCGGTGGTCATCAAGGCCATCTACGAGGCCATGGTGACCCTGCCGGACCGCGGCATGACGGTGCTGGTCGTCGAGCAGGACGTCCAGCACGTCCTCACGGTGGCGGGCCACGTCGCCTGCTTCCTCGAGGGCCGTATCTCATTGGAGGGCGAGCCGAGCGAGCTGAGCCCGGACGCGATCACACGAGCCTACTTCGGGATGTGACGGCATGGATTGGGTGAATGTGACCATCCAGGGGATCCTGCTCGGCGGACTCTACGCGCTGTTCGCCGTCGGGCTCTCACTGGTGTTCGGGGTGATGCGCATCGTCAACCTTGCGCACGGCGACCTGGGTATCCTGGCCGCCTTCATCGCGCTGTTCTTCGTCCAGTGGCTCGGTCTGGGTGTGCTCTGGTCGAGCCTGCTGAGCATCGTGCTCATGATCGGCATCGGCTACGTCCTCCAGCGCGGGCTGCTCAACTTCACGCTGGGGACCGACGATACGCGGCCGATCCTCGTGACGTTCGGTCTGTCGGTGATCATCCAGAACGCCCTCCTGATGGGGTTCTCGGCGGATACTCAGGGCCTCAAGGCCGGAGGTATCACCGCAGAGAGCATCGAGATCACCGACCGGCTGGCCATCGGCTGGTACCCACTGATGATCTTCATCGCCGCGATCATCATCATCGTGGCCCTGCAGCTCTTCCTGGCCAACACGAGGATGGGGAGGGCCTTCCGGGCCACCTCGGACGACCGCGACGCGGCCGAACTGATGGGCATCAACAACCGCCACATCTACAGTCTGGCGATGGCCATCGCCCTCGGGGTCGTCGCCATCGCCGGCATCCTGATGGGCATCCGCACCACCTTCGACCCCACCCAGGGACAGTTCAACCTCATCTTCGCCTTCGAGGCGGTCATCATGGGCGGCATGGGGTCGCTCTGGGGGACGCTGGCGGGAGGCATGCTGCTCGGCGTCTCGCAGACGCTGGGCGCGCAGGCGTTCGGCTCTGAGTGGGCCCTCTTCACCGGCCACATCGTGTTCCTGGCGGTCCTCGCCTTCCGTCCGCAGGGCTTCTTCGCCAAGACGGTGACGGCATGAGCGGCACCGGCGGACTTCTCGAACCGGCCGGGCGCCCCGCCATGGAGCTGCCGAAGTACCGCGTGGTCCGTTCCTCGAAGATGCACCGCTACGTGCTCATCGCCAGCATCATCATCGTGCTGGCGCTGGCCTCGGTGCCCTTCTGGGGCGGCCAGAGCATGTCGCGGACGCTGGTCACCTTCTTCGCGCTCCTCGCTCTGGGGCAGATGTGGAACCTGCTGGGCGGGTTCGCCGGCCTGATCTCCGTCGGGCAGCAGGGCTACCTCGGCATCGGCGCCTACAGCATGTGGCTGCTCGGCGACGTGCTCAACATCCACCCGTTCATCTGCGTCTTCCTGGCCGGCATCCTGGCGGTCATCATCGCCTTCCCGGCGGCGCCGCTGCTCTTCCGCCTGCGGGGCGGCTACTTCGCCATCGGCACCTGGGTCTTCGCCGAGGTGCTGCGCATCATAGTGGCCAACATCCCGGCCACCGGCGGCGGCTCCGGCAAGACGATCATCTCGTCGGCGACCCTCGAGCCCGACGTGCGCATCTACGGCACGTACTGGATCGGCCTCGTGGTCGCCGTCGGCTCCATCCTGATCGTCTTCTTCCTGCTCCGGTCGCGTCTGGGCATCGCCCTCACGGCGATCCGCGACGACGACCTGGCGGCGCAGAGCTCCGGCGTCAACGTCTTCCGGGCCAAGCTCTGGGTCTACCTGGTGGCCGCCTTCGGGTGCGGCATCGTCGGCGCCGTGGTGGCGCTGAACCTGCTGCGGATCCAGCCGAACGCGGCGTTCACGGTGAACTGGTCGGCCTACGCGATCTTCATCGTCGTGATCGGCGGTTTCGGCAGCATCGAGGGCCCGATCATCGGCGCCGTCATCTACTTCGCCATGCTGCAGACGCTGAGCGACTACGGCGAGCTCTACATGCTCCTGCTGGGTGTGCTGGCGGTCATCATGGCGACCAAGGCGCCGCGCGGCCTCTGGGGCTTCGTCGAGAAGAAGTGGGACCTCCATCTCTTCCCGGTGCGCAGGGGACTGGAGATCGAGTCGGAGCCCAAGGACAAGGCGCCGCCCGGCGGGGAAGAGCCCGCAGGGGCGGAGTCGCCGGCGGGGTCGTCGTGACACGCGCGACGACGCGGTGCGCCACGTGAGGGGCATCCGCGCCGGGGCTGTGATCGAGTCGCCGGCGCGGCCGGCGGCGACACGGTGGCAGCGGCGCAGTCCCCGCCGGTCGCGGGGGAGGTGAGCCGATGGCGGCGACGTCGCAGTCGGCCTCCGACGCGCAGCGCGGGGGCGTCCAGGTCATCGCCCGCGCTGCCGCCATCCTGCGCCTGCTCGGCGACGAGGGTGATGGTCTGAGCCTCACCCAGCTGTCGGCCGGCGCCGGGCTGCCGCGCACGACCGTGCACAGGATCTGCCGCGCCCTCGAGCAGGAGGGCTTCGTGACCGCCGACGCGGCCAGCGGCCGTCTGCAACTGGGGCCGGGTCTCCTGAGGCTGGCCACCCGCAGCCGACGGGACCTGCCGACGATCATCGGGCCGTACCTCGAGCGGCTGTCGCGCGAGGTCAACGAGACGGTCGACCTGGCCGTGCTCGACGGATCGAAAGTGCTCTTCATCGCCCAGCATCCGGCTCCGCACCGCGGCCTCATGGCCGTCTCGAGGGTCGGGACGCGCTTCCCCTCGCACTGCACGGCGAACGGCAAGGCCCTCCTGGCGCAGCTGCCCGAGGAGGAGATCGTGCGCCGGTTGCCCAAGCGGCTCGAGCTCCCGGCCCGGGGGACGACGGTCTCGCGCGACGAGCTGCTGGCGGAATTGACTGAGGTCCGGCACAGCGGCCTCGGCTTCGACCGCGAGGACCACCGCAGCGGCATCTGCGCCGTCGGGGTGGCCATCACGGCGCTCGACGGCAGCATCTGCTCCATCTCGGTGCCGATGCCGGCGGCGCGCTTCCACGACGATGAGGAGAAGGTCGTGGCCGCGCTGCTGCGCACCCGCGACGAGATCCAGGGCAAGCTCAACGGCGGCGGCGGCTGAGCGATCGTCGGCGATGCCGCGCACCGTGACCGGCGGCCAGACGCCGGGCGGCGGGACGGACTCAAGGATGACGAAGGGCGCCCCACCGTGGCGGTGGGGCGCCCTTCTGGTGAGGGCCTCAGTGTCGCCGGTCGTCGGCGGACCGGGGCTCGCGGGTAAGGACCCCTGTCCCGCCGGCGAGGCGACGGTGGCGCCTCAACCCCAGATGTCGCGAGCCGGCGAGAAGACGACCGCGATGCGGAAGACCTCGCCGCCGATGATGCTGAAGTTGTGGTTGGTGCCCCGCGGCACGTAGAGCGCGTCGCCGGGGCCGACCTCGAACGTGTCGTCGCCGACGTCGGCCTTCGCCCGGCCGCTGAGGACGTAGAAGACGTGATCCTCGTCGTCGTGGACGTCGTCGAGCGCCGCCCCGTCGGGCATGATCTCGGTGACGTGGAACTCGAGCTGCGAGCCGGGACACGACTTCGGGTTCACCAGCGGCCAGCCGCGGGTCTTCTCGTGCTTGGGCGGGTCCTGCTTGAAGTCGACGTCCCTGGTGCTGAACACCGCACCCTTGAGCTTGTCTGCCATCGTCGTCTCCCTCCTCAGGGCTCGAGAACGACCTTCATGGCGCCGTCACGGCGCTCGACGAAGGTGGCCAGCGCCTCGCTGAACTCACTCAGCGGGAACGTGTGGGTGTGGATGCCCTCGGTGGTCACCATGCCGTTGGCCATGAGGGCCAGCGCCGGAGCCGAGGTGTTGGGGTTGGCGCGCACGCCGAGGACGTCGAGCTCGGCCAGCGTCATCGGACCCCAAGGGACCGTGATCTTGTCGGTGGGCAACCCGGCCATGACGATGCGGCCGGCCTTGCGGGTGCACTGGATGGCCCAGTCGATTGCCTGCTGCTTCCCGGCGCACTCCACCGTGCAGTCGACGCCGATGCCACCGGTGAGCTCCATGACCTTCGCGACCGGGTCGTCGACCTTCTCGTAGTCGATGGCGATGGCACCCATGCTCTCGGCGAACGCCAGCCGCGGGCCGCGTCCGATCATGATGACCGTCCGGGCGCCCGAGGCGCGCGCGTACTGGAACGAGAACTGCCCGACGGCGCCGGGCCCCGTCACCAGGACCGAGTCGCCGGTCGTGATGCGGCCGCGCTGGACGCCGTGGAGGGCGACGCCGGCGGAGTCGAGCATCGCGCCCTGGTGGTAGCTGAGCTGGTCCGGCAGCGGCGTCGCCGACTTGATCGACACCGCGATGTACTCGGCATACGCGCCCGGCGAGGTGAAGCCGTAGTGACGGTGGCCGGCGGCGTTGTCGCCGTAGTTGAGGCAGACGGTGTAGTGGCCGGTCATGCAGTTGAGGCAGAAGCCGCAGCCCTTGTGCGCCTCGCCGGCGACCCGGGTGCCGATCGCGTACTTGGCCGACACCTTGTCCGAGCCGGCGACCCAGTCGGAGGCCGCCACGACCTCTCCGGCCCACTCGTGGCCGATGACGGCCGGGAAGCTCGGCGGCCAGAAGCCGGGGAAGGCGCCGTCGATGATCTTGGGATCGGTGCCGCAGATGGCCACCGCCTTGACGCGGCACAGGACCTCGTCGTCCTTGGGCTCCGGCGTCGGCACCTCCTGGATCTCGAAGTCCTTTGGCCCCTTGAGGACGAGGGCCTTCATCGTCTTCGGTATGTCTGCCATGTCGTGTCTCCCTCGTTCAGGTGATCGCTGACTGTCACTGACGCCGATGGGCGTCCAGGTCGCTGATGTGTGCGATGGCCGCATGGGCCGCCGAGCCGTCGTCGGGCAGAGGCAGGATCTCGGCCGAGATCCAGCCTTCGTACTCGATGTCGTCGAGCGCCGTCAGGATCTCGCCGAAGTCGATGTGGCCGGAGCCCGGCGCCCACCGGTTGCTGTCGGCGACGTGGAAGTGACGGAGGTGCGGCCCGGTGGCCCGGATGGCCGCCGCCGGCGAGACCTCCTCGATGTTCATGTGGAAGGTGTCAAGCAGTACGCCGACGTTGTCGCCGCCGATCGACTCGATGACCGCGACCGTCTCCGCCGCCGTCTGTAGCAGCTTCGTCTCGTAGCGGTTGATCGCCTCGAGGACGATGTCGACGCCGCGGGTGGCGGCGTGGTCGGCGCAGGCGGCGAGCGTCTCCGCCAGGAGGTCGACGGTCCGCTCGGCGTCGTCGTCGACGAGGCGGACGCCGCGGAGCAGTCCGATGATGAGGACCGCGCCGTGCTCGCCGGCCACGTCGATGAGGTCGTTGAGGCGCCGGGCGGCCTCGGCCCGCCGTTCGGGATCGGGGTCGCTGAGCGAGTAGCCGTCGTCGCTGAAGATGCGGCCGCTGGCGACGGCGGCCAGCCGTACCCCGTGCTCACGCAGGGCCTCGTCGAGGCCGCTCTCCGCGTACTCGCGCGGCGTCTTGACGTGGACCTCGACCCCGCCGTAGCCGAGCTCGGCCGCCACGCGGACGGCCTGCGTCGGCCGGCCGGCGAACAGGATGGGCCCGAAGCCGGTCGCGGTGGTCGCCGTGGCGAACGCCAGCTGCCTGGTCACTGACTCGCTTCCCTTCTGCCGGTCATTCCTCGGTTACCTGCTCTGGTCGCTTCTCGCGGCGATGCGCCGACTAGTGTGCGGTCGGCTTCCGCTCCGCGCCCGCCGCACGTTGATCCTTCTCCGTCCGGGGAGCATGCGCGCGCTTCGCGGCCTTCGCATGCTGCCTGACTACGTCCATCAATGCTGGCCGATCATGGGCAGGGCCGAGACCGGCTTCCAGCCCTCGCTGAACGGCTCGCGCAGGAACGGCTCCATCTCGGCCGCGCTCCGGAACGTCGTCTCCTCGACCGGCGGCACCGTGCCGGCGGGGAAGGCCTCGAGCCACTCGTTGACGATCATGGTGAGGTACTTGCAGAACGCGGCCACCGGCTTCTTGCCCTTCCAGGCCTCGGCCAGCGTCGGCTTGCCGACGACGCCCTCCGGCGTGCCGAAGAACTCGATGGCGAAGTGGCCCTCGCCCTCAGACCAGCGCTGCGGCCGGTGGTAGCCGTCGACCGAGTTGTTGAAGTGGCCGCCGGGCAGGTACTGCTTCGTCTCGGTCTCGACCGTCTGCTCCATGTCGACCATCTCGGGGAACAGCAGCAGGCCGAGGGAGGTCTCCGCCTCGTCGGCGTGGATGAACGGGGTGTCCCAGTCGCCGCCCTGCTCCTTGGTGCGGAAGAAGTCCTTCACCGAGCGGTGCCAGTCGATGACCCGGTAGAGGCCCGGCAGCTGGTAGCGCTTGAAGAACTTGTGCAGGGCCGTCTCGAGCATCCAGAGGTGGCCGTGGTTGTTGACGATGATCTGCTTGCGCCAGCCGTCGTTCCACAGGCCGAGCATCACGTCGACGAGCGTCTCCTCGACGACCGATTCGCGCAGCATGACGGTGCCGGGGATGCCGAGGTGGTGGTAGGGATGGCCGCCGTACATGAGCGGCGGGATGGCCAGCGCCGGCCCGTGGCCGTTGTGCTTGATCGACTGCCGCCGCACGGCCTCACAGAGGTGGCTCACGAAGAGGGTGTCCATGGCGCTGACCGTCTGGCGGCCGTGGTTCTCTGTGCAGCCGACGGGGATCAGCACGATGTCGTTCTGGCGCCGCTGCCTCTCGACCTCGGCGCGGATGGTGGTCTGCAGGTAGCTGCCCGGGGTGGTCCACTCGCACGGGGACGGGACGCCGTAGTCGTCGAGGATGATATCGATGGCGGCCTCGTCGGCGTCCCACAGCTCCTTGAACATCAGGCCTACGGGTGAGTCCTCGAAGAAGAGGTCCGGCTGGTCGGTCGGGATGATGCCCATGGCTCCTCCTTTGTCGGTCGGTCAGGTGTGCCGCGGCGTGGCGGCGATCAGGTCGCGGGCCGTCGCCGCGATGTGGGCGGCGTCGACGCCGTATTTGGCGAGCAGTTCGTCGTTGGGGGCCGACTCGCCCCAGAGGTCGTCGACGCCGACCCGTCGCATCGGGGTCGGGCGCAGTTCGCCGAGCGTCTCGGCGACGGCGCCGCCGAGGCCGCCGATCACCGAGTGCTCCTCGGCGGTGACCACGCGGCCGGTCCGCTCCGCGGCGGCCGCCACGGCCTCTTCGTCGAGCGGCTTGACGGTGGGGAGGTGGAGGATCGCCGCGTCGACGCCCTCGTCGGCGAGGGCGGCCGCCGCCTCGACGGCGCGCGGCAGGATCGACCCGGTGGTCATAAGCGTGACGTCGCTTCCCTCCAGCACCGGGACGGCCCGTCCGACGACGAACTCGTAGTCCTCGTCGAACATGACCGGTGACGGGTCGCGCGTGAGACGCAGGAAGACCGGCCCCGGGTGGGCCGCCGCGGCGAGCACCGCCTTGCCGGCCTCGATGGCGTCGGCCGGCGCCAGGACCGTCATGTTGGGCATCGCCCGCATGATCGAGAGGTCGATGACCGAGAGGTGCGTCTTGCCGGTCTTGCCGGCCAGCAACCCGGCGTACGCGCCGGCGATCTTGACCGGGTAGGCCGGCTGCGCGACCGAGGTCCGCAGCTGGTCGATGATCCGCGTGCTTGCGAAGGCGGCGAAGGTGTTGATGAACGGGATGAAGCCCATCGTCGCCAGTCCGGCGGCGATGCCGGCCATGTTCTGCTCGGCGATGCCGACCTGGAAGAAGCGCGACGGGTAGGCATCCTGGAAGAGGTTCGCCTTGGTCGACGAGCCGAGGTCGGCGTCGAGCACGCAGATGCGCTCGTCGCGGCCTCCGAGGTCGACGAGCGCCGCTCCGAAGGCGTCCCGCTGGGCCATCAGGTCGGCCATTTCAGACCTCCCCCGCCACGAGCTCGGCCAGCGCCTTCTGCCGCACCTCGTCGGTCACCTGACCCGAGTGCCACTTGTGCGTGCCCTCCATGAACGAGACGCCCTTGCCCTTGACCGTGCGCGCGATCACGGCGCTGGGGACGTCCGCGTGCTCGCGCGCCTCGTCGAACGCGTCGCCGAGCGCCGTGACGTCGTGGCCGTCGACCTCGAGCACGTGCCAGCCGAAGGCCCGCCACTTGTCGGCGACGGAGCCCAGGCACATGATGTCGTCGCAGCGGCCCATGAGCTGCACGTCGTTGGCGTCGACGACGGCGGTGAGGCGGTCGAGGCCGAAGTTGGGCGCCGCCATGGCCGCCTCCCAGATCTGACCCTCCTGGAGTTCGCCGTCGCCGAGGACGACGTACACGCGCGAGGGCAGGTCGCGCAGGCGAGCGCCCAGAGCCATGCCGATGCCGGCGGAGAGACCCTGGCCGAGCGACCCCGACGGCATGTCGACACCGGGTGTGGTGCAGTCGGGGTGGCCCTGCAGGCAGGAGTCGATCTCGTCGTAGGTCTCGAGCATGTCGGCCGGGAAGTAGCCGCGCTCCATCAGGGTGGCGTAGTAGATCGGCGCCGCGTGGCCCTTGGAGAGCACGAAGCGGTCGCGCTCGCCCCAGTCCGGACGCGAGGGGTCGATGCGCAGCTCGCGGAAGAAGAGGACGGTGAGGATCTCAGCGGCGCTGAGCGAGCCGCCGGGATGCCCGGCCTGGGAGTGCCAGAGCATGTCGATGACGCGCCGGCGCAGCTTGAGGGCGGTCGATCGCAGCTCGTCGTCGCTCAGTCTGGTTGACACGGTCGTCTGCACACGACCCTCCCTTCGATGTGCTTGTCGTGAACCGTTCCCCACTCGGACGGCCGTCGCCGGTCTCTCGATCTGGGCGACAGGTCGTTCCACAATGCAGAACGCTTGTCCATCATATGGAACAGACATGACGATATCACTCCGGCGGCAAAGGTCAACGCTGCCGGCCGATGGGGCGGTATGCTGAAGCGGCGGGAGCCGTTCGGGAGGCGGACGGACCGGGGCGGAGAAAGGAGTTCGAGGGCATGGCGGACGACCGGACGAGGGAGGGGCGCGGCGACGCAGACACGCAGACGTCGCCGATGCTGCCGACCCCGCCGTCGACCCACTGCGTCTGTGACGAGCAGCCGGAGGACGAGTCGGGGCTCGCTCTTGCGTCGGACGCCCCCGGGCGCGCAGGTGTCACCGGCTCTCTGCTCGCCCTCATGTCGGTCGCCGTCGGCCTGTCGGTCGCCAACAACTACCTCGCCCAGCCGCTCCTCGACACCATGCGCGCCGAGTTCGGCGTCTCGACCGGCGTGGCCGGGCTCATCGTGACGGCCGCCCAGTGCGGCTACGCGGTCGGCCTCGTCTTCCTTATCCCCCTCGGCGATCTGCTGGAACGCAGGCGGCTGGTCACCCTGCTGGCGCTCCTGACGGCCGCCTTCCTGGTCTTCGCCGGATCGGCGCCGTCCATCGGCGTGCTGCTGCCGGCCGTGGCGCTGGTCGCGCTCACCTCGGTCATGGCCCAGATCCTGGTGCCGTTCGCCGCCTCGCTGGCCGGCGAACGCGAGCGCGGCCGGGTGGTCGGCACGGTCATGAGCGGCCTGATCCTCGGCATCCTGCTGGCCCGTACGGCGAGCGGTGCCATCGCGCAGGTGGCCGGTTGGAGGGCCGTCTACTACATCGCCGCCGGTCTCATGGTGCTCGTGGCGGTCATGCTGCGCCTGCGTCTGCCACGGTATCGGGAGGATGTGCGACTCACCTACGGCGGACTGCTGCGGTCGGTGCTGACCATCGCCCGCGCGGAGCCGGTGCTGCTGCGCCGGGCGGCGTACGGCGGGCTCTCGTTCGCCGCCTTCACGACGTTGTGGACGACGCTCGCCTTCCAGTTGTCGGGACCGCCGTACACCTACCAGGACGGCATCATCGGCCTGTTCGGGCTCGTCGGCGCCGTCGGCGCCCTGGTGGCGTCGGCCGCCGGCCGGCTCAACGACCGTGGCTGGACCGACCGGCTGACCATCCTGATGCCGCTGGCGATGGTCGCCAGCTACGGGCTCATCTGGCTCGGCGGCACGCGGCTGTGGGCGCTGCTGGCCGGCATCGTGCTGATCGACGTCGGCGCCCAGGGCATCCACATCACCAACCAGAGCGTCATCTTCGGGCTGCGGCCCGACGCCCGCAGCCGCATCAACTCCGTCTACATGACGTCGTGCTTCATCGGTGCGGCCGTCGGCTCATCGTCGGCCTCGTTCATCTACGCGGCCTTCGGCTGGACCGGCATGTGCGTCCTCGGCGCCTGTCTGGCGGGGGCGATGACGGTCGTGCGGCTGAGCGGCGGCGCGACAGCACGTCGGCGCACGGCGACGGCAGAGGCGAGCGGCCGCTGAACCGCGCGGCGGTCGCCGTCGGTCCGCGCGTCCGCTCAGCGGTCAGTCGACCGGCAGCCTGAAGAAGTCCCTCGGCGTCTGCCAGCACACGCTGTCGATGGTCTCCTTGTCGAGCCCCATCAGCTTCATGGCCAGCATCACGCGCGGCACCATGAAGTAGTCGTTGTCCTGCCCGCCGAGCTCCGAGTTGATGATCAGCCGGTCGCGCCAGTCGGGGTGGTCGATGACGATCTTCGCGGCCGCCTCCGGCGGCATCTTGTCCCAGCAGATCGAGAGCCCGACCATGCCGCCGGTGCTCATGCGGAAGTCCATCGTCTCCTCACCGGCGTGGTCGAAGACGCAGCGTTCGACGGGGAAGCCCTCGTCCTTGATGATCTCGTACACCTCCGGCGTCACGGTGGGACCCTGTGGCGCCAGGCGGATGGGCGTGTGCAGTATCACCGGCAGGTCGTGCGCTTCGGCAAGCCGCAGATGCTCCCGGAACAGCTCCTGCTCGAAGCCGGTCGCGCAGTCCATGCCGATCTCTCCCATGGCGACCACGCGCTCGTGCTTCAGGAACTCCGGCAGCTTCTCAAGGCACTTCTCGGCGTCCTTCGCCGTGACGCCGAAGAACGGGACCGACAGCGACGCGTAGGCCTCGAAGCCGAGGGTGGCTGCCGTGTTGACCTCCAGCGTGAGGAAGCGCTCCCAGAGCAGCAGCACGGCGTCGGCATCGTGCGAGCCGAGGAACATGTGAGGGCTGGGGATGACGCAGGCTTCCATGCCCATCATGACCAGCTTCTGCAGCTGCGCGTCCTCGATCATGTCGGTGTGCAGGTGCGCGTCGATGAACCTCATGGACGTTCCTCCCCTCGGGCGAGCCGGCAGACGGGGTGGCCGGCCGCGACGTCTGTGCCATCATACGGGGAACGGACCGATGTGTGGACGCTCGCGTCCACGATACGGACCGGTCCGACGCGACGCAACGACAGCACGCAGAAGGAGGACCATGGCGGTCGACGAGATCATCCGACGGCGCCGGAGCATCCGCGCCTACCTGCCCGACCCCGTTCCCGAAGCGACGGTGCGTGAAGTGCTCGACGTCGCCCGCTGGTCGCCGTCGTGGCGGAACACCCAGGCCTGGCGGGTCTGGGCCGTCACCGGAGAGGCGCTCGCGGGGTTCAAGGAGGAGTTCACGGCGAAGCTGCTGGCCGACGCCCCGGCGCGGCCCGACCTCGACATGCCCGGCCGCGACTGGCCCAGGGTGTGCATGGAGCGGACGGCCCGCCTGATGGAGACCCGCGAGGCGATCGAGGTCGAGGCCGGGCTCGACGCCAGTCGGGAGGGCAAGCTGAAGCGCATGGGAGCCCTGTTCGGCGCCCCCTGCCTGCTGGTCGTCGGGACCGACGCCGCCGTCGCCGAGGCGTACGCCGGCTTCGACTGCGGCGTGCTGGTTCAGACCATCTGCCTGGCGGCCCGCGAGAGAGAGCTCGGGACCTGCATCATGGCGACCGCCGTGCGATTCCCCGAGATCCTCCACGACATGCTGCCCGGTGACGAGGGGCAGGCATTCGTGGTGGGGATCACGCTGGGCGTCCCCGACCCGGAGGCGGCGCTGAACCGCTTCCCCCGCGAGCGGGCGGAGCTCGACGAGTTCGTCACGTGGGTGAGCTGACGCCGGACCTCACAGCGATGAGGGCACTGCCGCGCCGCCGCGATCGGGAGCCACCCGTGCCGCCGCGATCGGGAGTCACTCGGGCCGCCGTCCGCACGCCGCGGACCGGCGCCCGGGTCTAGCCGGGCCGGTCGTGGGGTACAGCATGCCCACACACGCAACACCGAACGACAACCGACGAGACCACCGGGGGTGGATCGATGGGTGAAGGCAACGACCCGCAGGCCGTCGTCGACGCGATGGCGACACACGAGGAGACGATGAGCGCCCTCTACTCCGCCTACGCGGAGGCGTATCCGGACGTCTCGGACCTGTGGATGAAGATGGCCCGCGAGGAGCACGGGCACAGCAAGCTGCTCCGCTCGCTGCTCGACCATCCGGACGACCTGGCGCCGTTCGCCGACCAGGGCCGCTTCCCCCTCGACCAGATCAGTGGCGAGACCAGGCGGCTGAGGAACCTCGTCCAGGTGGCCCACCGGGCCGGCCTGACCATGCCGGAGGCCTTCCTGGTCGCCAAGCGGCTCGAGGACACGCTGATCGAGTCGCACGTGCTCAAACCGGTGGAGGGCGATCCGGAGCCGGTGGTCAAGGTGCTCGGCACGCTGCAGGAGCAGACCGAGCGCCATCGCGCCCACCTCCGCGAGGTCCTGGACGCCGGCGGCAAGAGCTGAGCGACGTCAGTCGCCGAGGAACAGCGGCCGCAGGTGCCGCTCGAAGGTGTTCTCGGTGACGTTTCGGGCGATGTCGTCGCGGCACGCCGCGAGCATGTCCGTGTAGCGGCGCCCCATCTGGGCGGCGACCTTGTAGCCGACGTGGAGGAGCTGGCGCACGTTCGGATCGTACCGCTCGTCGGCGGGATCGTGGCGTACCGTCGCCGCGAACCGCTCGCCGTCCCACGTCCGGACGTCGGCCGGCGCCGGCAGCGCCGACTCGTCGATGTCGATGACCGCGGCGTACGGCGCGGTCAGTTCGTCGAGCCGGTCGTACGCCTCCGCGTAGACGTCGGTGGCGAGCGCCAGACCGTCGCCGCCGGCCTCGGCGAGTCCGATCAGCTCCTCGAGCCACGTGGTGCCCGACGTCTTCACGTGCACGCCGACGCCTGAGGCCTCGAGCACGCGATGGATGGCGGGGAAGATCGAGAACTTGTCGCTGCCTGAGTGGACGCTGAGCTTGAGGTCGTCCGGCAGGCCCCAGGCCGACACCGCGAACGCCAGCACGGCGACGTCGTCGGCGAACTCGCGCTCGAACCGTTGTACGTCGCCGACGTAGTCGACGCCCTTGTTGAACCGGCCGCTGAACCGCGGCGCGATGGTCTGGACGGGGATCCACTCGTCGGCGAGGGCGGCCAGCACCACGAGGAGTTCGGCCGGCGACTGTGGGTCGTCGGTCTCGTCCATCGACACCTCGGTGACGAAGGTACCCTCGCCCCGCGCGGCTGCGATGTGCCGGTAGAGACGTCCCGCCGCCTCCGTCGCCGCGAGGTAGCGCGTGGCGCTGCGCTCGACGTCCTCCCGGCGCAGCTCCAGCGGTGTCTCCAGGCCGGGGACGTCGAGGGTGCCCCGCAGCTCCGGGTGGCGCGTGAGGAACCCGGCGACCGCCTCATCGGCGACGGGGACGCCGAGCGCGTCCGCGACGTCCAGCGTGAAGAAGTCGCACGGCTCCAGATAGGGATCGACGGTCGCCCGGCCGATGTGGTCGGCGTCGACGCGGTACGGCCGCGACCAGCCGAGCGCGGCGACGGCGGCATCGGCGGCGGCCCGTACATCGCCGGGGCCGGAGCCGACCGTCCGGTGCTCGCGCTCGCTCTTGTTCCAGACCGGCGTCACGGCGACGCCGCGGTCGGCGGCCATCAGGAAGGCGCGCAGCTGCGCCTCCGCCTCGCGGGCGAACCGGTCGCCCACTCCGAACGAATACCGGCCGAGGGCCGGCCCCTCTGTCGAGCGCGTGTCTGCCACCGGTCGGCTCCTCTCTTCGGGGACCCGCGTCCCGCTCGCGATGCAGCGCTGTGTCTGCCGCGGTACCGTCGCCATCTCCTGCGGGTGCCGCGGCACGCTCAGCGGCCGAGACACGGCGAACGGCATGTCCGCAGGATAGCGCATCACGGCATGGCGCCATCGTCCGGCGCTCGCCCGAGTCTGCCGACACCCACGGGCGTCTTCGGCGCGCTCCCGACCGTCACCTGCTCCCGGGTCGTCGCCGGGGTGTCGCCGAGCGTCGTATGCTGCATACTTGCATCTCGACGACGACATGCCGTCCGCTGTGGGCGGACCGCGGAGAGGACGCACCGTGAAGCTCAAGGAACTCTACGAGACCGCCGTCCGCATGGGCATCGACGCCGACCCTCGCGGCCGCGAGGGGGTCGACCGTTTCCTGGACACGACCAGGCGCCGCTACGAGAAGCTGCCCGACTACGTCAAGGCCGAGTACGACGCGGAGGAGTTCACCAACCCCTTCGCAGACACGCGGGTGTACGTCGGCGATCCGGAGACCGACGTCTCCGCCCTTCTGGCCGGCATCGACATGAACACCGGCGAAGTCGTGCTGGCCGACCGGCTGCGCGAGAAGGGCCGGCCGGTCGATGCCATCTACACGCACCACCCGGAGGGTCACGGCCTCTCCCAGCTCGACAAGGTGATGAGTGTGCAGGCCGACATCTGGGCCGAGCTCGGCGTGCCCATCCAGGCGGGCGAGAAGCTCATCGACGAACGCCGGGGTGAGGTGCGCTATCGGCTCATGCCCGTCAACCACGACCAGGCGATCGACGCCGCCAGGCTGCTCGACGTGCCGTTCTTCTCGGCTCACACGCCGACCGACAACCTCGTCTACTCGTTCCTCAAGCGCTACTTCGACGAGCTCGAGCCGCGCTTCGTCGGCGACGTGCGCAAGGCGCTCTACGACGTCCCCGAGTTCCGGATCGCCGCCCGTCTCGGCGCCGGGCCCAACATCCCGGACGGCACCGCCGAGAAGCGGGCCGGCAAGGTCATCGTGGACATGACCGGCGGCACCGAGGGGCCGGTGAAGGCGATCAAGGAGCTGGCCGACAAGGGCGTCGGCACCATCGTCTGCATGCATATGAGCAAGGAGCTGCGCGAGGCCGCCGGCGAGCACGCCATCCACGTCGTGATCGCCGGCCACATGGCCAGCGACTCGGTCGGCATCAACCTGCTGCTCGACGAGTACGAGCGCCACGGTGTCACCATCATCCCGACCTCCGGGCTCATCCGGGTGCGGCGCGGGCCCGGTGGCGAGGTGCTCGACGAGGAGCCGGCCGTCTGACGATGCCGCCGTCCCCAGCGCCCCGGAGCGACTCCGGCCCCGCTCCGGCCGGGGCCGCTGCCTCGCGGCCGGAGCTTCTGGCGCCGGCCGGCGACGAGCGGTCGCTTCGCGCGGCGCTGGCTGCCGGCGCCGACGCCGTCTACCTCGGCCTCGACCGGTGGAGCGCGCGGGCCTTCGCCGACAACTTCGGCGACGACGAACTGGCGGCGGCGATCGACCGCGCCCACCTGTTCGGGGCGCGCGTGCACCTCACCCTCAACACGCTGCTCAAGGAGGGCGAGACCGACGCCGCTCTGGCGGCGCTGGAGCGCCCGTATCTCGCCGGTCTCGATGCCGTCCTGGTCGCCGACCTCGGGCTGGCGACGGCGATCGCCGACCGCTATCCGGGGCTCGAGCTGCACGCGAGCACGCAGGCGGGGACCCACTCTTCGCCTCAGCTCGCCCTGCTCGCCCGGCTGGGCTTCCGGCGGGCCGTCCTGGCGAGGGAGCTGAGCCTCGCGGAGATCGCCGCTCTCGACCGTCACGGCCTCGATCTCGAGGTCTTCGTCCACGGCGCCCTGTGCTACGGGTACTCGGGGGCCTGTCTCTTCTCCAGCATGGTCGGCGGGCGCAGCGGCAACCGAGGGCGCTGTGCCCAGGCGTGCCGCATGCGCTACCGGCTGAGGCGGGCCGACGGACGTGTCGGCGGCGGCGACCGGCGCGCTTCGGCGGGAGGGGCTGGAGGTGGCGCCGACGCGGTAGCGGACACCCGCGTGCTCTCCGCCGCCGACGTCGCCGCCGTCGAACGTCTCCCCGACCTGCTGGCGCTGGGCGTCCGGGCGTTCAAGATCGAGGGACGGATGAAAGACGCCGGCTACGTCGCGACCGCCGTCTCGGTCTACCGCGAGGCGCTCGACGCTGCCCTTGCCGACCCGGAGGCCTACGAGGTCCGGCCGGAGTGGTGGGAACGTCTGGAAGAGGGCTTCTCGCGCACCTTCACCAGCGCCCACCTCGACGGTCGCCACGACGAGGTGCGCAGCGCCGGCCGCGGCGGGCATCGCGGCGTCCTGGTCGGCCGGGTCGAGTCGTTCGACGCGCCGGCCCGGACCGCCGTAGTGCGGCTGTCGCGGCCGGTCGACGAGGGCGACCTGCTCACCGTGTACACCAGCGGCGGGCAGACTGACCCCCAGCGGGTGGAAGAGCCGGCGGCTACGCGTGTGATGCTGAAGACCCAGCGACGGGTGGGCGCCCGCGACCGCGTGTTCCGGACCGGGTCGGCGCGCCTGGACGGCCTCGCGCGCGACGCGGTGGCCGGCCGGCGCATCGCACGCCCAGTGCCGCTCTCCGCCCGGTTCGCCGGCGAGGCCGGCGGTCCCGCTGAGCTCACCCTGACGGTAGCGGCGTCGGCGATGGGACCGGCGCGAGAGGTCGGGGACGAAGCGCCGGCCGCCGCCGCGAGTCGCGATGAGGACCGCCCGTCGGTCACCGTACCGTCGCAAAGGCCGCTCGAGACGGCGCGGACGGCGGCGCTCACGGCCGGCAAGGTGCGCGACGCCGTTGGAGCGCTGGGAGGAACGCCCTACGCGCTCGCCGAGCTCGACTACGGGGCGGCCGAGGGACTGTTCCTGCCGGTCGGTGAGCTCAAGGAGATGCGCCGCAGAGCGGTGGCGGCGCTGGACGAGACTCGGCTCGCCGTCTCTCGGCGCCCGGCCCCGCGGCCGGCGGGCGCATCGGACCGGCAAGCCGCGGATGTGTCCGAGCGGTCGACGCTTCGGCCGCCGGCGGCCGGCGAGGCGCGAGGATCCGGCGGGCGGGCCGTCCCCGCCGCGCAGATCGCCGCCGCCGAGCCGGTCGTCACCGTAGAGGCGGAGGGCGCGGCAGGGGAGGCCCGCAGCAGCGCGACGGTGCTCCGGCTGCGCCCCGGCGAGGAGCCGCTGAGCGTCCCCGGCGGCGCGGCCGTCTGTCTCGAAGTCGACCCTGACGACGAGCCGTCGGCGGTGGCCGCCGCCCGCGCCGCGCTCGTCGCGCGCGGGCTCGCCGTCCGCTGCCGCCCGCCGGAGATCCTCTTCGACGCCGACCTCGAGTGGTGGAGCGTGCTCGCCGGGCTTCCCTGGGAGGCGGTCTACGCGCGTCATGCCGCGCACCTGGCGACGTCGTCGCCGGTCTACCTCGAGTACCCGCTCCTCGGGCTCTCGGCCGGGACGGTGCGGGCGCTGGCTGCCGCGGGCGAGGGTGGACGCGTCGCGGGCCTCGTCCTCTCACCCGAGCTCACGCTCGTCGAGATCGGCGCGCTCGCCGCCGTCCTGCCGAACGTCGCTTCAGGACTCCGGCTCGAGGTCCTGGCCTTCGGTCGTCAGCAGGTCCTCGTCGCTCGCGACAGACTGGGGCTCGCTGAGGGGCTGCTCGATGAGCGGATGACCGCCGACGGAGCGGAGCTCGAGCTCGTCGACGCCAAGGGCTACGTGTTCCCCGTGAGTGTCGACCGGCGCGGCAGCCGGCTCTTCAACGCTCGTGTCACCGACCTGGCCGGGCACCTTGCCGCGCTACGTCAGGCGGGCGTCTCCGGCTTCATCGTCGAGCAGGCGGCGCTGGAGCGCGAAGAGGCCGACGCGCTCGTCGCGTCGGGGCTGGAGGGGCTGGCACGATTCGATCTGCCGGAGCGCTCGACGACGGCGCATCTCTTCAGAGGCATCGCCTGAGGTCGTCTCCGGCGTCGCGTCCGAGTCTGAACGCCACTCAGGTCGCCCCCCGCGTCATCCCCCTGTGGGGACGCGGGTCGCACCCCGCTCAGGTCGTGCAGTCCGCGCGCGGCCGCGGCCGCGTGGTATCATCCCGGCCGTCCCGGGACCAGTCGGCAGCAGGCCGCGGTCCGCGACCCTCGAGCGCATGACCGACCAGCGACTCATCGACGACCTCCGCGTCGGCGCCGTCGACATCCTGCCCGATGGGGCCCTCGAGCAGAAGCTCGAGCTGGCCGAACGTGAGCGGCGGCCGCTGCGCGTCAAGCTGGGCGTCGATCCCACGGCGCCCGACATCCACCTCGGCCACACCGTGGTGCTCAACAAGCTCCGTCAATTCCAGGACGCAGGGCACTGCGCGGTCCTCATCATCGGCGACTACACGGCGCGCATCGGCGATCCGTCGGGGCGCTCGAAGACCCGCCCGCGGCTCGACCCCGCGGTCATCGACGCCAACGCCGAGACCTACAAGGAACAGGCGTTCCTCATCCTCGACGACGACCCGGACAAGCTGGAAGTCCGTTCGAACGGCGAGTGGCTGGCGCCGCTCACGACGGAGGAGATCTTTCATCTGACCGCCCAGACCACGGCGGCGCGGATCCTCGAGCGCGACGACTTCGCCAGGCGCTGGGCGGCCCACCAGCCGATCTCGCTCCTGGAGATGCTCTACCCGCTCGCCCAGGGCTACGACTCCGTCGCCATCCGCGCCGACATCGAGCTCGGCGGCACCGACCAGAAGTTCAACCTGTTCATGGGGCGCGACCTGCAGGAGCGGTTCGGCATGCCGCCGCAGGCGATCATGACCCTCGACATCCTGCCGGGCACCGACGGGGTCGAGCGCATGAGCAAGAGCACCGGCAACTACATCGGCGTCACCGAAGACCCGCGCGACATCTACGGCAAGGTGATGAGCATCCCGGACGACGTCATGATGACGTACTTCCGTCTGCTGACCTCGCACCACGCCGACGAGCTCGCGCGGATGGAGACCGACCTCGACGACGGCACCGTCGCGCCCCGCGACCTCAAGGCCCGGCTGGCCCGCGAACTGATCGCCCGTCTCCGGGACGAGGATGCCGCGGCGGCGGCCGAGGAACACTTCGACCGCGTCTTCCGGCGCCACGAGCTGGCCGACGACGTCCAGGAGGTCGAGCTGCTGCCGGAGGATGTGGAGGAGGGGGGCACCGTCTTCCTCCCCCGCGTCATGGAGCGCTGGTTCGGCCAGACGCGCTCCGAGTGGCGTCGTCGCATCACACAGGGTGGCGTGTCGCTCGACGGCGCGCCGGTGAGCGATCTGGCGCTGCCGGTCGCGGAGCTGGCAGGCAAGCACCTCAAGGCCGGCAAGTCGGCCTCGGCGCAGGGCCGCATCGTCGGCTGAGCGCGCCTGTCGAAGCCGCCCGGCGGAATCGCTGTGCCACCCTATTCCCGGTACCTTCCTGCGGCGTGAGCATCACGTTGAAACGGCATCGGCCGCTTGTGGTTGACTTGCCCGGGGCGGCGGGTATACTGCGTCAGCGCTTGGGACCGGGGGCACCGTCCAGCAAAGCCGGAAGGGTCGCCGGGTCGGAGCGGTTCGTTGACAGGGACGCGTTCGTGCGGTAACATAAAACGTCTGAGCGGGTTCCATCCGAACGGGTAGTGCAAACCTCCACTCAACGGGTAGGGGGGAGTGCGTCCCTCATTCGGGTCGACGGCTCGAGCACCCAAGGGTGCGCGGTCTTTGAAAACTGAACAGTATGGGAGCCGGCCGCTTCTTCCTCATACCAGCGGCCGGCTGACGCCAGTGCGCCCGCGCACCTCACGGTGTGCGAGCAAACAAGAAGACCCCGTCGCGCGGCCCCGTTGCTGATACACCCCGGTCTCACGCCGGGGAGATGCGGATCGCGTGACAGCGAGGCGACACGATCGCCTCGTCTTTGAGAGCTCCAAGCTCTCTCACCTAGCTTGTCCCGGGGCTTCGGCCCCGAGCATCAAGTTTGTCGTGGAGAGTTTGATCCTGGCTCAGGACGAACGCTGGCGGCGTGCTTCATACATGCAAGTCGAGCGAGAAAGCCCCTTCGGGGGTGAGTACAGCGGCGAACGGGTGAGTAACACGTGGGCAACCTGCCCCGGAGACTGGGACAACATCCCGAAAGGGGTGCTAATACCGGATGACGTGCCACCTGCCAAGTGGGTGTCACCAAATGGTAGCTTCGGCCTCCGCTCCGGGAGGGGCCCGCGCCGCATTAGCTTGTTGGTGAGGTAACGGCTCACCAAGGCGACGATGCGTAGCTGGTCTGAGAGGACGGTCAGCCACACTGGGACTGAGACACGGCCCAGACTCCTACGGGAGGCAGCAGTAGGGAATCTTGCGCAATGGGCGAAAGCCTGACGCAGCAACGCCGCGTGAGCGAAGACGGCCTTCGGGTTGTAAAGCTCTGTCAGGAGGGACGAAGCCACTCGGGTGAACAGCCCAGAGGGTGACGGTACCTCCAGAGGAAGCCCCGGCTAACTACGTGCCAGCAGCCGCGGTAATACGTAGGGGGC
>Ga0068714_10000489_pt1 | contig 75203 bp, 69 predicted proteins | sample MTBNYHSulfiMetaG_FD_62988 | JGI IMG/M metagenome (GOLD analysis project Ga0068714, IMG submission 62988) | Enrichment culture microbial communities from rom New York Harbor, USA that are MTBE-degrading - MTBE-NYH (New York Harbor Sulfidogenic)... | ecosystem: Environmental > Aquatic > Marine >...
CCAAATCCAGAAAGTGCGCTTAACCTTATTGGAGCTTTTTTAATGGATTTTGAAAGTAATACATATAGTTATGCATTGCCTAATTTTATCCCTGTACAGGATAGATTAGATGAAATGTTAAAGGAGATCAAACCTTATCAGACACAATTAATTTGACAGTATCAGATATGCAAATAATGACTAGAAATGGATTTAAAAAAATAAGTGAAATAAAAGTTGGAGATGAAGTATTATCAAAAGATGAAAAATCAAATACAACTGGATTTAAAAAAGTTAAAGAGGTATATATATTGGATACAAATATTATTATGCATATTATTACTAATAATAATATTGATATAAAAACAACACAAAATCATCCATTTTGGGTTATCAATAAAGGTTGGACTTTATCCTGTGATATTGATATTAATGATAAACTTATTGATGATTATAATAATGAATATATGATTAAATCAATTTACTTGGAAAAACTTTCCGATAATATTAAAGTTTATAATATTGAAGTTGAAGATTGGCATACATATTTTATTTCATCTATTAAAATTTGGGTACATAATGCTTCCCTATGTAAACCATAAAAATATTATAAAAATGTTAAGATAATATAATATCTAAAATAGGAGATTATTATGATTATAAGACAAATTAATTTACATTTGAGATAAAATAAATTCTAATAATTTAGTAATAAAATAAAAAATAATATTACTATTTGACCATTTAATATTATTAATATAAAGTAAAAAAGGAGTGTCTTTTTTGACACTCCTTTTGGATTTTAACCGATCCATAAACCTTCAAGCCGGACTCTTGCACCATCAGGAGTCTGGCTGATTGAATTTAACAATCCGCAATGTCTCCATTGCAGCATGCAAAACCTTGGCTGAAAATAATATCTTAAACCGATCTTTAACTCTACCCTTTTTATTTTTACAAGACCTTCATAGGCTGTTGTATTATAATAGCCGATATTAATCCCCTTATCTCTAGCCATTAATGGACCTGTTACTGCCCATACTATTGTTCCGTTAAAATAATCAGGCTCTTCAATTATTACCCCTGCATGAGTTACAGGACACCCGCATGATATCCATCCAGGCCTGCCGTATATAACATCACCTTTTTTTAATTTTAGTTTTTCAACATTAGCAGGATTAAAAAGCAAGATTGTTTCCCTGGGCCCCTGTTCTTCCGGAAATTTATCCAGAATAAAATCATAATCCCTGTCTAAGTAATCTTTCCATGTATTCTCATCTTTAAATGTATTTTTATCATTTTCAACATTATTTTTAATTTTTAAATGAATACACTTCTTTATTTTTTCAGGTGTTTTGTAAACTATCTCTGCAAAACTTTTACAGTCCTTTGCCCCGCATGCTCCGCAGTTTTTACCCGGTAAGCTATTTATTATTTTATCAATATTTTCCATAATTATTCTCCTCTATAAAAAATATCAGACTCCAATGGTCTTAATACACCAAAATGGGATTCTTTACCTATATCCTTCTTACCGACACAGATTGTGCAGGTACCGACAGGCGGATTACCACGTAATAATGACGGCATCTTAAAAGAATCAAATGATTCTATATTTCTTACAATATGATCAATATTAATCCCATGAAGAGCATCGGATTCAATTACAAGAATACCTGATGATTTTAAAATATTAGCTCTGAAAACCTCTCTTTCAGCCTGTGAAACAAGATCGATCTTTGTAACAACTGCCATGTCAGCTAATGACAGCATGGGACCTATTTTCGCTGGTAAATTCATACCGCTTGTTGCTTCAAGGATTACCATACCGAGAGAATTCTCAATATACGGTGAGCATCTCAAACATAACCCTGCTGTTTCTACAAATAATATATCACTACCGTTTTTTTCCGCCCATTTAATTGCATCACCAAGCACAATTACATTACAGTGATCAGGACACAAATCCTGTGAGTACACTTTTTTCGTGGGAATGCCGAACTCGGCCTGCATTATTTCATCCTCGTTTGCATACTGTACATCAATCTTTAAAAATGAAGGATTATAATTTTTTACAATAAGTTTTTTTATTATCTGCCTTAAAACAGTTGTTTTACCGCTTGTCGGCGGTCCGGCGCATATTACAACTTTCATAGTAAAACTCCTTCTTTTATTTGATTAAAATTAAGCATATCAAGAATGTATTCATACCTGATAATATCCCCTGCTCTAATTTTACTTCTAAGATCCAATAAAATATCATCAAGCCTTGATATATAACTTACAGCTTTTTTTTCAAGATTATCTGTAATGATTAATTTATTTATTGCACCATTTTCCATAATTATCCTGAAATCGGATAATAATGTAATCCTTGGATCATGAGTAACAAAAATAAAAATTTTTTTATAATTTCTTAATAAATCAAGTGCTTTTGTCCTATGTATGCCTGCATTCTCAATTTCATCCAATAAAATAATCGGAGAATTTCCAATAATAACGGCATCTGCAATTAAAAGAGATCGTGTTTGCCCGCCTGATAACTCCGTCATCTGACTCTCAGGATTAATGGACTCACCGGTAAGCTGATTTGCAAAATCTAATGTTTCTTCAACAATACTTTGAGAATTACCGGTTTTACGTATATCAGCATGAATCATTAGAAAAGATTGAACCGGCAGATCGGATAAAAAATTAGTATGTTGTGTAATATAGGCAATAGGATTTTTTGACGGATCACAAATAAAATCAGATGAAGGAATATCATCATTGATTAATATAGTTCTATTAGTAGGTGTATTTTGATATGCAAATAAAGCAATATCATTAATTAAAGTTGTCTTTCCAGATCCGGTAGGTCCTACAATAGAAACAATATCACCCATATTGATTTCAACATAATCAATTTTATCAATTTCACCATTTTTGCCTAGTCCTTTCTTAATTGTAATTTTTTTAATATCCACTTAATTACCTCCATAAATTATTCTCTACCTTTTTGGTAGGATTAATAGAGATTAACATTATAATATTTGCATGTCAAATTATTAATTATTTTTAATATTTTTTATTTTTATAATTGTAAATAAAATACTTCTGATTGACTTATAACGTATTTTAATTTATAAAAAATCAAATCCTAAACAAAAATATATGATTTTATAATGAAGACAGATTTAGATATTAATTATTATTACAACTGGTTCTTGGATTATACAAATACTTTTAAATTAGATGATGTTGGTCATCAAAAAAATATTGAGTTAAAAATAATTCATAGTCAAAAAGTTAAAGAAGAAATTACCGCATTAGGAAAAAGTATTAATTTAGATGAAAATAATTTATTTATTGCAGAATTAATCGGTTTATTTCATGACATCGGGCGTTTTAAGCAATATCATGAATATAAAACATTTAATGATAAAATTTCTGTAAATCATGCAGAATTAGGAATAGAAATTTTAAAAGAAAATATAATATTAAAAAATCTTCAACCTGGTACAATATCTTTAATATATGATGCAATTGAGAATCATAATAAAATAAATCTTCCCGATATAAAATCCGACAAGCTTTTATTATTCTCACAGCTTATAAGAGATGCTGATAAAATAGATATATTTCGTGTGATGTTTGAGTATTATAACAGCACTGAATATAATGATACTGTAGTTTTAAATCTAAAAGATAAAGAATCATTTACAACTGAAATTTTTAATAAATTTTTGAATAAAGAAAAAATCGATTACAGTAATTTAAAAACAATAAACGATTTTAAACTGCTTAAAATCAATTGGATATATGACCTAAATTTTAGTCACTCCGTAAAAACTATAATAGAAAGAAAATATATCAAATATCTTATTGATTCCATGCCAAAAAATAAGCAAACCGAAATAATCCTCGAAAAAATTAATATTTATTTAAATGAAAAATTTCTTATAAGTGTTTAATTTATTTATATTAATTTTTAAATATCGTTTAATTTTGATAAAATAATCGCTTTTTAGCTAACTCTACTCCAATAAGTGTATAATTTTTAGAAAATATTAAAGCTATATGTTCTTCTAAAAGCTCTTCTCCATACATATGTACCATATTTTCTGTATTTTTCAATAATCCTTTGGTTTTATTAAGAATGTTTATGATTTTTTTAATACTATATTTCATAGTACTCATTAACCAATTTAAACCTTTGGCTTTTATTAAAATAAAAAAAAGCTCAATCATTTTTCTTACCAGTGTTGCAACACTGAAAGAATGCATTGATCCATGAGTATTTTTAAGCTTCCTGTAAACATTTGGATTAATATAAAACCTAATATCAACTTCTGCCCCAAATTTATTATAACAAAATTCACTGGATTCCGATTCAAAAATTATATAATAATCCAATAAGGGCATCATTGTATCAATTATTAATCTCATAGTTTTTGAAAAATTAAGATTCACCTGAGTTGAGAATTCAGTAATTCTATTAAACATCTTCTCATTTGCAACAAAATGATATACTTTAGATAATGATAGATCCATACTATTACTCCAGATAACTGTTTATATTTATCTAAAGAAAAAAATATGAAGATCATTTACTATTTAATGATAATTTATATATAAAATTTTAATTTAGATTTTTTTAGAATAATAATTACACTACTTTATCTCAAATTTTTTGAGTTTTTTCCACAATGCCACCCTGCTTATTCCTAGCTCATTTGCTGTTTTAGTTTTATTCCATTTATTGGCATTTAACAATTCTATTAATTCTTCTTTTGTAATATCTTTCTTATTTATCATAACTTCATTATTATGATTATTTTTTAATTCATTATTAATAATTACCGATTCATCACATATCCTGTTTCTTAGATTAACAATTCTTAATTCCTGCGGCAGATCAAATACATCAATCAAATCATTTTTACATACTACAAAAGCATGTTCAATACAATTTTCAAGCTCTCTGACATTACCCGGCCAGCAGTAATCCATAAGCAGTCTCATAGCATCCCCAGTAAAATCTTTTATCGATTTGCCTGTTTTTTTATTAAATTTATTTATAAAATGCCTGCATAAAAGCGGTATGTCATTCTCACGTATCCTCAGAGGTACTGTATGAATTGGGAATACATTAAGCCTGTAAAATAAATCTTCCCTGAATAATCCTTCATTCACAATTTTTCTTAAATTTTTATTTGTTGCCGTAATGATTCTCATATCAACCTTAATTTCATTATTATCCCCGACCCTGGTGATTGTTTTTTCCTGGATAACTCTTAATAATTTAACCTGGATCAACGGACTTATATCGCCTATCTCATCAAGAAATATAGTGCCTTCATGACTTGCTTCAAACTTCCCTATCTTGTCCTTATATGCACCTGTAAATGATCCTTTAACATGACCAAAAAGCTCACTTTCCAATAGATTTTCAGATAATGAAGAACAATTAACAATTATAAAAGGCTTATCCTTCCTGTCTGACAAATCATGAATTGCTTTTGCAATAAGCTCCTTGCCGGTACCGCTTTCACCGGTAATAAGCACATTTGACAATGATTCTGCTGCAAGCTCGATCATTTTATATATTTCCTTCATGCTTTTATCTTTACCTACAATATTATGAAATACATCTGACTCATCCGTTTCCTGTAAAAACCCGCAAAAAATTATCTCGGAAAAATCAGCGACACTGACAATTGCCCTGATCTTATCATTTTCAATTTTTCTGGCCTTTATAAAAATTTGTTTATATTTATTATCCTTATCTTTAATATAAATTATATTCTGCATCCTGTCTTTTTCATTAAGACATTTAATATGATCCAGTTTGGACCTTTCATCCTTGTCCTGATATAAATTAATGATATCAACCTTTTTATTTAATACATCATCATTATTAAAACCTGTTATCTTTATCATCTCATCATTCCAGTAAGATATCTTTCCATTCTTATCCAATGCATATATCCCGCATGGTACTTTATTTATAAAATCTTCAATCTTAAAATCATTACTCATATATTTTCCCTAATCCTGTTAACTTTTGTTAACATTATATTAACCGGTTAACATTAAAGTTAACACTTTAGTTGTTTTTTTTCAATATATATTGTGTTTTTCGGTTTATTTTTTGGCATGTAAATTGCATAAGTATTACTGACAACTAACTAAAAAGGAGAGTTAAAATGAATAAAACAACTGATTTAAAGGAATTAAACAACACAAATTTTAAAAAAACAATAAAAAACGGTATTACATTAATTGACTTTTGGGCTCCATGGTGTATGCCGTGCAGAATGCAGGCTCCTATTCTTGAAGATGTAGCAAAAACAACAGGCAATAAGGCAAAAATATGTAAGGTAAATGTTGACGACAACCAGCAGATAGCAATGGAATACGGTATAATTAGTATACCGACTTTAATATTATTTAAAGAGGGTGTACCAGTAAAACAATTTGTAGGCGTGCAGAGTGAAAGAATTTTGACTGATGCAATAAATTCTATTGCATAAAAAGGAGGTTATATGGCTATAAAATTGTATTCAACACCTACTTGCGGTTATTGTAAAATGGTGAAAAATTATTTTAGGGAAAGAGGTGTTAAATTTACAGAGTATAATGTTGCAAATGATGAAAGAAAACAGGCGGAGATGCAGTATAAATCAAAACAAATAGGAGTACCGGTGATTGATTTTAACGGTAAGATAATTATTGGATTTAAAAAAGAACAATTGGACAGATTGATACATGCTTTAAAGGAATAAGAGAATGATTTTTTTTAAAAATAAATACTGGAAAAAAATAATGAAAATATTGATAAGGATATTACTTGGAGGATTGCTTGGATTTTTATATTATAAAATTATAGGATGTAGGACAGGTTCATGCCCTATTACATCCAATCCCTGGATAAGCACCCTGTATGGAGCTTTAACAGGATTAATAATAGGTTTATTTTAAAGGAGTATATATATTTATAGGATATTCACCAAATACTGAACTCTTCAACGATGAATTGAGAAAAGATAAATGGGGGTATTTAATCTCCGATGAAAATATGCAGACAAATATTGAAGGAGTATATGCTGCCGGCGATATAAGAAGTAAAAAATACAGGCAGATAACAACTGCTGTAAGTGACGGTACTATTGCAGCTTTGGAAGCAGAAAAATATTTAAATTCAGTAAAAAAAGCTGAAATTTTAGTTTAATAATATATAATAATAAATCAGGAGAAAAATATTATGAAAAATATAATAATACAGGTATTAATTTTTACACTATTATTAATAAATACCGGACTATTAAATACTGCCGATTCAAGCAGTACAAAAAAAGAAGAAAAAATAGCAAAATTAATAATAAATTTACAAGGAGGAGTACCCAGTAAGGAAATTAAGTATATAGATGGAGAATTATTATCGCTTAATAATAAAAAGGTTAAACTATCCAATTATGAAGGCAAAGTCATTTTTTTAAATCTATGGGCTACATGGTGCTCGCCGTGCAGGAATGAAATGCCCTCGATGCAGAAACTTTATAATGATTTTAAAGACAAAGATTTTGTAATAATTGCAGTTGACATGGGTGAAGATCTGGAAACCGTTAAAGCATTCGCAAAAAATAATGGATATACATTCCCGATATTTACAGATCCTAATAATGATATTGCCAATAGTTATTCTACAGGCTCAATACCTACCACATATATAATAGACAAAGCAGGCAACCTAAGAGCAAGATTTGTAGGCGGAAGAGACTGGTACTCCAATGATGCAGTAGAATTATTTAGAGAATTATTAAAATAACAAATTAATTAAATCAAAATATAATGAAAAAATTTGATATTTTAATTTATATTTTTAAATATCATTATCCGATAGGTAAATTAATAGGGTTTATATAAATGATTACTTATCCTAACAGAAGGATTACATACAGAGAAGGCTTCAATATTATAGGAGAAATAATCCTTAAAGACGATGAAAATATAATTGCAGAAAAAATAGATATAATAAATATTTCTTATAACGGCATCCAGGCAGTATTTGCAGACAATGATTTTTTATTTAAATACTTTGAAAACATTGATAAAACAGATACAGAGATAGCAATCCAGTTTGAATACAAAGGTAAACAATATTTTTTTAAACATACAATAAACTGGGCAAGATTATATGATCTAGGCGAAAAACATTTTTATGTCCTTACAAGCTTAAATTATAAAGACAAAGAAACCTTCGAAAAAGACCTTCTGGATTTAATTTATATACTGCAGATGCAGAATATTTATATCGGTGACCCAAAAATTAAATCCGGTAATAATAATCAATAAATCAGTCTTTTTTTCATGAGTCTTATAGAAATAAATCCGAAGACTATTATAAATCCAATACAGTAAATAAAATCATATAAAAGACTGATGCTAAACCTGTTTAAACAGAATGCCCTTACAATATTCACAGAATGTGTAAGAGGTAAAATATAAGCAACCCATCTGATTTTTACAGGTATATTATCCAGAGGAAAGAAAATACCTGAAAAGAAAAACATAGGAGTTAATAATCCCGTAAAATAAAAACTAAAATGATTTATGTTTTTTACAAAATAAGTAATCAGCAATGAAAGAGCTCCAAACATTAAACCAGTTAAAAAGCCTCCTAATGGAGCCAATAAGGCACCCGGGAGAGATACAAGCCCAAATGCCAATACAATAATCAATACACAACCTGAAAAAAACAAGCCCTTTGTACCTGCAAAAAATAATTCACCGACTAAAAGATCTTTATAAGTTATTGATGAAGACAGCATACCATCATAAACCTTGTCAAATTCAAGCCTGATGAAAGTACCGAAGGAACATTCATATGCCGCAGTAGTCATTGCAGAAGGAACGAGTATACCGCTTGCAAGAAATATAATATAATCTACTCCGTAAATTTTATTGGTTATATAACCGCCCAATCCTAGACCTATTGCAGCTAAAAAAATCAAAGGTTCTAAAAAAGGAGGCAGTCCGTTACTTATAAAATTTTTTGTGTACACTCTGTAATGTCTGTACCACACACTGTATATTCTTTTAATCAGTGAAGGAGGATGACTCTTAATTAATATCATTTCTTTATCTTTCATTTTATTATTCATTTAACTGCCTTCCGGTTATGTGTAAAAACAAATCTTCTAAATTTGACTGTCTTAAATAATACTCACCCGGATTTAATTTTAAAGTTATTTCTTTTAATAAATCCAGATCATCTGCATATAAAAAAGCCCTGTTATCCGTTTTATCCAGATGTATATCTTTAGTAATTTTTATATTTTTTAATTTTTTAGTATTTAAAATCTCCAATACAAATTTTTCGATATTGTCATTAATCAAAGACAATGGATTGCCTTCAAGAACTTTTTTACCTTTATGCATCATAATCAGCTTGTCGCAAAGTTGAAAAGCCTCTTCCATATAATGAGTTGTAAGTAATATTGTAACACCTTCTTTTTTTAATATTCTCAACTTATCCCAGATAATATGTCTTACCTGCGGATCAAGACCTGTCGTCGGTTCATCCAAAATCAATAAGCACGGATCGTTAAGTAAAGCCCTGACAATTACAAGTCTTCTTTTCATACCGCCTGATAATTCTCTTACCCTGGATTTCTTTTTATTCCCAAGCTCCATAAAGTCCAGTAATTCTTCAATACGGTTTTTTGTCTTTTTACCCGACAATCCATAAAACTTGGAATACACGATAAGATTTTGCATTACATTAAGTTCATCATCAAGGTTGTCTTCCTGAGGCACAATACCGGACAAAAATTTAATTTCCAGTTCATGATTTTTAGGATCATAACCAAAAACATTTATCATGCTTTCCTTAGTATTATCTCTTAAAACCTTACCGGAAAGCATCTTCATCATTGTTGTTTTGCCTGCTCCATTAGGACCTAAAATACCGAAACATGTGGATGATTCCACCTCAAAGTCGAGATTATTCACAGCAGTAATATCTTTATATGTTTTCTTAACATTCTTTACAGTAATTGCTAATCCCATAAATTTATTCCTGTTTCATATTGTTTAGAAACTATAACTTTATAAAATACTTGTCAATAAATTAAATAAAAAGATAATTTTATTTAAAAAAAAATTAAAAATAAACATTTGAATCATTTTATATATTTGTTAAAATATATATTAATTTTTTAAATCAATTGACATAATGTATATAATTTTTAATTAATATAAAAAATAAAGGGAGCAATATGTCGGATCAGCAAAATATTAATAATAATAATACTATTACTGAAAAAATAAAAGCTAAACCTCCAAGCATATTATCTAATAGAGGAATTTTAGTAATATTGTCTTCAAATTTTCTCGGAAAATCTTTTATAATTGATAAAGAAAAATTGATTATAGGCAGACTTGAAAATTGCGACATAGTAATTACTGATCAAATGATCAGTAAAAAGCATTGTGAAATTACTACTGATGAGAGTAAATTTTATATTGAAGATTTAGCTTCAAAAAATGCTACATATGTCAATGGCAAAATTATTAAGAAAAAAACCCACTTGATATACGGAGACAGGATTATACTGGGCAATACAATATTAAGATTTTATTTAGAAGAAAAGTTAAAATAATGGTAAGCAATAATATACAAAAAAGAAAAAGCGGGATATTGATTCATCCGACATCATTTTATAGTCCTTATATCTGCGGAGACCTTGGAGATTGCGCAAGAGAAATACTTGACTGGCTAAAAAAAAGCGGTCAGTCAATATTACAGGTATTACCCCTCGGGCCTACGGGTTTTGGAGATTCCCCATATCAGTCTTTCTCGGCATTTGCAGGCACCCCGTATATAATAAGCTTTGATATATTGATTAAAAAAGGATATTTAAATAAATCTGATCTAAAGGATTATCCGGCTGCTCCACAGCAAAGAGTTGATTATTACCTGCTATATAAAAATAATTTTAATATTTTAAAAAAAGCTTTTATAAAATTTATGAAAAAAAGCAATAAAGATGATTATCATCATTTTTGCAATATGGAATCATACTGGCTTGATGATTATTCGCTATTTATGTCAATAAAAAACAAAAATGACGGCGCATCCTGGAATAAATGGGATGAATCAATAAAAAAAAGGAATAATCTTGATGCGATAAAAGAATCATTAAAAGAATCAATAGATTTTTATAAATTCATACAATGGGAATTTTTTAACCAATGGACGGATTTAAAAGATTATGCACACGAAATCGGAATATCAATCATTGGTGATGCTCCGATTTTTGTATCATATGACAGCTCGGATGTCTGGTCAAATCAGCACTTATTTTATCTAAATGAAGAGGGCTTGCCCGAGGTAGTTGCAGGTGTACCACCTGATTATTTTTCTGAAACAGGGCAATTATGGGGCAATCCTATTTACAGATGGGATAAGATGATTGAGAATGATTTTAACTGGTGGAAAAAAAGAATAAAAAATATTTTAAAACTTGTAGATTGTATAAGAATAGATCATTTTAGAGGATTTGAAGCATACTGGGAGATACCATTCGGTGAAAAAACTGCAATTAATGGTAAATGGGTTAAAGCTCCCGGTCTGGAATTATTTAATTCTTTTAAAAAAGAATTCGGCAATAAACTGCCTGAAATAATTATAGCTGAGGATCTGGGTATTATAACGGATGAAGTAAAATTATTAAGAGACAGATTTAAACTACCCGGCATGAGAATATTTGAATTTGCCAATTTCCCCAATAAAAATGTATCAGAAAATAAAGAACACATTGATAATTTTACAGAAGATGCTTATTTGCCTGAAAATTATATAGAAAACTGTATAGCATATCCCGGGACTCATGATAATGATACATTGTCAGGCTGGTTTGATTCACTCTCAAAAGAAAAACAGAATGATATATTAAATTATTTAAAAATTAAAAGTAAAAATAAACTAAATTTCGCTGTTATAGAATCTTTAATGAAATCTAATGCCGATAGAGTTGTTTATCTGATACAGGATGTTTTACAACTGAACTCAGAAAACAGGATGAATACCCCTGGTACATGCGGAATACAAAATTGGTCTTGGCGTTTAACAAAAAATATGTTAACAGATGAATTAGCAGAAAAGCTGTATAATCTGACAAAGAAAACAGGGAGAATATAAATGCCTAAATTAGCTACATCAATCCTGTCAGCTGATTTTTATAAACTAGGAATAGAAATTGAAGGTGCTTTAAATCTTGGAGTTGACTGGATACATATTGATGTTATGGATGGTCATTTTGTACATCCGTTAACCTACGGAAGCAAAATAGTTGAAGATATAAAAAAAAATAATAAAAATATTTTTTGTGATGTTCATTTAATGGTATCAAATCCGGAAAATATAATTCCCCAATTTATTAAAGCGGATGCAGATATTATTAATTTCCATTATGAAGCTACAAAACAAGTAGATGAATTAATATCTATAATAAAAAAAAATAAAAAACTGGCCGGTATTACAATAAAACCGGAAACACCTGTTAATTTAATAGAAAGTTATTTATCTAAAATCGATCTTGTCCTGGTTATGAGTGTAAACCCCGGGTATTCTAATCAAAAATGTATAAAACATACATTGGACAAAATTAGTGCTTTAAAAGAAATCAAAGAAAAAAATAATTATAATTTTTTTATTGAAGTAGACGGCGGTATTTCACTAAAAAACATTAAAGTGCCATTAAATAAAGGAGCCGATGTTATTGTTACCGGATCCGGTTTTTTTGATGTATCGATTAATGATAAAAAAAAGCTTATAGAGATTATTCATAATTATTAATAATTTTATTTATGAGAATAAAAAAATTTATAATAAACTTCTATCTGTTTAAATTTATTACCGACTTTGCTTTAATATACCCTGTATACTTGATATATTTTAAACTTAAAGGTTTAAATACTTTTGAAATTTCAATAATATTATCTATATGGTGTGCTACAGTCATTTTATTAGAAATACCTACAGGAGCATTTGCAGACAGATGGAACAGGCAATATATTCTGATAATCGGTCTAATATCAAAAGCCTTATGTTTCTTTATATGGTTATATGCAAAAAACTTAATTTTATTCGGTATAGGTTTTATATTTTGGGGAATACAGGAAACATTTACATCAGGTACATTAGAATCCTTATTATATGACAATTTAAAAACAGCTAAAATAGTGGATCAGTATGAAAAGATTGCAGGACATGGACAATTTTATTCTAAAATAGGAGCAAGTCTTGCTTTTCTCGGAGGTAGTATAATAGCATATTTTAATTATAATATTATTCTTATTATTTCATCCATAACAATGATTACAGGTATTATACCAATATTTTTTCTTAAAGAAATTAAAAATAAAACTCCAACCTGTGAAATAAAATACCTAGTTATTATAAAAAATGCCATAAAAGAATCTATAAATAATAAAAACCTGTTTAAATTAATATTATACACTTTTGTTTATTTTGGCATAATCGGTGTAATAGATGAATATATACAAATATACTTACAATGGGCAAAACTGCCAATATTTTTATATGGAATAGCATTGATTTTTACAATGGTTTTACAGAGCATAGGCAATAAATTAGCATATAAATTTAGTAAAATATTTAAAAATGATAATAATATATTTTATTTATCTTTAATTTCGGGTGCATTTTTATTAATTTCTGTTTTATATCAATCTATTTTTTTAATACCATTTTTTATATTGATTTTCTTTTTATGTTCTATTGGTGAAATAATTATAGAAAATAGAATACAAAAAGAGATTAGTAAAAATTCCAGAGCTACAATATTATCAATAAATTCATTAATGTTCAATCTATCTGCACTGATATATATACTGATATTTGGTGTTTTATCAAAAATATATAATATAAAAATTAGTTTTATCTTTTTTGCTGTAATATTAATATATTATTCAATTACATCATTATTAATAAATATTGAAATAAAATAATATATTTTATAATACATGAGAATGCTCATACTCTTGCCTATTTATTACCCATAAACTTATTAAATAAAGTCAATAACTCAAATCTTGAATGAACACTGGTTTTTTTAAATATACTTAAAATATGATTTTTTGCTGTACCGTCAGATATGTTTAATTCTTTTGCGATTGACTTTGTTGATTTCCCGTCAAGAAGATAAAACAATGCATCCTGTTCTCTATCGGTTAACTCAAAATAATCAACAAATTCATTTTTTTTCTTGGACTCTTTAGAAACATGAGTTCGTGTTATAGTATTGTTTATATGATTTTTATTTAAAATTTTAAACTCAACATCACCAAAATGAATTACATCACCCGATATAAGAGTTATCCTTGAAGTTATTTTTTTATTATTAACAAATGTACCGTTTGTACTGTTCATATCAATCAGTACAATAGAGTTGCCAAATGTATTGACTTCTGCATGATTCCTGGAAATTTCTTTTGAAGCAATATTCAGATCGCAGGTTGGACTCCTGCCGATAATAAAAGGGAATTTATTTATCGGTATAACCCATTTCCTGCCATTTGCAAGTAGACCTTGTAAATACCAGTTTACATTTTCGGAGTTAATTTTATTTTTCATTAATTACCCTTTTATATTATTTTATTTATAATAAAAAAATAACAGCCTATGTCAAGAATATTTTAACCATTATAGTATCTTTTTAATATCCTGCAACATAAATAAGTAATCCAGGGGCTTGCCTCTTTTTTATTACCAAAGTCCCAATCTTTATAAATCATAAAAATTGAAGAAGGTTTAAACCTTCCTGCTTCATCCTGTGAATTAATTATCCAATTAATCAATTCTTTTACTACATCACTATTTTTTAAATTATTAAATCTTGTTAACACATCTGCCAAATATAATGCATTATACCATATAAAAGGATATTTAAAAGCCCAAAATTTTTTTGATCTCCCAAAATAATAAATTATTTTTTTACAATCTTTATGAAATAAAACCGGAGCATAAGCATTTTTTATAAATACGGCTTCTTTTAATTCATCCAATAAGGAAAAAACTTCAAGAGCCATGATGCCTGCCATTGGGCAGCCTATCTGCAACTTGTTAAACTGGCTTATTACAAAAAAGAAATTGCAAAACCATCCTTTTTGAGAATCCCATTTACTTTTAATAATATCAACAGATTTTAATACTTTTTCATCCCTGCATCCAAGTTTATATAATATATATGTGATTATTGGAGAATCACATGGAAGAGCGTACCATGTATCAGCATACGGGTCCGATTTTTTAAATACTTTTTCAGGTAATTCCTGTCTAACAGCAAATAAATCATTATCCATATGTTTATGAACTTTATCTACTATTTGTTTTATATCTTCATTATCAATAGTAAATCCAAAATCACATAGCATTCTCAGCTTATAATGAGTCATGTTAGGGGCATTATGTCTTGTAAAGCTTTTATTAAACCAATTTTTTGTTTCATTAATTAATGTAATTATTTTTTTATCATTATATAATGATTTTCCTGCTTTAATTACTTCATCAGAGTTAAGAGGTTTTTCCAGCAAATTTATTAATGTATTATATCTTGTCCATGGATTGCTGTCCAAAAGCCAAGGTATGGGATTATTATTTAATTTATCAAGCCATTTATTTTTCATTTTAACTATATTACTCTACAATCTTAATAAATCATTATTTTAATTTTTTAATATTTTTATTAATTATTTTCTTAATTTTTTCATAAGACGGAGGCGGACCAAATTTTACTTCTTTACCATTAATAAACAAACCGTCACTGATACCCCATTCATGTAAAACATTATTATCGGATGTATCAATTAAATCGAAAATAATCTTATCTTCATGACTGATAATTGCTTTTTTAACTTTATCCAATAATTGATTGTAATAAGAACACCAGCCGTTTATAAACAAAGTTACTGTTAATTTACCCGGAGATGATCCCGGGAGCTTTTTTCTTTTAATCCATTTAGGAGGAACAGCATCACTGCAAAAGCTTTTCCACAATAAAACAGATATTCCATCTTTATCTACTGCAATATATCCATGCTTCTTAAACCAATTTGCTCTCATAAAAACAGGTATTGATAGTCCCCAGACAACAAGCCCTTTTTTACCCATTTTTTTTACATCATCCTCTGCTGTTTTTAATAAGCTGACACCCATCCCCTTTTTCCTGAAATTACCTCTGCCTTTTTTATGATAGTATACCCAGATACAATTAATAAAGTATAAATCATTCCCTGTAACCCAAGAATATTCAACAGGCAGATATTGTATCATACCGCCGGTATTGCCGTTATCATCAACTGCAATTTTTACTTTTAATCCTTTTTCTTTCATTTTATTATACCACTTTTTTTTAATTCCCATACCGTACTCCAAATTTTTACAATCACCTGAGAGACAATTAAGATATAAATCCATATTCTCATTATTAAGATCAATAATTTTCATTTTAAATCTCCTTTTATTTAAAAATCTTAATCCAATACGGTTTTGATATATCCGTCATGATTTTATCAAAATCGTGGAATGCTTTTTTTAACTCCACACCAATCCAATTGTCCGGTAAAAAAATATCCGGTAAAAGCGGATCAGCAAAAAGTATTTTGATTATAGTATTGCCGGTAACCATTTTTTCTTTTAAAGCTTCTATAAGCGAAATATTTTTTATTATTTTTAACTTATTATGAATCAGGTCAAGCCCTTCAATAAATGAGTCATTTATTTTATCCAGCTTCCATAATTTAATAATTTCTTTTTTTTCTATTTCTTTAAAATAATCAAATATAATTACATTGCAGTAATTATCCTCAAATACTTTTTTTAATTTTACTTCGATTTTTTCATTTTTATTTCTCGGTCTAATCCAGAAACCTGGATGCAATGAGGCAAACCTGTATGCAGTAAGTTTTTTCCTGATCTTATGTCTGGCTTCTTTATTAATCTCTGGAACGCTAAAAATAATCCCCCACCACTTACCGTCCCAATTATCCCAATTTAACTGTTTAAAGGACTGCGCAACATTTGAGCTTATTGCATTCCCTTTTACACTCATCCTGTAGAATACTTTTTTACCTATTTTATTTGAATCAAGTATTTGTTTTTTCTTCATTCTTGAGAGATTCGTACGCAATGATGTTTTTGTTAATCCAAACGGACTTGTAAGATGAATCAAATCTGCAATAGCATAGCTCTCTTTATTAAATGAAGCCATAAGCCCAAAAATTAAATCACTATCATTCATAATATATTACAAATATTTAACTATAATAATATTTTTGTAATATTTCGTCAAATTAATTTCTGTATTAATTAAATAAATAAAAGGGAGATGGAAAATTAATTATTATGTCAATAAAAAAATTATTCAAAATGATGCACCATCAGGTACAAAGAAAAAGAATTACTCATTTTTCTTAATCTGCCATATTATCTTAGCGACTTAGCGGTAAAAAATCTTCATAAATTCATTTATCAATATCATAGAGTTTAAAGTTTATGGACAGAGGATTTAATTTGTAATATTAATTAGCAAAAATAAACCGTCATGATTAATCACAACGGTTTATTTATTTAATATAACTTAATTTTTTAATAACTTTCATATTCATAAATATAATATCTCTGTAATACACCGGCTCCATCATACTCAGAGTTTTTTAATATTCTACCGTATGTTGTATACTCATATGTTTCATATTCCTGTAATACACCGGCTCCGTCATATTCTGAATTTTTAATCCTGTTACCATCAGCATCAAATTCATAGGTATCATATTCCTGCAATACTCCCGATCCGTCATATTCAGACCATTTTATTTCATTACCATTTGCATCATATTCATATGTATCATACCATTGTAAAACATTTGCTTCATTATAATGACTCGCCTTAATTTCATACCCGTTTACATTGTATTCATAAACAAAATAATATTCCAATGCACTGGTATCATCATATGATGACCATTTTATTTCCCTGCCATTCACATCATATTCAGAAGTATCATATCCCTGTAATACACCTGATCCGTCATATTTAGAACCTTTTATTTCATTATCATTAACATCATATTCATATATTTTATATTTCTGCAACACACCCGATCCATTATATTCCGACCATTTTATCTCATTATCATTGGCATCATATTCATAAGTATCATATCCCTGTAATACACCTGCTCCATCATATTCTGACCATTTTATCTCATTACCATCAGCATCATACTCAGAAGTAAAATAATATTGTAATATATCTGCACCATCATATTCTGATTCTTTTATTCTATTACCATCTGCATCATACTCATAAGTTTCATATTCTAGTAATATATCCGATCCATTATATTCAGAACATTTAACCCTTCTGTAATGTTTATATGCAGCAGTACTGCTACCGCCACCACCACTTGATCCTCCGCCACCGCTTGTATCAGTATTAGGACACCCAAGTATAAGAAAAGAAATGGCAGCTAAAATAATTAATAAATTAAAATATTTTTTTTTCATAAAAAATTGCTCCTTTTATAATTTATTATTTTTTATATTTTAATTATCTATTAGTCGCTTATTAAAAAAAATCTCTCTTAAAAAGTTAAATTTTTAAAATGATATTAAAATAAAAATATTTAAAAAAAAATTGTATGATATTAACATTTTATATAATTAATAATATTACAATATATAATGAGATATAGTATTATTTATTGTTTAAATCAATAGCCTTTATGGGCTATATGATTATATAAAAAGCAAGATATGATTTTTATATAGCTAGAAAATTAAATATATTAGAAAATTTTCTTCCATACTAATATAAATGATTCATAAAAATATTTAATACTGAAAAATAATATTAAAGTACCGCATACTATAAAAATTATTCTCTGGAAAATACTTCCAAAAAACTGCTTCCCCTTATATGAAACAATTGATAAAAAAGAAAGCCATAAAAAATCACATAAAAGATGAATTATAATAAACAAGATTAATGACAAAATACCAAATGTTACTGTATTGATTATTAAATCGGCTCCCAGTGTCGCCCACCATACAAGAAAAGCCGGATTACCGATACTGAGTATTATTCCTAAGATAACAGGTGATTTTAAATTTTCTCCTTTTTCATCTTCTTTTATTTTAACATTTTTAAACATATCAATAGCAATTATAAATAAAATAATACCGCCTGTTATACCTAATAATATTTTTACTAAAATAATCTTAAAAAAAGCAACAAAACCAAAATAAATTATAACAATTAGCGGGATCTCAACAATGCCATGTCCGATTGCAAAAAATATGCCGGCTGTCGGTGATTTACTGCCTTTTTGTATGGCAACAGCCGTCATTGGACCAGGAAGCATCACACCGGATAAAGAAAATAAAATTACCTGTAAATATAACAGTACATATGTCATAAATTTATAATAAACTGCAGATTAACGCAAGACTAACACAGCAAAATGTTAAAAAAATAGGATCTTTCAAAATTATAAAACTACTGCGTATATCAGCGTTAATCAGCAGTTAAAACAATAATCCTTAAATAAATATAATCTTAACTCTGTCCAAATGTAATATTGGGTAATTCACTTAATGCTTTATCTATCTTATCCTGCGGGTATTCATAATCTTCAAGTTTACCGGAATTATATGCTTCATAAGCAGCCATATCAAAATGTCCATGTCCTGAACATGTAAAAAGGATTGTTTTTGCTTCTCCTGTTTTTTTGCATTCAAGCGCCTCATTTATTGTGGCAGCAACTGCATGTGCAGTTTCAGGAGCAACTATTATGCTTTCTGTTTTTGCAAAAAGCGATGCTTTATCAAAAACTTCATTTTGGTGCAATGCCACAGCTTCGATCATGCCTTTATTTACAAAATAACTCAATAATGGTGAATCCCCATGATATCTTAACCCTCCTGCATGTACAGGCGGCGGTACAAAACCATGACCAAGTGTATACATCAATGCCGGCGGTATTAACTTGCCTGTATCACCGAAATCCCATGTATATTTTCCCCTTGTTAAAGTAGGACATGCTGTGGGCTCTGCTCCTATAAATCTAGTTTTTTTGCCTTTTGTGAGATTATCTTTTATGAACGGTATTATTGTACCACCAAAATTACTTCCTCCGCCTACACAACCTATTACTATATCAGGATATTCTCCAATCTCTTCCATTGCAATCCTTGCTTCCTCACCGACAATAGATTGATGAAGAAGCACATGATTTAATACTGAACCAAGTGTATAATGAGTGTCTGCATTTTGCATTGCAAGCTGTACTGCTTCACTTATTGCCATACCAAGAGATCCGTTATAATTATCCTTATCTTTTAATAATTCCCTGCCTATTGCTGTTTGATCTGAAGGACTAGGGATAACATTACCGCCGTAAGTCTGCATCATAATCTTTCGGTAAGGCTTTTGTTCAAAACTTGCTCTTACCATAAAAACCAAACATTCTATACCTATCTGATTGCATGCAAAACTCAAAGCAGATCCCCACTGCCCTGCGCCTGTCTCTGTTGTAAGTTTTTTTATTCCTTCTTTTTTATTATAATAAGCCTGCGGAATAGCTGTATTGGGTTTATGACTGCCGGAAGGGCTAACTCCTTCCCATTTATAAAATATTTTTGCCGGTGTACCCAGTTTTTCTTCCAAAAATGTAGCTCTGATTAAAGGAGAAGGTCTATATAAAGAATAAATCTTCATTACCTCCTCTGGAATATCTATAAACTCATCTTTTGTATTAACTTCCTGACCAATTAATTCTTCAGAAAACAAAGGCAGTAATGCCTCAATAGGTACCGGCTGATTTGTTGACGGATCTATCAGCGGCGTAAGCGCCTCAGGTTTAGTATACAAAATATTTATCCATTTATTCGGCATTTTTCTTAAAGGTAAATTGAAGATTCTTTCTTTTAACATACAAAACTCCTATTAAAAAAATTACATAATACTCCTTTATAAAAATTAAAAGTATTTTTAGTTTTTTTAGAATAATATTCTAATATCTATATGTCAAGTAATAGTTTTTAAAAGATTATTAATTAATCAAAATATTCATCGGCAAGATATGAGCTTCTGACAAAAGGCCCGCTTTTTACTTTTTTAAAGCCCAGCTGATATGCTGTTTTTTCATACTGCTTAAATTTAACGGGATTTATATATTCTTGAACCGGATAATGATTTTTAGAAGGAGCAAGATACTGCCCTATGCTTAAAAAAGCACATCCTGTTTTTAATATATCATTTAAGACTTCTAAAATCTCATCATTATTCTCACCTAAACCGAGCATTAAACCTGATTTTGTAATAATGTTTTTATCAGTTTTATTGATAACACTTAATACATCTAATGATATATTATATCTATCCTTATGCCTGCCTACAAGCGGGTATATATTTTTTATGGTTTCTATATTATGAGCAATAATATCAGGTTTTGCATTAATTATTTTTTTGATTAAATTTTCGTCTGCATCAAAATCAGGTATTAATACTTCTATCTTCGTATTTTTATTATGATTTCTTATAGACTTAATTGTTTTGATAAATTGACCGGATCCCCTGTCATCCAGATCATCCCTTGTTACACTGGTTATTACAACATGCTTCAAACCTAAATTTTTAATCATAAGGGCAACATTTTCAGGTTCATTTTCATCCGGTTTTACAGGTCTGCCTTTATTAACACCGCAAAACATACAGGTTCTGGTACAAATATCACCAAGTATTAAAAAAGTCGCAACACCCTTTTTAAAACATTCTGTAATGTTTGGACATAAAGCTTCTTCACATATTGTATGCAGTTTAAATTTAGATAATTTTGATTTAATATTTACATTGCTTGCAAGATCAATTTTTTTCTTTAACCAATCAGGTTTGGTTTGGGAATTCATTTGCTTTTTCTTTGTATTCATCTTTTTTAAAAAAATTCCAATTATTGCTTTTATATTTAATATTAATTAAATCTTCAACAATTAATGATTCATTATCATTAAACTCTTCTTTATAAAAATCTACATTCATTATATTTTTAAATGAATCTATCATTTTATTTTCAATTTCATTATAACTATTATTGTTTATTAAATCATTTAATGAAACGGTTCTATCATAAAAATCATCCGGTATCTCATGAACATATTTTTTTATCTTGTCCAGATTTAATCCTATAGGTATGGAGCCATGCTGCAATATTATATTTCTGTTTCTTCTTTGTGCATTACCGCCTATTTTTTTACCTTTTACTACAATATCATATTCTTCCCATGCAGAAAAACAATAATTGCTTAAACCTTTTCTTATTTCATAATTTTTATCATCTATAGAATAATAAGCATCCAGACCAAGCATCTTATACATCTCTATAATAAAAGAGCACAATATTTTATAGCTGTTTTTTATACCTTCATTATTATCAATATCTGCATCAGAGCAAATAATACTGTAAGTTATCTCATCCGCATGATAAATTACACTGCCGCCTGTCATTCTCCTGACAAAAGCTATATTATCTTCTTTGCACTTATCCAAATATAATACCTTTTCCGCTCTTTGATTATTCCCGATTGTAAAAGCGCCGGGATGCCATCCGTAAATCCTGAATACCGGTTTATTATAATCTGTATATGATCTAAAAAGATACTCATCAAGCGCCATATTATAATATAAATCTTTCCTGCCTGATATAATTAAACGCCACTTATTTTTCACTATAAAAACCTTTTACTTGCCTGTTTTAACTCTTGCAATATATTCTTCACCGGGATCTAATTTATCATCATTTAACAATGACCATATAAGAGTGCCGATGCCTATTGCAAAACCCATAAGGCATATAATCTGTCCTGTTGATAAAAAAGGTATCCAACGCCATGTAATCCTGTCAGCCCTGAAAAACTCAACAATAAATCTGACTGTACTATACCCAAGAGCATACCATACAATCCGCCTCCTGGTAATCCACTCATTATTAGTAGTCAATATCATAAATAATACTATAATGAGATTGCCGATAATCTCATAAATTTGCGTGGGATGAACATGAGTACCTCTCGGTATACTGGTATAAGGAGCATAAGCAACACTGTATTTATAAAAAACTACACCCCAGGGTAAATTTGTCGGAGAGCCGCCGGCATCCCCGTTTAAAAAACATCCGAATCTTCCTACAATATGCCCGAGAGGGATTGCAACTGCAAAATATCTCATATGATAAAAAAAAGAAAGTTTTTTTACCTTTAAAAATATAAATCCGGCAACAAGTCCCCCAAGCACTCCTCCCGTAACACTTATCCCACTGCAATTTTTTATAATCATCAAAGGATCCGATAAAAAAGCCTTAGTATCCCAAAATAAATAAGAAAAAAGCTTGCCTGTTATTAAAGCTGTAATTAAGCCTATAAAAATTCCTTCAAACATAACTTCCAGATCAATACCGTCTTTTTTTGCTATATATGTAAAAAATGTTATTGCAGAGAGTATGCCAAGTAAAAAATACAAACCTTCATAATGTTCAAAAGGCAGTATGATTTTTTTTAAATTAAGTTTTGTAGATAATAAATAAACAATAAGAAATATAACAATAGAAATAATCCCTACAGTCATTGCGGATTTTGTTATTTCCTTATTAAAATCTTTGGCTTCTAATTTATATTTCTTTTGAATAATAAAAATAATAAAAAATACAATGGATACTGCTGCCGTAATAATTAGAAAAAGCAGCAGGATATTTATCCCGGATAACCCTAAAAACAATTTATATAACGGATTATTAAACTCAAATCTCTTAATAATAGGCAACATCAATATGCTCCTTATAAAGCAATAAAATTATTATTTATACAATCTTTTTATAATATTTAATGTTTCTATATATCACAATTATAAAGGGCATGCAATATTAAAAAAGAATTAAGTTATTTGATTTTTTGTTGTCTTTTTAAAAAAGTAATCCCTGATAAACGCAGATAAACACAGCAAAATCTATTACTTTTTTAAAAAAAATAGACCCTTCTTTCTTCTCAGCGTTTTCTGCATTCTCTACGGTTTCGTTTTATTATTGTAATTAAAAAATCTTAATTATTTATCAAAATTGCACTTTTTCAATAATACGGCATCCTTTTCTTTTAACCACCCCGTAAATTTATTAATAGGGATAGCAAAATAAATATCATTGGCATTTGTCATCATTTTTACATTGATGCCTATAACATCTCCATTTATATTTAAAAGAGGACCTCCGGAATTCCCGGGATTAATTGATGCCGTATGCTGTAATCCGTAGTTATTATCCCTGATAGACGATATTAATCCTGTCGTCAATGTTGCTGTCAGTTCTTCCCCTTCTTCTGTTAATAATTCCGGAAGCGGATAACCTATAGACACAACCGAATTACCGACCTTAATCTTATTGGAATCAGAAAGAGTTACAAACTTAAAATTATTTTCTGTATCAATCTTTAATACTGTTACATCCAGATCCTTATCAGAATATACTTTTTTTGCATCATAGTATTTTTTATTATTAACTAAGATCCTTATATATATTTGTGATTTATTTATCATAACTTTTATATCATTCCTAAGCATATCATATTCCTGATTGGTTATCACACTTAGAGGTATTTGCGAAAAAAAATTGTACATCATATAATTAAAAAGTTGCTTTCTTAAAGTCGACTCATCTTCCAAATCAATCACATGGTAATTTGTTACGCAATATCCATCATTGGTTAATAAAAATCCGGATCCGGAGCTAATTGCTTCATAAGTGTTGAGAATCTTCTTTTTATACTCATCCTCTATTTTTTTATAAATATTGTTATCAGAAGAATACTGCTCGTCTAAATATACCGCAACTTCTATATAAACAACCGCTGATTTATTTTTCTCGTAAACTGCAGAAGCCTGTGAATTAATAATATTTACCATAATAAACATAAAAAAAATTATAAAAAAATAATTATAAAAATTTTTCATAATATTCACAATATTTTCTCCTAAAATATCTTCCCTTAATATTTAAAATATTTTAAAGTATAAATCCGTAATTAGTTAATACCTAATTATATTATAATATTTAATAAAAATAAATTTATTCCTTTTCCCAGAGATTATTCATACCCGCTAAAAGTCTTTTAAGATAACTTGAGCCCAAAACTTTATTATGAACCCCAAAAATCGTTACTGCATTACTTATTTCCTTTGAAGAAGGAATTGCATTATCAGGGAAAAATTTATATGATTTCAAAATATAACTGTAATATACAAAATCAGAACTATCAGGCTCACTGATTACAAAAAAATTCTTTTCAAAATTATCTCTTCTAGCCCAAAACATAGACCTTTTATAATATTCACCTTTAGATTTTGTCCCTGTTAAAATATAATATGCAAGACCGCCTGTATCCTCATAATAATTGATGCCGATTTGTTTAGTCCATAACAATTTACCTGTTTTAATATTAATTAATGTCCTCATTACAGGACCTTCTACAGTTACAAATCCATCCCTTAAAGGAACAACACCTGTAAAAATCAGATAATCACCGAGTAATATCGCTTCATACATAAAATATATCCTGACTGCTTCCTTTATATTTATTTCATATAGGACATTTTCCGTTTTGATATCGTACAATACCACACTGTTTCTTGTTATAAAAAGCATCTGATCTTTATTCTTAATATATAATGATGAGGATATCTCATTTTTTATATCCATTTCTTTTTCTACTATCAATTTACCTGTCTTTGGATCCAGGATATAAAATTTATGTGTATCTGCAAAGTAAATATACTCATTATCATCATTATACAAAAGATTAGATATACACTCTTTTTTACCTGCATTAAACTGCCATTTTATCTCACCTGTTTTATCATTTAATAAAGCTAAACCGGAATAACCAAGCTCCTCAGATAAATTTTTTGTATCCCCCATTCCCAAACCGACAATTATACCATACCTTTCTTTCCTTACAACCTTAGGATCTTCTAATTTTACTGACCATACCTCATTACCGGTTTTTTTATTTAATCTGTACACGGTTTTATTATCAAATGTAATAATATCATCCCCCAGACTGATCAAATTTATTAAATGAGCTGTCTGCAATGGTTTAGACCAGACAACCTCATTTTTATTAGTATCGATACAAACTATACCGTTTGATTTTAAAAACTCTTCATCCTGGTAAGTTAAATATACAAGACCGTCAATTTCAGTTAATGTAAATCCTATATCGGAAATCCCGCCTTTTTTAAATTCGACTTCAGACAACAGCTTTCCTGTTTTAATATTTACCTTTCTTAAATAATAAGGATCACAAGCTACAATATACATCTCTTCTTCTTTATCCGAATCAAATGTTTGGAAAAAATCACCTTCAATAGCATTTTTAATTTTACCTTTTAAAGAGCCGTCTAAAAGATTATACATTGAAAAATCTTTACCGTTTTCTAAAACAGCAATTGTATCAAATTTTTCATAGACAATATAATATGAATTATTAAAAAACTCATTTTTAGGAGCTTTGTATTCATATTTCACGGAAAAAATTTCTCTGCCTGTATCAAGATTATGAAAGGTCAATATATTATATTTACCTTTTAAAAATTTATTTAATATTAAAATCTTCTTTTCTGTTAATAAATCAAACATTATGCTTTCATTTTTATGATTAATAGAATAAAGGAATTTCATTGTATCAAGTTTATAAAAGTCAAATCTTTCCTCATAAACCTTTACAAAATAATCGTTGTCATATATATATGTACTGTATAATGTCAGTTTATCCTCTGGTGTCTGTATTTCATATTCACGTTTAATCTTTCCAGTTTCAGTATCTATAATAAGCATATCCGTCTTTCTTTTATTCATTTTAACGATTTCATGTCTATAAATATAATATTCCCTGCCTTCATCAGGCTGGTCAAGCTCCGGATAAAGAAAAGACTCACCGGTTGCCTTATATTCCCAGATCACATCAGGCTCAGGTGTTTTATTTAAAGAATAAATAAAAGATAATTGAAAAAATAAACAAAAGATAAACACACTAAATATAATTATTTTTTTTATCATTATTAAAACTTCTCCTTTAGAAATATATTAAGCTTTTATCATATTCAGAACTTATTATACTATGCTTACTTAATAAATTTAAATATAAGTATTTATTTATTAATCGCTCAACATCGTAAAATCTATTATTTTTTTTAAAAATTTTTAACATTTTATTAATTAAAATATAAGGAAAATTAAATAATTCTAATAAAAAATAAAGTATTATACACACAGGTATACTTTTTTCTCCAAAAGATATCTTTATAAATAATCATTTTTATTAAATATTTATTAAACAGAATATTATCATAAAAAATAATTATTAACACCTGCATATTTATAGTACTTAATTAGATAATTTTTTATAAATTTTGTAATTTTTTTGTTTTATTATTGACTTTTGGTATATTGTATCTTATAAGATGGTACTATTATTTTTAGTTTAATAATAGTATATGAAAAAATTTTTTTAATAAAATAATAAAGTTGAGAGAAAATATGAAAGTTGTTCTTCTTGCTGGCGGATTAGGTACTCGTTTAAGTGAAGAAACTGAGATGAGGCCGAAGCCGATGGTTGAAATCGGCGGTAAACCGATTTTATGGCATATAATGAAAATCTATTCTAGTTTTGGTTTTAATGATTTCATTATCTGTACCGGTTACAAAGGGTACATGATTAAGGAATATTTTCACCATTATTATCAGCATATTGCTGATGTTACAATTGATTTCAGGAACAATAAGATAGAATATCATAACACTATTGATGAATCATGGAATGTTACACTAATTGATACAGGTCAGTTAAATATGACCGGCAGCAGAATAAAACAAATACAAAAATTTATAGGAAATGAACGTTTTATGCTTACCTATGGAGACGGCGTATCAAATGTTAATATCATGGAACTCCTGGAATTTCATATAAAAAGCGGTAAATTGGTTACCCTAACCTCTGTTCAGCCATCAGGCAGATTTGGAGCATTAAAAATTAATGAGGAATATGAAATTTTAAGTTTCCAGGAAAAATTAAAAGGTGACGGCACATGGGTTAATGGAGGATTTTTTATTTTAGAGCCCAATATTTTTGATTATATTTATGACAAACCGGATGAGGTTTGGGAAAGAGGTCCGCTGGAAAGAATTGCCAAGGATGGACAATTAATGGCATATAAACATTACGGTTTCTGGAAGCCTATGGATACAATCAGGGATAAAGTAGAACTTGAAGCAATGTGGAATACAGGGAATCCCCCGTGGAAATTATGGAAATAATGTATTTCACCAGTATATATACTAAATTTATTATTTATTTTAATGATAATTTTTTAGTGTATAACCGGATATATTTTATTATAAATATTATATTGATAAGTTTATATAATATCTTAAAATACTGCCTTTTTTAAATATATCCAAATTGCTGTTTCACAGATATAAATAAATATCTCTTTATATATTTTATACAGAGATTGAGAATAATTTTTTAAATTTGAATAATATTTTTTAGAGGATAAATTATGTTATCAAAAGAAATGATCGAACTCATAAGCAAGCATTATGAAGAACAATTTAAAAACAAAAATTTTATACCGGGAAAAAATACAGTTCATTATGCAGGGAGAGTATTTGATGAAAATGAGCTTATGAAGCTTGTAGAATCAAGTCTTGATTTTTGGTTAACTGAAGGACGTTTTGCCGAAGAATTTACTAAAAAAATCAGTGAGTATTTAGATATATCAAACGTATTATTAACCAACTCAGGATCATCTGCAAATTTACTCGCATTTTCTGCATTAACTTCAAAAAAACTGGGTGATAGAAGATTAATACCGGGAGATGAAGTGATATCAGTAGCTGCAGGATTTCCCGCAACAGTAACTCCTATAATACAATATGGACTTATACCTGTATTTGTTGATGTTGATTTTAAAACATATAATATAAATATAGCACAACTGAAAAAAGCAATTTCACCAAAAACAAAATGTATTTTTCTTGCTCATACACTGGGGAATCCTTTTGATATTGATTCTGTTTTAGAGTTGTGCAATAAGCATAATCTATGGCTTATTGAAGACAACTGTGATGCATTCGGCAGCAAATATAACGGACAGTTTACAGGTACTTTCGGGCATATTGCAACAATGTCATTTTATCCAGCTCATCATATTACAACAGGCGAAGGCGGAGCTATTATTACAAATGATAAAAATTTGGCTAATATTGTAAGATCTTTCAGAGACTGGGGAAGAGATTGTTATTGCAGCGGAGGAATGAATAATACATGCGGCAGACGTTTTTCTCAAAAATTTGGAAACTTACCAATGGGATATGATCATAAATATGTATACTCCGAAATCGGGTATAACCTGAAAATGACAGATATGCAGGCAGCAATCGGCTGTGCTCAAATGGATAAACTGGATGAATTTTGTATTAAAAGAAAAGAAAACTTTAAAAAATATATAAAAATATTCAGTAAGTATGACCGGTTCTTTATCCTTCCTGAGGCTAACGAGAATTCTGATCCCTCATGGTTCAGTTTTATTATTACTTTAAAAGAAGATGCACCTTTTTCAAGAGATGAATTAGTAAGCCACTTAAATAATAATATGATTGAGACCAGATATTTATTTGCAGGTAATATGATAAAACAGCCTTTTTTTGAAGGCTTGCAATACAGGATTGCTGATAATCTGGATAATACTGATTATATTATGAATAATACATTTTTTCTCGGTACCTATCCGGGTTTAACAGAAGAGATGATGTTATATATAGAAAAAACAATTGATATATTTATGGAAAAAATATCAAAAAGGAATAACCTTGTTATGAAATAAAAAAATTATTTTTGATGATATATAAGATGTTTTTTTACGAGTTTTAATATCATTCTCATCAGAATAATCTTATGATTAAAAGGATTTTTTAAATAATATTGATAGTATTTAAAAAAAATTTTAATTAATAAATATTTATTTATTTTTTGTGTTTTCTTTATACAAAAAATAACCGGTTAAAAAACATAAATAATTATTTAATAAGTTTATAGGAGTTTAATATGCCTTTTAATGTAATGAGAGCTAAAACTTTTGAATTATTTGAGGGTAATTTAACTGCACAGCAGATGGAAAACACTAAGCTTAATAAAAAAGAAGCAATGGATGGTGCATTAAAGTTAAATTCATTCCCAAGACGTATTGTATTGGAGCTTACAAATGCCTGTAATTTTAACTGCATCATGTGCGGCAGGAATGACACCGGATTTAAGCCGACTTTTTTAAGTATTGCAGATATTGAAAAACTATCCAATATTTTAAATTACTGCGAGGAAGTGACTTTATTCGGATGGGGTGAGCCGACTATTCATCCTAAATTTGCTGAAATTATAAAGATTATTCATAAATATCCTGTTCGTAAATATTTTGTTACAAACGGGAGTACTTTAAAAAAAATAAAGGATATTTTATTTGATTATAAAGTAGACATTATGGCTGTAAGTCTTGATGGTGCAACTCCAGAAACAAATAACAGGATAAGAAAAAATGCCGATTTTAATCAAATTGTGAATGATTTACGCCATATTGTAAAAATACGTACTGAAAATAAATCAAATTATCCGTATATAAATTTTGTTATGACAATGATGAAATCAAATATTCAGGAACTGCCTGATTTAATAAGGCTGGCTGCTGATATCGGAATTGAAGAAGTAAAGGCTGTTTATTTAACGATTTTTTCAGAAGATTTAATGCATGAAAGTTTGTGGAACTGTAAAGATGAGATACAGGAAATCTTTGAAGAATCTATTAATATTGCAAAGAACAACAACATAAAACTAAAATTACCTTATCTTCAAGGGGAAGATGTTGCAGGAGAAAAATACCATAAAGACTGTTTTGTCGGCTGGCGTGATCTTTTTATCGGATCGGACGGATATGTCAGACCCTGCCAGTCAACTCCCGTCAAGTTAATAAAAATGGATGAACATAATCCAATAGAAGAGATATGGAATTCCGAACTTTTTCAAAATTTCCGTTACAGTGTTAACAGCCCGGATTTTATGCCTGTTAACTGCAAACAATGCTACCAGTCTTCACATGCAAATTTTAACAGTAAAGGATCTTTTATTTTTGAAGGTGAAGACTTCGCCCCCACATGGGAAAAAGATATAAAGCCTGAAAAAATAATGAAATAATTTACTGATAAAAGCTTTTATATATTAAACAAGGTGATGATTTATGAAAAAAATAAGTATTGTTACACCATGCTACAATGAAGAAGGCAATATAGAAAATCTTTATAAAAAGGTTAAAGAAATATTCAGTAAAAATCCTGAATATAAATATGAACATATTTTTATTGATAACTGTTCATCTGATAATACACAGAAGATTCTCGAAAAAATTACTGCTAAGGATAAAAATGTAAAAGCTATATTTAATACACGCAATTTCGGTCATTTAAGATCATGGTCGTATGTTCTTCTTCAAGCCTCCGGTGATGCAGTAATACTGCTTGCCTGTGACTTTCAAGATCCGCCTGATTTAATACCTGATTTTATAAAAAAATGGGAACAGGGATATAAAATAGTCTTAGGGACTAAAACAAAAAGTGAAGAAAACCGTTTAATGTATATGGTTAGGACAGTCTATTATAAGATCATGAAAACGATTTCTGATGCAGGTCATCTTGATCATGTTACCGGATTCGGATTATATGACAAAAGCGTTATTGATATGTTCCGTTACCTGGATGATCCCCACCCATATTATAGAGGCATTATCTGTGATTTAGGCTATGAAAGAGCAATGATAGAATATACTCAGCCTAAACGCAAACATGGCAAATCAAGCTATAATTTTCTCCGTTATTTTGATGCAGCTATTGAAGGAATTACCAGTACTTCTAAAGCACCGATGAGAATAGCCTCATTAACAGGACTCGGTTTAACCGGAATCAGTATTGCTGCACTTATCGCTATAATAATTTTAAAAATTATATTCTGGGATAAATTTAATATCGGTTTAATGATTGTTGCGGTCAGCATGTTTTTTCTCGGTTCATTACAGATTACTTTTATCGGCCTTATAGGAGAATATATATATACCATTCAAACAAAGGTAGCTAAAAGACCGCTTGTTGTTGAAAAGAAAAGAATAAATTTTAAAAAAGATATTGCTAAATAAGGAACATCCATGAATAAGATACTGATAACAGGGGCAACAGGTTTTGTCGGAAAAAATTTAATACCGAGATTGTATGATTCTCACTTAAAAACATCACTTGTGTCTCTACTTAATTTAGACAATAATAATGCTGCTGCGATGTATAATAAATATGCTGAAATAATAAATATAGATTTATCCGATAAGAATTATAAAAAAAAGATCAAGGATTTTAATCCAGATATTGTCCTGCATATGGCTTCTTATCTAACCAGCAAGGATGATGAAGAGAGTATAAAAAAGCTTATTGATGCAAATATAGAATTCGGTACAAATGTACTGGATTCTTTAACAGGAACAAATGTCAGATATTTTATTAATATAGGTACTTTTGCGGAATATCTATATAATGACGGGAATCTGACAAGCGCTTATTTATATGCTGCCATGAAAACCGCTTTCCGTTTTATTATAGATTATTACAGCCGCAAATTGGGTTTTTCATTTATTAATATTATACCATATACTATTTACGGCGGGCATGATACACAAAAGAAAGTAATTGATTATATAATATCCTCATTGGATGCAAAAGAAGCAGTCGGTATGTCAGGCGGAGAACAAATCCTTGATTTCATACACGTTTTTGATGTTGCTGATTTTTTAATTGAACTTCTTTTAAACATTAATAAAATAAAAGAACATAAAATTGAGTTTTATGTTGGAACAGGAAAAGGAACAACAATAAGAGAACTTGCTGAAATTATCGAAAAAATCTTTAATAAGACTGTCAACATTAAATGGGGCGCTTTAAAATACCGCCCGATGGATGTAATGCAGGCTATTGCACATACTGCAACAGCAAAAGAAAAATTAAACTGGAAAGCTAAAATATCACTGGAAGAAGGCATACAGCTTCTTAAAAAGGAAAGATACAGTGAATAAAATAGTGATTTTGGGAGCCGGCATATCTGGCATATCAGCCGGTTATCATTTAAAAATCTCAGGTTTAAAGTCAATTATATATGAAAAAAATAAAAGCTGGGGCGGATTATGTGATAATTTTGAAGTAAAAGGATTTAGATTTGACAGATTTGTTCATTTATCTTTCTCGGATGATGATTATGTAAAAAAATTATTTGACAGTACATGCGAGCAAAATGTTTATATCCCTGATCCAATTAATTATTATAAAGGCTGCTGGCTGAAACATCCCGTTCAGAATAATATATATAATCTTAGTGTAAAAGAAAAAATAAAGATTATAAAAGATTTTTTCCGCAGGGAATTTAAACCGATAGAAGATATCAGCAATTTGGAAGAATGGTTAAGGATCCAATTTGGTGATTATTTTGCTGAAAATTTTCCTATGCGTTATACAAGAAAATATTGGAACTGTGAAGCAAAAGGTCTTGAAACAAAATGGATCGGCAGCAGGATTTATATGCCTTCAATTGATGAAGTACTGGAAGGCGCAATGACAGAAGATACCCCTCATACTTATTATGCAAAAGAGATGAGATATCCTGTTTACGGCGGGTATAAAACATTTTTATCAAAAATGGCGGAAGATCTTGATATAAGACTGCAGAAAAATATTATTAATATCGATACAAAAAATAAAATCCTGTCATTTGATGATGGATCAAATGATAATTATGATGAAATTATTTCCAGCATACCATTACCTGAGTATATTAATTTGATTCATAATATTCCTGATGATGTAAAGTCAGCAATTAATAACTTAAAATGGACATCCGGTGCATTGGTTTCCCTGGGCTTTAATAAACCTCATATAGCAAAAAATCTATGGTTTTATATATACGATGAGGATATCCTTCCGGCAAGAATTTATTCACCGAGTATGAAATCAATTAACAATGTTCCGCCGGATTGCAGTTCAATGCAGGCAGAGATTTATATACCTTGGAATAAATTAAACAAAATCAATTTAAATAAACTTATGGATGACACAATATCAAGCTTGATTAATATCGATTTATTCAAGTATGATGACCTTATTGTTAAAGATATCAGGATCGAAAAATACGCAAATGTAATATTTAATCATGATGTATATAAAAATAGAAATATAATACATGACTATTTAAAAAATACCGGTATAAAGTATATAGGCAGGTTTGGTGAATGGGAATATCTTTGGAGCGATCAGAGTCTGATTAGTGGTAAAAAGTGTGCTGAAAATATGACAGGACAAAAATACAGCATCGTATAATAATATAATAATTTAATTAAAAAGATATTAAAGGATATATAACAATGACTGATATACAACAGTTTTCTATAAAAGAAACAGGCATTGAAGGAGTAAAATTAATTTCTCCATTTTTTGTGAAGGACAGCAGGGGTTATTTTATTAAATCCTTTGAGAATGATATCTACAAATCATACGGCCTGGATTTAAGATTTTCAGAAACATTTGAAACAAGATCATGTAAAAATGTAATCCGCGGTCTGCATTTTCAAACAGTAGATCCCCAGGATAAGCTTGTTTCTGTTTCGATCGGTAAAATTTATGATGTTGTTGTTGATCTGCGGAAAGACTCTCCGACATACGGCAAATGGGAGGGTTTTGAGTTATCGGAAGAAAAGATGATGGCTTTATATATCCCGGCTGGATTTGCTCATGGTTTTCTTTCTCAATCAGATATTTCTATAATAAATTATAAATGCTGCGGTAAATACCTGAAAGAGTATGATACGGGTATAATCTGGAATGATAAACTACTTGGCATAGACTGGCCGATTGATGATTATAAATCTGTAATCATATCTTCCAGGGATTCATCATTAATGACATTTGAAGACTTTAATAAAAAATACAGCGGTTTATGCAGTAAGTAATTCCTGCTAATTACTTAATTTTAATTAGTATGAATGTTATTACCGGATTGGTATTAATAAATATATTTAATAATATAAAAACCAAAATATGGTTAAAAAATAAATAATTAAAAAAGAGGATTGTAATATGATATCTAAATTTTTCAAGAATGTAGTAATTTCTTTTATTTGTCTTTTTATAACATTAGGATTAACTGTTTTTATTCTAAACTGGGACAAACATACACTTGAAATTATGAATCTAGGTGTATTTTTTATTAAAATACTTCCATTTGTTTTTGCTATGGCAGCTATATGTTTTTTCCCCTTTGATCGGGTTAATGTTCCTTTAAAACTGCTTTTTGTTCTTTTTTCATTTGGAGTTATTTTTAGTTATGGTTTTTGTAAATTGATTTTCTTATTTTTAAAACAAGTTGAATATCAAGAATTTTATTTATTATTACAAATGATAACACCAATTATTATTTTATCGCTGGCTTTAGCTTTAAGATGCGGCGGAATGCTTGCAAAGGATGTTGCTGTTTTTGGTGCTATTGCATTCATATACATGGTTTCAGGTATTGAAGATCTTATGGCTCAAGTTGTAAGAATGTCTTCGCCGGGTTATGTTTTTCCGGAAACATGGGATTGGGCTACACATATGACAATATTTGTAGGCAGGCCTTTAAACAAATATGAAGCATTTGTTTTTATAGGAATCCATTTTGTAATTATTGCATTAATTCTATACATTGCTTATGCAAAAAATAATATTTTTATGAGACTCTCTAAAAAACTCTATAACAAAATCCTGGCAACAAATGATATCAGCAAACAATGAGCATGATGGAGTTTTTTAAATACTATTTGATAGCGATTGTTTTTATGTTTAGATTAATGGATAAATGATGCTTACTAAAATTAAAACTCTGATTAAAAATGATAATATAATCTCCCTGTGCAGTTATGGCGTGTATGCTTTTTTTGAGGCGGCAGTCATATATATACTGGCGCATACCTATCAAAAAAACGATTTCGGAGAATGGGCAATATTTTATTCCGGCAATATATTATTGGATAAGCTGATTTACGGTATAGGATCATTTTCACTTGCCAAATTTTTATCGGAGCCGGCTGATTTGCAGGAAAAAAGCAAATTAACAGGTTCTTCATGGATGATCAATCTTGTAATTATAATATTTATATCTGTCATTTCATACAGTAGCTTAATAATATTCAAACCGTTTAGCAGCCAATATGGATTATCATTATTATTGATATTTTTCCCGATTTTAGCACTTATAAGACTGCCCTTTAATCAAAGCCTTGCAATTTTACAAAGCAGAAAAGAATTTAAAAATATATTATTATTAAGACTGATCGGGATGGGAATATTTGTCGCATTCTGCATAATAAATATAATTTATAAACTTAATCTGTTATATGTTGTAATAATCTATACCCTGTCATATTTAATAAACATGATCGTCTGTTTATTTAATAAATGGTCAGGTATAGAATATATCGGCTGCTGTAAAATGAATGTTATAAAAAAACTTATCGGATTTGGAAAATATGTCATGGGGACATTTATAGGATTTAATATTTTAAGAGAATCAGATATTTTAATAATAGCTTTTTTTATGTCAAAAGCCGAAGCTGCTTTATATGTCATACCGTTAAGATTAATTGATATATTATATGTGCCATTATTGGGATTCATCGCTGTTGCAATGCCTAAAATATCAGAAGAAAGCTCAAATGGTAATATTGAGCAAGCTAAAAATGTTTACTATAAATATACCGGTGTATTAACATTATTATATATTCCGGCTGTTGTAATTTTATATTTTTTATCATTCCCATTAATATGGTTTTACGGGGGTAGTCAATATTGCAGGAATGAAATAGTAATTGCCGTATTTAATATTCTGCTGATTTACGGCTTGTTCCTTCCGATGGACAGCCTGTCGGGTGTTACAATGGATGCTATAAACAAACCGAAACATAATTTTATAAAAATTATAATCATGGTAATCATAAATATTATCGGGGACTTAATAGCTGTTATATTTTTAAAATCCATGATTGCTGTTGCTTTTGTAACTATAATAAATTTATTAACTGGTGTTATTGTGGGATTATTATTACTTAAAAAAGATTTAAATATAAAAGTCTCAAAGATATTCATTGCCGGATATGAATTTTATAAAAACTCATTGATAAGCATATCAAGATTGAGATTTTTAAATAATAAATAATTTAACTTTTAATAAGGAGGTTTTGATGACCAAAGATTCCAGTATTACCTGTGTTGCGATACCTGTTTATAATAGATTGAACTTAATACAAAATTGCCTGGATAAGATAGAAAAACAGTTAAAAACAAATATATTTCTCCTGCTTGTTGATGACGGAAGCAGCCCGGAGGTAAGCAGCCGGATAAAAAATGATCCGCGCCTTAAAAATGATAAAATATTTTATGTACGCCATAATAAAAATATGGGCATCTCTGCTGCAAGAAATACCGCATTAAAATGGTGCAGAGAGTATAATATTGATATAATAATAATGGTTGACAGTGACTGCGATGTTCCGCCGGATTTTATACAAAAGCATATTGATCTGCATCTCAAATATCCGGAAGTTGCATGTTTCGGCGGCGGGATTAATGGAGTTGGATCCGGGTACTGGGCAACAATAGATAAAATAATGTCATGGGCTCATGCCGTGCCGTTCGGTAATGTAAGAGAATTTAATAAGATCTATTATCCTCCTACAGCCAATATCAGTTTTAAAATGAACAGACTGCCTGTAAGAGATAAGGTTTTTGATGAAAGACTTTCAACGGGTGAAGATGTTCTTTTAGTCCGCGAGTTACGTAAGAATGGAGAAAAAATATATTTTTCGCCTGATCCAAGTGTTGATCATTTTGACAGGAATAAAATGAAAGATGTTATCCGGCATACTTTTGCATGGGGAGAACATATGTACTTCATCCAGCTGGGGAATGACATCTCTGAAAGATGTTTTAAAAAGTGGTACCGTTTTATTTTCTTTTTTTCATTTCTGCCATCTATCCTGGCTTTTGCAGGATTGGGAGCATTCTTAGTGCTTAAGCAGTGGTTTAAACATAAGCCTTCATATATTATGCATTTTCCATTAATATTCATGTTATGGTTCTTTAAAGGTATTGCTATTTTGAAAGTTGCAGTTAATCCGTTAAATTATCTTCTGGAAGAAAAAGAATAAAATATATGAGTCTGGCCACTATGTCTATTTTGTAATATTTCTCAGCTCTCTTACAGACTATGTAAAAAGAAGAATTTAGACACAGATTAACAGGATTTACACAGATTATACAGACAAAAAAAATCTTAAGACTTTCCTCTTCTCAGCGTTTTCTACGTTCTTTGCGGTTTCATTTTTATCCAATTAATTTTAGTTAAATTATTTTTTTGTAAGTATTTTAAAGTAAAAATCGTATAATTAAATCAAAAGTATAATAAAAAATAATTGGAGAATACCCTATGGCATCAAAACAATTTTTTAAACATAAAATAATAACTTTTTTAGTATTTTTATTATTCCTGATTCTCCTTATGCAGTCATCTGCAAATAATAATAAGGATGTTAATATGAAATTTGATAAATATGAGAATGAATGGGTAAAAGTTGATGAAATGGAAAAAAAGGGATTAACAAAATCCGCACTTGACATAGTCGATAAGATTTTTGAAAAAGCAAAAAAAGATAATAATATAAATCAATTTATAAAGGCTACAATGTACAGGTTAAAATATTTATCCAACATTGAAGAAGATGCCGTAATTAAAATCATTACAGAACTTGAAAATGAAATTAAATCATCTCCCAGTCCTTTAAAAGAACTTCTTAATTCTATCCTTGCAGAAATCTACTGGCAGTATTACATACAAAAAAGATTTCAGATTATGAACAGGTCCGTAACCGCTGAAATTGATGAAACTGACATAAAAACCTGGGATATTAAAAAATTTATGGATAAAATAACAATATTGTATCTTGATTCATTAAAAAACAGCAACATCTCAAAGAGTCTGGATATAAACATCTTTGAAGATTTTCTTACTTTTTATTACAATACAAAGGATCTGGTACCTACTCTTTATGATTTACTGGCTCATAGGGCTCTTTTATTTTTTACCAGTGATGAGACGCTTTTAACCAAACCTTCATATGCCTTTATTTTAAAGGATCCCAAATTATTCTCACAATCGGGTGATTTTACCGGACTTGATATAAAAGCAGAGGATACAGATTCTCTCAAATATAAAGCTCTCATTATAATGCAGGACTTGATTAAATTTCATAAAGATGATGAGAATGCTAAAGTGCTTGTTGATATAGATATACAAAGGCTCTATTACATTTGGGACAATCATGTTGATGAAAACAAGGACACTCTTTTCATCAATGCATTAACCGGTTTATATGATAAGTATAAAAATGATCCTTCATCAGTTATAATATCCTATCATATTGCATCTTATTATAATAATGAAGGTGATAAGTATAACCCTGAGTTTAGCGATGATTATAAATGGCTTAAAAAGAAAGCACACGATATATTGTTAAATATCATAAAAAATGAAAATAAATATGATCCGAATACAATAGGATTTTACAACTGTAAGGCATTAAAAAGCCAGATAGAAAAAAAAGAATTAAACATCACAACGGAAAAAATAGTAATCCCTGACAAGCCTTCCCTATCACTGGTAAAATATAAAAATGTATTTAAAACATATTTCAGGATAATCAAACTTACGGAAGGTCAAAAAAGAACGGCAAAAAAGAAATCAAATAAAAATTATGATGATCTTTATAAATATTATAAATCCTTTAAACCGGCAGCGGAATGGGAGCAAAACTTGCCGCCTGATGAAGATTATAATACTCATGCAGTAGAAATCAAAATACCTGCATTACAACCGGGTTACTATATAATCTTAACAGGATCGGATAAAGACTTTAGTTTAGAAAAAAATACAATAGGATATGAGGAGTTAAGAGTTTCTAATATAAGTTATATAAACAGGTTAAACAGAAATACGGGCAACATAGATATTTATGTTTTTAATAGAGATACCGGTGCCCCTTTAAATAGTGTAAAAGCTGATATATACCAGGAAAAATACAATTATACTTTAAGAGAATATGTTGCAGAAAAAAAAGAATCATATACAACTGATGACAACGGTTATTTTAAGATAAAACCTGATAACAGATCAATTAAAATAGCATTCTCAAAAGATGATGATACCTTATTCCTTGACGACTATATCTATCAAAATACACCCTATAAATATAATGTTAATCCCATTAAGGTATTTTTCTTTACAGACAGATCTATTTACAGACCCGGCCAGACTATTTATTACAAGGGTATTGTAATAGATACATCAAATGAACAAAACAGGATTGTACCCGATTATAATACTACAATTTATTTTTATGATGTCAACTGGCAGGAGATAACAAAACAGACTGTAACTGCAAATAAATATGGTACATTTAACGGCACATTTACGGCACCTGTTGACAGACTAAACGGCAATATGTGTATTAAAACTTTTGATGCTACCGGGCAGACATATGTATCTGTAGAAGAATATAAAAGACCTAAATTTGAGGTTGAGTTTGATCCGTTAAAAGGTAGCTATAAACTCGGTGAAAAAATCGATATAATGGGTTTTGCTAAATCATTTGCAGGATCAAATATAGATAATGCGGATGTTAAATACAGGGTTGTGAGAAACACTTATTTCCCATACTGGTACTGGTACTGGGGTGTTTATCCTCAAACCAAAGAAACCGAGATAATCAATGGAACATCAATAACCGATAATCAGGGTAAATTTACCGTTACGTTTAATGCACTGCCCGATCTTAGTATAGCAAAAGATAAAATGCCTGTATTCAATTATAGCATCTATGTTGATGTAACGGATATTAATGGAGAAACTCACAGCAGTAATATTACGGTAAATATCGGCTATACGGCTTTAACAATCAGTCTATTAATGAATGATATGATTAACAGTAACCGGGACAACAATTTTAAAATAATATCAAACAATCTTAATGGTGAATATGAAGCATCCGTGGGCAAAATAGAAATCTACAGGTTAAAATCATCGGGTCAATACTATAAAAAGAGGCTCTGGCAGAAACCTGATAAATTTATATTAAATAAGGATCAATTTAAAAATGATTTCCCATATGATCAGTATGATGATGAAAATAATTTTTATAAATGGGATAAAATCGATAAAGTGTATGCAGGAGAATACAATACCGAAAAATCTAAAGAGCTTGCAATAAAAAATTTAACAGGCTGGGATCAAGGTAAATATATTTTAGAGCTTACCACAAAAGATAAATTTAATAAAGAAATAAAATATTACAAGTATTTTACTCTCTTTTCGGAAAAAGAAAAAGATATGCCGTTAAACGATATCTCTATGTATTCCCCCGTAAAAACAAACTGCCTGCCCGGTGAGAATGCTGTTGTTGGTATAGGATCATCAGCGGATGGCGTCAGTGTCTTATATGAAGTTGAGCATAAAAATAAAATAACAAAAAAATCGATTATCAAATTATCCGGTGAAAATAAATTCTTAAAAATACCTGTAACCGAGGAATACAGGGGCAACTTTATAATTCATCTTTCATTTGTTAAACATAACAGATTTTTCAGTTATTCTCAAAACATATATGTACCATGGTCAAACAAAGACTTAAAGATAGAATTTATGAGTTTCAGGAATAAATTAAAGCCCGGTGAAAATGAAGAATGGAAAATTAAAATTACAGGCAGCAATAAAGATAAAATTGCAGCAGAAATGGTTGCGGCATTATATGATGCTTCATTGGATCAATTTAGATATCACAGCTGGTATTTCAATATATATCCATATTACTATACAAATCTCAGCTTAAACGGATACTACTCATTTAATACAATGAGTTCACATTTTTATGAAAAAGACTGGAATGAATATTTTTATATCCAGGATTATTATTACACAAATATAAACTGGTTTAACGGTTATTATTTTGATGAAAATCGTTTATATAAAGGAAGTGATAAATTTTCAGGGAATAAAAGAAAACTGGCTTTTAAAGACGGGGTTAACGAAGAAGAATTTGATGATGCTATTGTAGAAAAAAAAGAAGCAGAAGAGTCTACAATTATGAAAGAGGATGCACCGGAAAAACCAAAAAGCGAAAATAATATAAATAAAATCGAAGAAAATACACAAAGCACTGCAGAAACAAAAACAAAATCAATGGATAATGTACAGATAAGGAAAAACTTTAATGAGACGGCATTCTTTTATCCGGATCTGGAAACAAATGAGGATGGCGAGATCATCATATCATTCACAATACCGGAAGCCTTAACAAGATGGAAGATGCTGGGATTTGCCCATACAAAAAACCTGGAATACGGGTTAATAGAAAATGAGCTTGTTACACAAAAGGAGCTGATGGTCATGCCTAATATCCCCAGATTCCTGCGTCAAGGTGATACTATCGAGCTTGTCAGTAAAATATCAAATCTCAGTGATAATAATTTAAGCGGCAATGCCGTATTAAAATTATTTGATGCGTCAACTATGAAACCGGTTGATAAAATATTAAATAATGTTAACAGTCAAAAAGCCTTTAAGGTTAAAAAAGGGGAAAGCACTAAGGTTACATGGAAGATAAAAATTCCAGACAGCGTACAGGCTTTAACATACAGGGTAATTGCAAAAGCAGGGAATTACAGCGACGGTGAAGAATCCTCCCTGCCTGTCTTAACAAACAGGATGCTTGTTACGGAATCCCTCCCTTTAAGCATCAGGGGTAAAGGAACAAAAAAATATTCATTCACAAAACTTATAAACTCAAAATCATCAAAAACACTGAAGCATGAAAAACTCACACTGGAGTTTACATCAAATCCGATTTGGTATGCAATACAGGCAATCCCCTATTTAATAGAATACCCTTACGAATGCTCAGAGCAGGTTTTTTCAAGACTCTATGCAAACAGTATTGCAACGGATATCATAAACTCAAATCCTAAAATTAAAAAAGTATTTGATCAATGGCGGAATACTGATGCTCTTTTATCAAACCTGCAGAAAAATGAAGAATTAAAATCTCTTCTCCTTGAAGAGACTCCTTGGGTACTTGAAGGAAAATCGGAGTCTGAAAGAAAAAAAAGGATTGCAATACTCTTTGATCTCAACTACATGAGTCAAAATTTAAACAGAAATATATTAAAGTTAAAATTAATGCAGGCCCCAAACGGCGGATTCCCATGGTTTCCGGGACTGCCTGACGACAGGTATATTACACAGCATATTATTGCAGGATTGGGCAAGCTTATAAATATTGAAATAAAATCTGTAAAGAATAACAGTACTATTAATGCAATGACTGCAGGAGGGATCAGGTATCTTGATGACCGTATGAGGGAGGATTATGAATACCTTTTAAAACATAATATTGATCTTAATAAGGATAATATATCCTATATACAGATACATTATCTTTATGCAAGGAGCTTTTTTAATACTGTACCTGTTGAGTCGAAAAATAAAAAAGCATTCGACTACTGGATGAAACAGGCAAAGGATTACTGGGTAAATAAAGGTAATTATATGAAAGGAATGATAAGCATTACTTTTAACAGGTATAATGAAAAAGATACGGCAGTTGATATCATTAAATCTTTAAAAGAAAATTCTATCGAAAATGAAGAAATGGGTATGTACTGGAAAAATAATATTTACGGCTGGTACTGGTACCAGGCTCCGATAGAAACTCAAAGCTTACTGATAGAAGCATTTACAGAGGTTGTGAATGACACAGAATCCGTTAACTCCATGAAAGTATGGTTATTAAAAAACAAACAGGTGCAGGATTGGAAAACAACAAAGGCAACGGTAGATGCATGTTATGCGTTACTCTTAAGAGGCAGCGACTGGCTGTCATCAGATGAGAATATCGAGATACAGCTTGGAGATATAAAAATCAGGCAGGATAACATAAAGGATGCAGAAGCAGGTACAGGACATTTTAAAATTACCTGGCAAAAAAATGAAATAAAAGAAAACATGGGGAATATATCCGTAACTAAAAATAATGACGGTGTATCATGGGGAGCATTGTACTGGCAGTATTTTGAAGATCTTGACAAAATTACACCGCATGAAACTCCTTTAAAATTAAAAAAAGAATTATTTTTAGAAGTTTATACTGATAAAGGTCCTGTAATAAAACCGATAAAAAATAATGCCTTGAAACCGGGTGATTTAATAAAGGTGAGAATAATCTTAAGCGTAGACAGGGATATGGAGTATGTTCATATGAAAGACATGAGGGCAAGCGGATTGGAGCCTATTAATGTACTGTCAACCTATAAATACCAGGATGGTTTATGGTATTATGAAAGCACAAAGGATGCAAGTACAAATTTCTTTTTCCCCAGATTAAACAAAGGTACATATGTGTTTGAATATCCTCTAAGAGTTACACATAAAGGCGACTTTTCCAACGGCATTACATCAATACAATCCATGTATGCTCCTGAGTTTACATCACATTCCGAAGGAATAAGGATAGAAGTTAAATAAATCTAAAAAGCTTTACGGGTAATGATATAGGTAAGATTACCCGTAAAGTATAATTTTATATTGACTTTATTTACTTATAAGTCTGCATCTGATATAACTTATAATTCTTAATTTAATATCATATTTTCATAAATTAAAATAAAAAACACTAAAAAATATCCTCTTTAAACGGCTAAGCATCAATGTTTTTTTCTTGACTTTGATTATAGATTTTCTTATCATTCTGTAAATTAAATATTTGGGGAATAATGAATATAAATAATAAATCTTTTTATGATAATAATATAGGTAATAATAATTCACCATTAATCGGATTATTTATTAATAATCTATATAATTTTTATGAAGCAGAAATCTATGATGGCATAAATAAAGGAATTGAAGAAGCTAATGCAAATATTATTTCTTTTGTAGGAGGATCATTTAATAATCCGCATTTTTTCATAAACAATAACGGTAAAAATTATGTTTATAGTCTAGCATCAAAATCATTATTAGACGGGCTTATTGTAATTTCATCATCCATCGGCTCATATATTTCTAATAAAAAATTTTCATGCTTTTTAAAAAGATACAGTGACATTCCTATTGTAAGCATAGGGACACCTTTTAAAAATATTTCAAGTATTGTTATTGATAATGAGAATGCTATAATTAAACTTTTTGATCATTTGATTAATTTTCATGGATATAAAAAGATTGCATTTATAAAAGGTCCCGACAATAATATAGATGCTATAATAAGGTTTAAAGCATACAAAAAATGTCTTTCCGATAATAATATTCCATATGATGAAAATCTTATTTTCCAATCTTCTTATAGCGGGGATTTTAATAAAGAAATAATGGATAAAATAATAAATTTAAAAAAACTAAAAATTAATGCAATAATTTGTATTAATGATTATGTAGGATTAAAAATTATCGAAGAATTTAATAAACAGGGAATAAAAGTCCCCGATGATATTGCAGTTGTAGGCTTTGATAATGTTTTTGAAAGCAATTTAAAAAAATATTCCTTAACAACAATCAATCAACCTACATTTGATCTCGGTTATAATTCTGTTAAAATGATCTTATCTCTAATAAATGATAATAAACAAATCAATACAGAAAAACTGGAATGCAAATTAATTATAAGGAACTCCTGTGGCTGCACACTAAAAAAAAAAGATAATAAAGAAATGCATGAAGTATTAGATTTGGAGGAAAAAAGACAATTTGATGTTTATGATAATTTATCGATAGTTATAAATCAAAATATTTTAAATAAAATGGAGTTTATACAATTTAAACGAAAATTAAACAGTGTAACTAATTTAAAAGATTTTGAACAAATAATTAAAAATGTTTTGGCTTTAATGAGTATAAAAAGATGCTATATCGGCCTATATAAAACCCCGGAAGTAAAAGAATCAAAACTTATACTTGCTTATGACAATAATATGCCAGATAAAAAAAATAAAGATTTTTATTTTCCTTCCAGCATAATTATTCCGGAAGGATTAAAAAACTTAATAAGCAAAAAAAATATCTTTATTTTTTCTCTGCACTTTTTTGAGGAAAATCTTGGATATATTATATTTGAAGTTGATTTAAATAAAATGAAATTTTCAAACATAGTAACTAATGAATATGGTGATTTATTTGAGTCTTTTTCTATTGCTGTAAGTAATACATTAAATAATATTTTACTATATAACAAAACTAAAATTTCATTATTAAAAAAATCCGGTGAAAATATTGAAAAAAAAATAATAAAAGATTATACAAGGAAATACTGTCTTCCTGAAAAAACAGGTAAAGCATATTATATTAAACTTATTGAATTAATGAAAACGGAAAAACCTTTTATCAATCCGGATTTAACATTGATAAAACTCGCAGAAATGATGAATATTTCAAGAAGCCACCTGTCATTTATAATCAATGTTTATACAAATCAAAAATTTTATGATTTTATAAATAGTTTTAGGATTGAAGAAGCAAAAATACTGCTTCAAAAAAATTCAGATAATAAATTAAGCATTCTTGATATTGCTTATTTATCCGGATTTAATTCTAAAGCTACATTTAACCGTGTATTTAAAATTATTACAAATTTAACTCCAAAAGAATACAAAAAAAAATTTTCCGGTTTATAATTACTAATAAAAGATAAATTTCACTATTAATTTAAAAAAATCTTTAAAAAAAAGTATCAATAGATCCAGATTGTCGATTAATCCAGCCATTTTAATTATAAATATTTTGCACATTATTCTATTATAAATTTTAAAAAATCTGGAGGTAAGTCAAAAAAATAAAAAAAGCAAAGCAAAAAATAATAAAGTAATATTTTAAGGAGAAATTTTATGTCAAAAAAAATTGGAAAAAAATTATTTGTAATAATAATTTCAATTTTGATTATGTTATTAACAGTAGTCTCATGTACTATACCTGAAGAGTCATCTGCAAATAACTCAAAAAACACAGGTGATGACAATCAAGAAAACACACTTAATATTTCAGACGAAAATAGTTTGGATAGAGCTGTAAAATCTGATAAATCCGAGTACACAATCGGGGCATTTAGGCTTTCATGGTTATCTGTAAAAAATAAATGGAGTGTTATTAATCCAAAAGATTTCGGATCTTACATTATAGCCGGTGTACAAACTTATAATGAAAGTGATCCGGTTGTTATAAGGATTGACTCAACTTATTCGGAAGCAAGTATTTCGTTATGTGAAGATAAATCAAAAGACACCGAAACATCTCATACTGATGAAGAAGTAGGTGTTTTACAAATAGTACCTAATAATAAAACCGGCTTAATAAAAGATATTAATAATAATACTATTGGTGAAGTACAATCAATTAGTATAAAACAAAGCTCAAAAGATAAGATTTTTACATTATCTTATAAAATTCCGGGCGGTAAATATAAAAATCCGGTTGTTATAGGAGCTGTTGTAACATATAATAACAGTGAACCGGCTTGTGTAAGAATTCATTCTGTTTCACAAACTAGTTTTAAATATTCACTGGATGAATGGGAATATAATAATGGATATCATCCTGAAGAAAAAATTAATTTTGTCATTATGGAAAAAGGTACTCATTGTCTAGGTTATAAATCAAGCAATAGTTATTATTATGTTGCCGAAGTCGGTAAAAAAACAATATCAAAACATACTCCTACAAAAACAGGTTCGCCATACCGTGAACGATTATTAACTGATTTTGGTAAAAGTCCATATATATTCGGAGCTCTCCAGACAAATGATTTTTCAAAACCTTTTGCTACAACTGTTGCTTATAATTCAAGTTGCAGTAGTGATAGTTTTTATGTAAGACTGCAGCATTCTGAAAAACTCATGGAAGATAATACATCTCATGAGAAAGAAACTTACGGATATATAGCGATAGGGAAAGTCGGTCCAAAAACCACTTCTAAAAGCAAAGTTGTTTCAAATAATGGCGCACTTCAGGTTAAAAATAACAAATTATGTAATAAAAACGGTACTGCTATTCAACTTGAAGGCATGAGCACATTTTGGATTAATTGGGATGAAGGCGGTAAATTTGCTAATCCTGAAGTTATTGACTGGCTTGTAAGAGACTGGAAAATCGATGTTTACAGAATAGCAATGGGTGTTAATCCATACGACGGTCGTGAAGTAATCATTAAAACAGATGCACGTGGAAGTTTATCTAAAGTAGATAATACAAATTGCGGTAAGCCATGCGAAAATCAGGGACTCTGTTATATCGGTCATGAAACTATAGTAAAGGAAAAAGTTGAAACTCTTGTGGATGCATGTATTAAAAGAGGTATCTATGTAATTATTGACTGGCATGTTCATGATGCATTAATGAACCAGAAAAGTGCATATAATTTTTTCCTATATATGGCTAAAAAATATAAAGACGTACCTAATGTAATCTTTGAAATCTGGAATGAACCGTCAATGAAAAATAATGATACGAAAACAGCAAAAAAAAATGATTATGGTAAATATATATATCAATGGGAAAGTGATATTAAGCCATATTGTGAATGGATAATAAGAACTATCAGAAATACCGGTAATAATAATATAATAATCTGTCCAACTCCAAATTTTGATCAACAACTGTATGATGCATATGACTCACCAATCGATAGCAAATTTAATAAAAATGTAATGTATTCGGTCCACTTTTATGCAGGAACAACAGATTTTTGGGCAGACTATTTAACAGGAAATAATTTAACATATAAAATACACCACCCATTTGATTCAGGATCCTCATTATATTATTTACTTAAAATTTATAAATTACCTGTTTTTGTTTCCGAATGGGGTACTTCCCAATTTGATGGGGGGCAGGATCCTGGAAGATATTGTGGTAAAAGTGAAAGTAACTTATACCTTACACGACTAAGTGATTATAAAATAAGCTGGTGCAACTGGGCTATATCAGATAAAGATGAAGTATCGGCAATATTAAAACCGGGGTCTTCACCAATAGGATTTTGGTCAAGTTATGCTCTATCTACAAGCGGTGCTTATATAAGAGGAAAAATAAGAGATTAATAATTACTATTTAAGATTATTTTTTAAATAAAAAACGGGCTTATTTTAAGCCTGTTTTTTTTATAAAGAAATTAAATAAAAATAATTATTATATATTTATAAATAAGCTTCCAGATCTATTTTAACACCTTTCGGATATTTTTTAGAATCACTGATTACAATAGGATTTCCTTCAAGTAATTTTCTTATTAATGCCAATCCGAATCTTGACTTTTCGTTAGGATCACTAATACTTCTAATTGCAAAATCCATATACATTTTATCATAATCATCATAGCTGTTTATTTTATTTACAATATCCAATAAAGCATAATACTCAGTTTCGTATTCACTGGACCTCTCATTTTCAGCAGTGATATGCAGTATATTTTTTTTATCTGATATCTCTAGATATAGTGTTAAATAACAGGTTTTATTCCTTGTATATTTAACAATATTTTCTAATAACTCTGATATTACTAAAATAATAATACTTATCTTATCCTTATTAAAATCACTTATATTAGAAAACATTTTGGTAAATAAATCTCTGTACTCCTGTATACTGTCCCATTTTAAAACCAGTTTTTCATCAAATAAAACTTCATTATCCATAATTAATATTAAACAAAAAATATAAATATTTTTCAACTTTTGTTTTATATAATTAAAAAAAAATATTAATTTATATTATTATTTAATATTTTTATAAAAAAAGCAGGTATAAAACCTGCTTTTTACTCAAACTCTGCTTTTAATAAATCATCAAATTCATCTGCCCAGTAACCTAAATCTTCTAGAAGAGTTATCAACTCAGAATAATCCATTCCAATTAAATCTCTCTCATATAAAGCCCAAACCTGATCACTATCTTTTTGTATTGATAGTTTAACTCCCAGTTTAACATCATTTAACTCTAAAAGCTTCCTGTAAAACTCCAATTGTTTGGCTTGCGGCACTTTTATAATTGGTGATGCGGCTTGGATAAATTCCCTTATTTTTCCTTCTCCAACCGGTACACTTAATAACATTATCTGTACATTTGCGCTTCCTCTTTTTAAAGACCAAAGCATTTTTTCCGGATTAAAAACCTGTCCCGGATCTATACCTTTTTGTGAAACAAAATCATTAATCATATCTTTAGCTTTTTCCATTAATTCCGTCATATAAAATCCTCCATTTTTTTAATGTATAAGAACATTTCAGATAATTGAAATCATAAATTATTATAAATGTAATAAATATATTATTATACTGAACTGCTCTTTTATATTAATAATGATTATAAATTTAATAATTGGAAAGTCAAGACAAAAAAAATATTATAAACTTTTTTCTTTTTTTAATTTTTCATTTAAACTAATTAATTTGCATAATTCTCTATTTTTTTCTTCTAAATCCTTTAATATCTTTTCTTCATACTCTCTTGTCATTTTTAATGTCTCCTATATAACACTTACATATATTAATCGTTTGAAAAACAAAAATCATGTGTTTTTTATCTATATTTGATTAAAATTAATCATTTTTGTTGCAAAATCTTAAAAATATTTTTATAAAAATTTCATGCTTGAGTTATATATGATATCCCAAAACTATCAATACGATAATGATTTTATTGCAAAACTTTACAGTTTTTTATTAAATAATGAAAAAGAAAGAATTACCAGATTCAGAAAATGGGAAGACCGTCAAAGAGCATTACTGGCAAATCTTTTAGCAAGATATATTATAATAAATAAACTGCAAATAAAAAACAGCAATATATCATTCTCAAAAAACAACCATGGTAAGCCTTTTTTAGAATATAATCCTCAATTTCATTTTAATTTATCACACTCTGGTAAATGGATAGTCTGCGGTGCAAGTACAAATCCGGTAGGCATAGATGTAGAACAAATTAAGCCTATAAACCTTGATATTGCAAAGCGTTTCTTTTCAAAAGAGGAATACAATGATTTGGTAAAAAAAGATGACAATGATAAAATAGAATATTTCTTTGACTTGTGGACATTAAAAGAAAGCTATTTAAAAAATATAGGTACTGGATTGTCAACATCATTAAGCAGTTTTACAATAAAAAAAAATCATAATAGTGACATTAAAATTAAAATCAATAATAAGTACAGCAATGATTTTAGTTTAAAACAATATAATATTGACAAAGATTATAAATTATCTGTCTGTATAAAAGGTAAAATTGAGAATGATAAACTTATTTTAATAACAATAGATGATCTTTATAATAATATAAAAAATAACCTATAATAATTTTTCTATCAAACTTATACCTGTCATCTCTTTTGGTTCTTCCATACCCATAATCTCAATCAATGTCGGGATAACATCAGCCAATTTACCGCCAGTAGATTTTAACGATATATTTGTTTTTTGCAAGTTTTTCCTGTTGGATATTAATGTAAACCAGACAAGATTGGTTGTATGTGCAGTCATTACGGAATTTGTATTATAATCAATCATCTGCTCAGCATTACCATGATCGGATGTTAATAAAACGACTCCGTCTTTTTTTAATATTTCATTTACTACTTCACCTACACATTCATCTACAACCTCACACGCTTTTTTTGCTGCATCAAAAACACCTGTATGCCCTACCATATCCGGATTTGCAAAATTTAGTATTATAACATCATATTTATCTTCATTAATTAATTGTACAGCCTTATTCTTAACCTCATATGCACTCATTTCCGGCTTTAAATCATATGTTGCAACCTTCGGTGAAGGAATCAATGCCCTGTCTTCACCTTCAAAGACAACATCTGACTGACCGTTAAAAAAGAAAGTTACATGGGCAAATTTTTCTGTTTCTGCAATCCTTAGCTGTTTTAAACCTTTATCCTGTAGATATTGGCCAAAGAGATTTGATAGATCTATCGGCTGGAATACAACTGTAACATTTGCTCTATTACTATCTGTTACTCCATCGTAGTATTCCGTAAAACAGATATAATCCAAATTTTTAATATCTTTTGTTTGAAAAAAATTAAAATCATTTTCAACAAATGCTCTTGTTAATTCTCTCGTACGATCCAGTCTGTAATTAAAAAATATTACAACATCATTATCACTAACTTTTTTAAAACCATCGATAGTCCTTGGTTTTATAAACTCATCGGTTTCATCTTTTGCATATGCATCATCAACTGCCTTATATATATCACTGAAATTACCCTCGCATTTGCCCTCAACAAGCATATCATATGCTATCTGCACTCTCTCCCATCTTGTATCCCTGTCCATAGCATAATACCTGCCTACAACAGAGCCGAAAATGCCGATATCATATTTCTTTATTGCCTCTTCAATTTCTTTGATATATTCCTTTGCCGATTTTGGCGGTGTATCCCTGCCGTCTCCGAATACATGGATTATTACCTGATCCTTTTTTAATCCAAGTTGAGATGCTAATCTGATAAGAGCAATACAGTGATCATTATGAGAATGTACTCCCTGATCCTGTACTAGCCCCCATATATGTACAATAGAATTACTACTTTTAGCCTTATTTAATCCATTAATCAATACTTCATTCTCAAAAAATGTACCGTCATCGATAGTATTGTTTATCCTTACCAATGACTGATAAACGATCCTGGCTGCTCCAAGATTAAGATGACCTACCTCACTCGAACCCTGGTTACCGGAAGGCAGACCTACATTTTCACCGGAAGGCACAATAAAAGTTGTCGGATAGCTAGATATATATTTATCATGGTTTGGGGTTTTTGCATGATGTACTGCATTACCTCTGAAATCGGGATTATAACCCCACCCGTCTCTAATGATTACAGCATATGGTATTTTTGACATTGTTATTTCCTTTTGTTATGTTTAATCTTCCTTGCGTAAAATAGAATAAATGAATGAGTTAGTCAATAGTAATTTTAAATAAGTTATTTGCTTTGAGATTATCCAAAAAGTATATTAAAAACCGCCCCTCACCACTTTTTTATTTATTTTTTTATAAAAAGTGGTGAGGGGTCAAATTATTTTGATTCCCACCCGTATTGTAAAACAGGGGCATCAAAAAAATCATAATCCATGCTGCCGTCTGAATAATCCAGTCTTACTAGATAAGAATAGACCGGTGTGATTACAGTCTGATTTTCTTTTGTAATTCTCCTATAGATTAATGCAATCCCCTCAACTGTTGCTGTATGTATATCTTTTTGAGGATCAAGACACTTAACATTTAGAATGAGATTTTCTAAATATTGTAAAATTTTTATTGACGACTCAGTTTCATCGGTAGCTGTAATTTTTAACTTAGGCCATTTTACGGATACAGAAATCACATCACCGGATTTATTTATTTCTATCTGCAGATAAGAAACATCGTTACTTAGTATTCTTCCCTGAAAAAGTCTTCTGTATCTAATCTGTACTGAGGCAATCTCTTTTGGAGAACTTCCTCCTTCAGGAGTACTCAAACATTGAACATATTCTGTAATAGTATTCTCAAACTCCAATCTGCCCTTAAAGACTGATAATTGATCATTAATAAAATTATTGCTTTTATCAACATATTCATCAATTGATTGAAGAACAGTTTGTCCTTCCTGAACATCTCTCTCAAATACAATAACATTAAGAGTTTCATTATATTTCACCATAAAGTCATTTTCTAAATATTCCTCTATAAACTGTGCCAGCTCTCCCTGTGATTCATCAAAAACAGGCCGGTATTCAGCAAATATTTTATCATTCCATATCTCTATTAACTCATCACTGCTTAACGTATTATCAAAACCTTCCGGGAATTCTACAATAGGAAGATCTTCATCAAACAGTTCTTCCTGAGAATAAAGAAGTCCGGATCTATGGCATATTATTTTATTATTTAAAATGTTTTGTTTATATTCACCGGCATTCTTGCTGTAATTGAGAGTTATTTCAGCAAAAATAAAACCTGTTAAAAAAATATTTAATAAAATTATAATAATTGTTTTTTTCATATAAAACTCCTTATTAATAAGTCGGTGTACCGAAAACAATAGTTGTTTTTTCCAGATTCATATTGTGAACCGGAACAGGTCCATCAAACATAAGGCAGGATGACCCGTATTCATTAGGCGCCAATATTTCCCTGCTGCCGTTAAATGATGTACCATTAATATTACCTCTAAGATAAACAACTGCCGGTTCTATACTGAAATTTAAGCTCTGATAAACTTCCGTGAAAATGGCTGATCTATATGAATGCCACATACTCTGTAAATTATCAACCCATAATTCTGCAAATTTTAATGAATAATCCCTCGTTGAACCGCCATAAAGACCTCCATCACAAAAACATACTGCACAGCAGTCATCATCAAGCACTATATATTCCCTTACATCACTCGATGCATATCCGAAAACCGCATGAATACCGTTAAACATCGGAAAATAAAATAAAGGATCATCATTTGCTAATGAGCTTGGAGAATCATGGATTACCCACTTTGTGGTATGCCCGTAAGCCGTATTCTCAGGTTCGACCTGACCGTCATAAACATTTAAAAAATCATTTGCACCATACCCTGAATAATAAACAAAATCCGAATATATATAACAATAATAATCATCAACCGTTACTTCATCATCCTTATTAATTATCATTCTTCCTGAGTTTATAGCCGGGAAATTTTCATCTATCTCTGCTACAAGTGTATTTGCAAAATTATCGGCATGATCATGGTTTATATGCTTGCCGCTTGGTCTCATTAAATCCTCCCACCAATAATCGCCGGGATAATCATCAATTGAGTATGTATCAACATATAGAGAATTTGCTGTTCTGAAATCATCGGTAAGAGTAATCCTGTGATGAGGATCAGGATTCATCGCATAAATAGCACCATCGCTGCCTGCAATCATAATATTTTTAAAATCTCTATAAGCTGAGATAGAATATACATTAATGGATGTTATGTCGGTATGCATAGTTAATTCTTGAAGCAGACCGCCTAATGTTCCGTCATCATTTATTCTGTGAATACGTATCCAGCCGTCATATGGATACATTAAAATCATGTTTGTTTCACCATTATGAGTATAAAACTCAATATCACTCCATCCTGAAGATATATAATAATCTCCATAAATTGTAGAACCGATTGTCCCATCAGTATTCATTCTCCTGAAATCTAAAAATGAGGTTTCTGTATCATGAAAACACACATAAATCTGCCCGTCTGCTGTATAAAACTCAATATTATCTACTCCCGGATATAAAAAAGTTTCTTCTATGGGCGTATCATTAAAAATAGCATCATCTGCAATATTATATATTTTTAAATTTCCAGAATCATTGTCATAAAAAAGCATGAAGTATTGGCTGCCTATGGTGAAAAACTCAGCATCCGTCCAATAAGTCGGGCCTAAATCTACTGCATCAATAAAAGGTCCGTCAAGAAAAATCCTTCCATAATTATCCATAGGATATACATATCCGGTATATGTACGGTAATCTGTATAATATAAATATGTTTTGTTGCGAATTTTAAATACTTTAAAATTATCATAATATCCCCAGGATAAATCATAAGTAACAGCATCATTAATCGAATCACTGCATACTAACCCATTATCTCTATTAATTTTTGTAATTGTTATAAATCCGCCTACATTGGATTTCATCATATATGCATGGGTTGCACCGGTAAAAATCTGATCAGGACCGTTCATATGATGATATGTACCGAGTTTCCTTCCAATTTCAATAGTATATAAACTAATTACACTGCAAAAAAATAATAGAATAATAACCATGAAAAAAAATATTTTTTTATTATTTAAAGATATTTTTTTTGACAGCTTCATTTTAAAAACTCCTTATTTTTTTATTTTATTGTTCATATAAAATATATACCCTTTATTATAAATATCAGATTTTTTTTATATTAAATATTGGTTAAATTATAAAAAATACAGGATTAAAAACTTTTTAAAATTTTAAAACTAAATAAAAAATCCTATTAATTCTGTATTTTAATTTGAGTAGAAGATTAATTCGCACTTAAAGATTATGATAAAATAAAATCAGATAAATATATACCCAATAAAGGCAGAATATTATAAAAAATCAGCAGAATATTGAAAGACCTCATTTAATTATTATTTTATAGTCTGTATAATTTTTATTACGAGGTGATTATAATGAGTAAAACAAAAAAAGCAGGATTTAAAGCCTATATTGCTGCACCTGTTATGATGATAGTGCTTTATACACTGGCATCTGTCCTCTTTATGCTGATGTTTAAAGATACTGCTACAGTTATTTTTTTTATCATACTGGCAGTTATTTTCATACTGTTTATGAGTCTTTATGCGATTGTACCTGTTAAAGCAAAAAGAATAATCCGTATTATAAATATATTTTTTATAAGCTCATTGTTATTTGGATTAGGCTGTATTTTAGGAAGGCAAAATTTTCAAATCGAAGGATTCTTTTTTTATATCTTAACAGGCACCTTCGGAGGAGTGATTGTTCATTTTATTATGGGCAAGATTATAGGCCCGCTTTTTACAGGGCGTTCATGGTGCAGTTGGGGATGCTGGACACTTATGATATTAGAGCTCTTACCGTTTAAAAAGAGTAAAGGCAGGAAAAGCGGAATTATAAATAAATTAAAATATATACATTTTGCCATTTCCTTGATATTAGTTGCAGTTATGATTTTTGTTTTTAAATATACTTTACATGACCCAAACCAAGCACCTGATAAACCCGGACTTATCAGAACATTATACTGGTTTTTAATCGGTAACGGTTTTTATTATTTATCCGGTATTATTCTTGCAGTCATATTAAAGGACAACCGTGCTTTTTGTAAATATTTCTGCCCTGTATCACTATTTTTAAAATTATCAAATATGTTTGCTGTTTTAAGGATTAAAGGGAATAAAGAAAAATGCACTTCTTGTAATACCTGTACCAATCAGTGCCCTTTTAATATAAATATTCCTGGGTATATAATAAACGGAACAAGGGTAAAATCAACAGAATGTGTAATGTGTATGAGATGTATTGCTGTTTGCCCTGAGAATGCATTAAGCACTTCTATCGGATTTGATGCTGTAACAAAGGATTATTTTAAAAAGTATTAATTGATATTATAAAGCATTAAAATGATAAAATCATTTACTGCCTGTAAAAAATATACAACAAGAAAAAACAATGGATTTTTATCCGGTTTTTTTGTATTAATAAATTTAATATCAAAGTATACTTATAAAAATAAATTTTTTATAAGTATACTTAACAAAATTTACCGGATAATATACCCTATGGATTTTGACATAAAAACTGTACAAAAGCTTGTAGGCAATATCACTTACAATCACTTAAAAGATGTAGACACTTTTGTGAGTGACAAGATAGCTTTATTTATACCTTCAACAGGTCCCTGTAAATATGCAGTTACGGAAGATCATTCTCATCCGGGGTACTCTTTTATTTTAACTTTTGATAATAACTGTAAAGTCAAAATTGACGGCAAGATGATCGAATCAGGTCCCGGAAAATTAACGGCATTCTCTCCAGGAGTACAGCACCATGAAATACAGACGGATGACTTCTGCCGTTATATAGCTGTTATGATTGATAAAGACTTTTTTGAAGAACAGGCAAAGGATTATTCTCCTGAAAACCTGCCTGTATTTAGAGCCGATGTTTTTAATCCTACCGGAGAACTAAAAACCTACTTAAAAGACTTTATGATAGAATATCAAAATAAATTACCGGGATATGAAAAAATTTTAGATTCACTTGGATTAACTATAACCCATGCTATAATCCGCATTCTGCTAAAGAAAGATACTTCCAAACAGGAGGTAGGAGCCCGTATTGATATAGGCAACCTGATAGAATTTATGCATTCCAATTATGATAAAAAACTCACAATAGATGACTTATCCAGGCATATTTCTTTATCCCCGTCACATTTTTCAAGGCTTTTTAAAAATGAAACGGGTAAAAGCCCCCTGGATTATCTTATTCATTTAAGACTGGATAAAGCAAAAAAAATGCTTTTAAACAGCAATAAAAATATAACCGAAATTGCTCTGGATACGGGGTTTAACAGCTCTTCTCATTTTTCATCTACCTTTATTAAATACCTTAATATCAGCCCCAGTGATTATAAAAAAAAATATCTTAAAAAGTAACCGCTGATGAACGCAGATAAACGCTAAAATTTTATTCACACCACTTCTCAAAGCATTTTTTAAAATCATCTGTGAATCCATGATGCCCGGTAAAAATATATTTAACACCTTTTAATTCAGCTAATTTTTTTATTGATTTTTTTTCAAGCTCAGTATCCATATTATAATTTTCATTAAATATCCCTGCCGTTCCGTTATTTAAACTTAATGTATCACTTTAAATCTCCTTGTAATTATTTTTATAATAATTTAAATGTTTTATTAATGCCTATGAATAAAAAAATAATACCAAAAATTATAGAAACAAATGCCGCTATTAATTTTAACTCTTTTTTATACTTTGCTAATCCTGTAATAAAACCCGGTATTAAAAACAGTGAAGTAGTTAAATAAAAACCAAGGAAATAGATTATTCCCATAAAAACATCACCTAAACCGATTACTCTTGTTATCCCTGCAATAAATGGAGGACAGGGACTTAATCCTGTTAAAATACCGGCAAAGAAAGGCGTTGATTTTGAAAATCTTTTAATACTGCAGTTACCTTTCTCTTTATCGCTTTCTATAAATCCTGTAATACCCCAGTAAATTAATAACCCTGCAATTATAAATTTAGACACTGCTTCAAATGAACCGATAAATTTAAAATGCATCCCGATAAGAGAAAAAATAATGCCTACTAATATATAAGCTAATAATCTTCCCGTAAGAAAAAATAGAATATCATTTACAGGTGTTATATGATTTATATTTCTTGATGTCAGGCCAACTAAAACAGGTATGCAGAACACCATACAGGATATACCGGTTGCAAAACCTAAAAGCGAGCCTTCTGTAAAAAATTGATAATAATTAAAAAACGGCATAAATAATTCTCCGTCATTAAGTCTTTATATTATTAAATTGCTGTAAATTATTTTCTTAACATTACCCTTACAATTCTTCCCTCTTTATAACTGGTTTTAGGGTATGCAGTAAAATCTTTATTTATATCCCTGGCACTGGTTAAAACCGTCAATTCCTGATTTACTTTTTCATCAATTACACTAAAAAAAACTTTATGCTTGGTTTTCCCCTGTATTTTTACTTTTTGATATGTTACATTTACTTTTTCAGACTTGTTGTTTAATTTATCTATTATAGATACTTCAATAGCATTAACTTTATTTCCTTTAGCTATATCATTAATATAATTATTAAATTTATTTCTATCTTCTAAAACAATAATATTCTTGACAGAAACAAGATCTTTAAAATATCCAAAGGGATAACCTAAAAACCGTGCTTCTTTATAATCATGATAAACAAACACACCGCGTCTTGCATCATCATAAGCTTTTAAAATCATAGAATTTATTGATGCCTTATCCATAATATTTATCACATTCTCAGAATAAGCAGTTATTAATGCCTTGTTATTGACTGTATCCAGCTCAATCTTAAAATCCTTTTTCCCGTCATTATCATAATCAAACTCTTCATTAATATATCGCGGTAAAGGATCATTTGAAAACCAGTCAATCTGAATAAACCCTTTTTTACGTTCTTTAAAAATACCGGCAAATACAGGTTTATGAATCCTTAGTTTATAATTATCATTATTAAAAACCTTTATAATCTGTCCTCCAAGAACTTTTTCCGTTTCTGTGATTCCGCCTTTTTTTATAAGCTTATCTCCATATTCATCAATACTCATGAATAACATAACACCAATGGTTACTGTAGCAATCATAAAAGTAATACCTAAAAATGACTTTATTATAATTAAAAATATTTTCATCTTAATCTCCTTGTATATTTGATCGTATAACTTATCCAGATAATATTAAGATAAGTTATATTTAAAATTATCTTATAATATTACTGTACAAAACTGCCGGTTGTAATAAACAGAAGGATCCTATACATCCCATCTATTATTTCACCTCCGCCTATTGTACCGATAAATATGAATGCTATAAGCAGGAAAACATACCTGGAAACAAGAGACAAAAGTTTTCCGATTTTACCGTTTTTCGGCATACCTTTGATATGATAAGAAATTGCATTCTGCGGGCAGATGTCTATACATTTACCGCATTTAGTACAGGTTAACCCTGTATTCCCATTCTCTAAGCTTTTTTCAGTTATAGATAATACAGGACATTCTTCAATACATTTTTTACATTTTATGCATCTATCCTTATCAATCCTCACTTTAAAAATATTGACCTTGTCAATAAGAGACTGAAAAGCTCCGAATGGACATAAAAATGCACACTGGGTACGTTTTTTTGTAAGAATGGGTAAAACAACAACCAATGATAAAAATGCAATAATAAATACAACGGTCTGGACTATTACAACAGGTGAAATAATTTTAGGCGCCTCTGAAACCGTTTTAAAAGGACAGATCCACCAGCAGTAAACAGGCGCAATATATAAAAATGATGTAATTAAAACAACAATCAACAGTGCAAAGGGTAACCATCTAAATTTAGGATTAATTTTTTTAATTACGGGCTTCTTTTTTAATCCAGAAAATCCGTTATCCCATCCTCCCCAGAAACAAGCCCAACTGCACCAGCCCCTGCCTAAAGCAAGTGACACAGCAAGCCATAAAATTATAACCGATCCGACTGTATAGGTAACACCCATTCCATTATAAGCTAATTTTCCTGGTGAAAAATATTCCCCTTTGAGCAGTAATGGTATAAAACTCTGTAAAATGCCTACATGACATTTTGGAAGCTCTCCCTGAATAATGTTTTCCTGTGATAAAAAATAAAAATGCCCTCTTGCTTCATATAAATCACATAGAAAATCAATTGCAAATCCGACGGCAAATAATAAAAATATTATCCTTCTATATTTATCAATCTTATTATGATAAATCATCATAAAAAACATAAATCCGATAAATATATAACCTGCAATACGTGTAATAAGAAACAATGTATCATTTGTATGCCATACTTTAAAAATATTCAGTGTAAAATAAAGGCTGAACATTGTTAAAGAAATAATTACAAATGCAAGTAAAAGATTGATAAAAGAAAACTTGTCATTATTATTCTGCTGTAATTTTAAAACCGTTTCTCGTTTCAATATAATCTTATCCTTCAAATAAAAGAATAATGAAAATAGTGACGGTATTAACAAAGCAGTCAAAATTGTTTTAATCCAAAACATAAAAAATCTCCGGTTAAATAATATTTTTTCTTCATAAAATATATATTTTGGCGTAGAAAAATTCAATTGTACTTAAGACTGATTTTATTAAAAATAAACTAAACTTTAGATTGATTTTGCTTTAATACTGATTAAAAACTTATAAATGAATATAGATACTTATGAAGAGGAGTTATCACCAAGACACTTAGATTAAATGATAAATATAAGAAATTATAAAAGGAACTGCAGATAAACGCTGATGGACGCGGTAGAAATATTTCGGAAGGGATAATAATAGTTTTTTTAGAATTATTTTTATTATTTTATCCTTTTAATATTTTTATTATTTAAACCTATATTATTATATGCATTTATTATCATCTATTATTTATTTATTTTTATATCTTTTTTAATGAATTAAATTTTATAAAAGCTAAGGATTGATCTAATGCTGTCTGAACTTACCAAAGTTACGATAGCTTCAATTGAAGCTTTTATGTTATTTAATTTATTAAAGAGAATGGATCAACAAGGATGCGCCTTGTTCCTGACGGGATTATTAAGGTACCCTTTGATCCTAACTAAACTTTATTAAATGAATTAATTCGTAACGGTTATCCATACTTGTTTTTTGAAAAACATTATGTATATGAGTCTTTACTGTAGATACTGAAATAAATAAAACATCTGCAATTTTTTTATTACTGTACCCTTTTAATAATAAAATTGTTACTTCACGTTCCCTGTCGGACAGATTGAATTTATCAAATACATTAGATTTTTTATGTACCTTATAACTATCTTTTAAAGATTCTATTTCCTGCTCCGAAATATAATAATCTCTAATATATATTTTTACAACAAATAATATAAATACCGTACAGAACGAGCAATAAAGAAGAGGAGCAACATTGATATTAAAATTAAACACAGGAAACTCATTATAAATAATACCCGGAAAAAATATTATTGCAACAATGCATACATTTCTAAGAAGCCGCTTCTGCTCTCTGTCGTTTATTTTATTATAATTAATTAATCCGATTGTAATTGCATATGCAATGGAAAGTATCAGTACAATGCTTAATATATAATATTTATCATCTAAATTGAAAAACAGCTTAAATATAAGCAATAATACAGAAAAAACAGCAAAAATAATATTCTGTAGTTTTCTCCATTTAAAATTTGCAATATAAGCAGTAAAAAAAGGAATTGAAAATGTAAGAAAAGTACGCGAAATAATATCTAAAATATAATGTAAATAGAAATATTTATCTTCTAAATATTTTAGATTTTCTTTCAAATAATTAAAAAACATTATATGAAAAATTGTTAAAGTAAAAGCAAAATAAAAAACTAATATATGCAGCAGTAATCTATTTTTTGTCTTAAAAGTAATCAGTATATAAGTAAAAAGAGACCCAAGACCGAAAGCAAATGTAAATATGTAATAAAATAAAATTAGATGCATCATAATTTATTAATAATTAAAATATTAAAAATTAAATGTCAATTAAAATGATTTATAACTTACGGGTATACACAAAAAAATAAAAATTACTTATTTAAAGCTGTTCTGTCCCCTATATTTCCTATATTTACTTTTCAAGCATAAGTTCAATACTCCATAATATTAAGACACCATTACTTGAGGAAATAAGATATTTCCCGTCATGAGAAATACTAATGTCCCATCCTATATTTTTAAATAATTTTATTATTTTCCCGCTTGACACATCCCATAGTATAATATTTTCACCATCAGTAGATAGATATTTTTTCCCGTCAGGTAAAAAACATAATGACTTAATATAATTGGAATTTCCAACAAATTCTCTGATTAATTTTTTATTTGCCGTATCCCATAATTTAATTGTCCTGCCACCGGATAATATATATTTATCATCGGGTGAGAAACAAACAAAAGTTACATCTTCTTTATTATCAAAAGAATAATACTCTAATGATTTGGAAGAATCGGAAGAAAATTTCCATAATATTAAGGAGGAATTATAATCTCTTTTATTTTCGAATGTTTCTGAAATATAAGTTACAGAAGATGAACCGCTTACAAAATATTTACCATTAGGAGAAAAGCATACTGATGAAACACCGGCCTCATGATTTGTAAGCTTATTTATTTTATTAATATAATTTATTTTAGACCATGATCTATATTCACCCTTTGTTTCTGCCAACATTTTTTCATAATTATCTATTACTGAAGCTATACTCCATAACTTAATAGATTTATCAAATGAACTGGTTAAAATATATTTCCCGTCAGGTGATATACATATTGAAGTAATGGACTCAGAATGATTTGCAACAGTCCCGATCTCTCCCCATTTAACATCCCAGAGTTTAACCGATTTATCTGCAGAACCTGATAAAAAATATTTACCATCAGGTAAAAAAATTAAACAAGTAATATAATCTGTATGTCCGTAATAAGTTTTAACTAATTCCCCGTTTGTGATATTAAATAATTCAATTTTGTTACTATTGTCATTTGATGCTATAAGTACATATTTGTCATCAGGAGAAAAACAAAGTGATAAAGAAGAGGTGAGTATATTATCAAATATTTTTATTTGCTCTTTATATTTAGTTATTCTTGGTTTTGCATTTTTATATAATTCGAGTGTCCTTGTGTCGGTATCCATATTAGTCTGCCATTTGATATTTACTTTGAGATAATCGGTTTTATAATCCAGTATTTCATATATAGCTTCCAGGGAATACCCCGGACCTTCTTCATTTTCATCAAGATATGAAGTTATATATATGACATTATTTTCTATGTACCACTCTCCTTTTTCCCAAACTGTCCTTGGAAAAGAAACAGATGCTTTTGTAAAAATCACCTCTGTAATACATCCCCCGTATTCATTATAATAACTCCACTCCCCAATTAAATCATTTTCTGATATTTTCCCGGAATTTAAATTAGGATTTGTTTTACTCAAAAATCCGCCGAAAACCCAGCCTGTTTTATCTTCCCATTTTACTTTTGTCCATTTACCGGTTACACCTGATATAGTAAACTTGTCACCGGTTTCTTCAAGGAAAATAACTTCTTCATTATAAGGAATAGTAGTAATTTTTTTTGAGTTTAAATCAGGGGCTTCTCTCATTCTTAATCCAACATCTGCTGTAACCCATCTCGAATTATCACTAGAGTATATAAAAAAAATATTTATAAACATATAAAAAATAAAAATAATGATTTTTTTCATATTTAAAATCTCCAAATATAATATAAAAAATTATATCACCTTAATAATATATTTCTATTTTAAGTGTAAATATTAATAAAAATCTAATTTACATAGTGGGATAAATAAGTAAATAAATTTCAAAATATATCCCCAAGAATTAATATTATTAAATGAATTAAATATTCCCGTATCTCCTTCACCAGTAGCTTTAATTTTTGCAGCCTGAAATGATAATACAGTAAAATCAGCTATACTTTCAAATCTTAATAAACCACTATGTAAAACAATTTAAATATAAATTGATTCTTAAAAAATATCGTCTTAAATTACCTGTTATAATTTTTTACTTCTAAAAAAGAAGAATATTACATATAATAGTACCATATCATCTATATGGCGGTATAATAGCGACTGACTCAAAATTTAAATTCAATCTCATTAAATACAATTATTTATGCAATAAATAAGGATAAATTTATGGAAAAAAATGGAACTCCTCAATTTCCAATCTTAGTATTAGACGATAAATATAACTATTTTTATATTATTGAAGAAAATTTTAATGAGTTAGAATCCGTAACTTACAGAGCATTGATTAAAAATGATTTTAACAATTTGATTGGTTATGATAAAAATTTAAATACCTGGTTTTATAAGGTTACCGGACCCAAAATAAAAAGAAGATGGTACAAAACATTTTTAGCTTACACTCTCTATGACCCCGTTATCAAGATAAGTTATAAATGGATAATAAATAAAAAGTATCAAATTAGAGATCTAAAGGAAAATATAATAGAACTGCTTAAAAAAGGTAATGAGGTTATAACTCAATTTAATAATATAGAAGATTTAATAAATATAATTAATAACTGCAATTCATTTGAAGAGATAACTAAAGCTGTATATGATTTTACAATAGGAGCGTGGTTTAATGATTAATATTTTTAAATGAGATAAAAATTTTAGAATCAAATAAATAAGATTCATAAAAAAAATAAAAATTATTTACTTAATACTACCCTATCCCCAATATTTACTTTAAGTTTTTCCTTACATATTGAGAATAAAGATTTTGATTTTATAATAGGCAGTTTACCGATTTCTTTTTTATCATAAATAAAATTTCCGTCTTTATCTACTTTAACACTTTCAATACTATAAAAGGTTAATTTATTACCGGTTTTCATGTTAAGCTGTTTTCCGCCGTTTATATATATTTCTTTTTTATAGATGTTTTTAACAATTCCGGAAAATTTTTCATTAAATATAATATTTTCAATATGAAGCATTGCCTTTAAGGCGCATGTTCTTAAAGACTGCTCTATTAGAGTATCTTCCGATACATCTTTTCCTGCATCAACAAAATCAACTGTAACCTGTGCAGCACTTGCATATGCTTCATCTGAAAATGTACTTACTGTATTTCTTTTGCCGTCTTTGATGTTATATATAGTTAAATTAAAATGTGATTCTGCAACCTGGGATTCTACTTCAATATCAATATCCAATATATCGGACAAATCCACATCACTTTCTCTTATATGTATGTTAAATAAAAAACCGGTTACAATATAGTCGGCATTAAAATCTCCAGCAATATTTTTAATATCCTTTGCAGCAGCATCAATTGAAAAATATTTATCTTCAATATAACTGTAAATAGTCTTCATATCAATAATATTAAGATTTTCGATTTCACCAAATAAGTTTATTATTTTAGCAGAAAAATCGATTCCATATTCTTCATACCAGTAGTCGTCACTTTGATTTGCAAAAGGCAGGATAACTATATTACATTTTTCATCAGCATATAGATTTATAATAAATATAAAGGATAAAAATATTAATAATATTTTTTTCATCACATCCTCCTTCATTATCTCTATAAATTATTTAATCCTATATTAAAATTATACTACTTTTTAAATATCAGAAGAAAATAAAATTTAATTAAAAAAAAATTTGCAAATTATGATGTTATTTTTAGCGAATAAATTTGATTTAAATAAACTCAACCAATTTTTCACAGATATAGCCTATTTTATCTTGCTCCATTGTTGAGTATAATGGAAGGCTTATTTCATTCTCATACATACTATAAGTATAAGGATAATCCTTAATATTATACCCGATACTTTTATAAAAAGGATGCATGGCTAAGGGTATAAAATGCACATTACATGATATTCCTTTTTCAGCCATTTCATTTATAATATCGTCCCTTCTTTTTTCATTAATACCTTTTATCCTTAATAAAAAAAGATGATAAGATGATTCTTTTATTTCACTCTGATACTGGGGAAGAATAAATCTATTATTCTTTTTTAATATATCGATATAGGATTTAAATAATTTTTTTCTTTTACCTAATATATCATCATATCTTTTTAATTGAGACAATCCGATCGATGCAGAAATATCAGGCATATTAAATTTATATCCTGCAAGGTCAATAGTATACCGCCAGTTACCTCCCTTCATTTTTGAGAATGCATCCTTACTCTGTCCATGCAATGATAGAAGCATCAATTTATTATAGATATCATCTGTTTTAATATCATTTACTGTATTAAATGTTACAGCTCCCCCTTCTGCTGTAGTCATGTTTTTTGTTGCATGAAATGAAAACACTGTAAAGTCGGCAATACCGCCTATTTTATTATTTTTATAGATTGCACCAAGAGAATGAGCAGAGTCGCTTACAAGTAAAGGTTTGTCTAATGATTTTTGCAGACTGTCTTTTTTGGGATTAAATAATCTTTTGTTATTGTTTAATACTTCTTTAATCTCATCATAATCACAGGGAAATCCACCGATATCAATAGGGATAACAGCTTTAGTTTTATTAGTAATTGCTTTATTAAGCTTTTCAGGATCCATATTAAAATCATCTTTAATATCTACAAATACAGGTTTTGCACCTGCATGCAGGATAACATTGGCGGTAGAGGCAAACGTATACGGGGTTGTAATAACCTCATCACCTTCACCGATATCAAACATCTTTAATATTAAAAATAAACATGCCGTAGCTGAGTTAAGGCATACCGTTTTTTCTGTATTGCAGTATACAGATATATTATTTTCAAATTGTTTTGTCTTAATACCGGTAGTTATCCAATTTGATTTTAATGTATCTATTACTTCATTTATTTCATTATCCGTAATATCAGGAAGCATAAAAGGTATTATGTTGCTTTTCATTATTTTAACCTTTTAACAAAATTAACCGCAGATTAACGCAGATGGACACAGAAAAATATTAAAAAATTATTTTTAATAATATTAAAATTATTATAATTTATTTTTTATAATTTATTATTGTTTTGTGACTATTTACAGCGTTTACCAGCGTTCATCAGCGGTTCCTTTTATAATATTTTATAATTATTAATCAATTAATTTATATTCAGGGACATATTTTTTTAATAATAACCTGATCTTATTATTATCATATGACTCGGAAATTTCTTTAAATTCCTTTATCATAATATCCAATCCTGCCTCATCAAGCAAATCATTATTCTCCAAAGAAACAAGCAGTTTATTAAAATCAGATTTTAACAATTTTTCTTCATTATTAGTAAATAATTCTTCATACATTTTTTCGCCTTTTCTTAAGCCTGTAAATTTAATTTTTATATCATCCTCATTATAGCCGTATAGCTTAATCATGTTTTTAGCCAAATCATAAATTTTAATAGGCATACCCATATCAAGTATATATATCCTGCCTTCAACAGATGCAGCTGATTTTATAACCAGTCTTGCAGCCTCAGGTATAGACATAAAGTATCTTGTTATCTCGGGGTGCGTTACCGTGACAGGGCCACCCTCTTCAATCTGTTTTTTAAAAATGGGCACTACACTTCCCCTTGAGCTTAAAACATTCCCAAACCTCGTTAAAGAAAAATCTGTTTTATTTTGTATGTTATTTAAAGATAATACAATCTTTTCTGCAATTCTCTTAGTTGCACCCATAACGGAAGTAGGATTAACGGCTTTATCGGTTGAGATAAAAATAAATTTTTTAACATTATTATTAATAGCAGACTTAGCACAATTATAAGTGCCTATTATATTGTTTTTTACAGCTTCATCCGGGTATTCTTCCATTAAAGGAACATGCTTATGAGCCGCAGCATGAAATATGATATCAGGACTGGTTATTTTAAACTCATGATCAATCTTATTATAATCTTTTATATCTGCAATAATATATTTAAATTTTTTATCATTTAATACTCTGTTCATGACTGTATGTATTGAGTTTTCACCATGCCCCAATGCTATAACATTTATTACAGGCAGTTTTAAAAGCTGGATCAATATCTCAGATCCAATCGATCCTCCTCCGCCTGTTATCAATATTTTTTTATCCTTATAAAATGAAGATATTTTATCAATATCAAAACCTATCTCCTGCCTGCCCAGTAAATCTTCCGGTTCTATATTCCTGATTTGATTTAATGTTACTTTGCCTTCTATTATCTCATAAATACCTGGTACTATCTTTACTAAAACGGAAGCATCAGATAATAAATTTAATATTCTCTTTACCGTACTGCTTTCCGCACTGGGTATTGCTATAATAACTTCTGATATATTATAGGATTTAATAACTTTATGCAGATCATTAATACTTCCTAATACAGGGAGTCCGTCCAACTCCTTTTTATTTTTATCATCATCTACAAAACCGCAAATATTATACTTATCTTTTATAGTATTATGTTTCATTATTTCATTGGCGACCATCCTGCCTGCACTGCCGGCGCCTATAATCAATAAATTTTTCATTATGCCTCTATAAGAAATATGTATTTTAAGTATAATTTTAATAGATTTTATATATTTGTTTAAACACAAAAACCCCAAGCCACAAAAAATATTAATAAATAATATATTTTATCTTTACTTTTTGTTCCTGTCCCTCACTACCCCTCACCACTTTTTTTATAAAAGTGGTGAGGGGTAGTGAGGGATAAATGCCTTAATGCCAGATCTTTTAAACTTATTCTACTAAATAATTTATTTAATCACAATTCATTTAAAAAGTAAAACCCATTGTTGCACCTAATTTAAATCTTAAGCTTCTGTCGGAATAAGCAGTTAAAGGCACAAACAATCCTGTATCAAAGCCGAAATTAAAAACAGCCCCGAGATTAGCCATCAATCCGGCATCTACTTCACATCCGACAAGATATGAGTTGAGATCACATTCATCATCACTGATCGGTCCGGTCGGAAAAAATTTAAAGGTCTGGTAATATGCAATATATAATGTAATATGAGTTGCACCCTTGTTGTATGGAGAAACCATATATTTAAATGAAATAGAATGTATATTTGATAATATGGGATTTAAAACATATCCCCCGTCAAATTTACCGTAATAATAAAATTTATTATTGCTGATACCGTCATATTTTTCAGACCAGAAGCCTTCTTCACTGTCATCGGGGTAATCGGACCATTCTCCTATGGATTCGGAATTACCCAGGCCAAAAGCATACCCACCTACAAAGGTAGAATAACCGGCAACAGGTATGCTGTACCTCAATGAAGATTCAAAAGCACAGGAAAGTATAGCTTTTTTTACACCCGATGTACTGGTTGGGGACATACCGAATAAACCTGATATATGAGTTTTATAATAAAGCTCCCTTACTATCCTGCCTTCCATATTTAATCCAAGATGAAAAGTATGAACATCAAGATCCGTATTTAAATTATAAAATATCGATGATATATCATACTGCATTAAAAAATAAGGATTTATATGCTGACCAAAAAAGTTAATGTCAAAGTCAGTTGCAAAGAATATTCTCCTGGATTGGTTGGAATTAAATTTTAAAATCATTTTACTAAACAGCAAATTAGTTTCTTCTTCATAGAGTCTGTCTGTAGGCGTTATGGAATAAGGATTGAACCATGGATTGAATAAGCCTAAAAATCCCGTAAATCCAAGAAAAGTCTTAAAATTAAGATACGGGATATTTATATCAAGCTCTAACCCGTCCAACGGGCCGTTAAATATCAATGCCGACTTAAGATTATAATTAGTTCTTCCAAGTACAATTTTACCGATTATATACTGCCAGTTAAAAAAAAGCTCATCAACATTAAACAACGGCACAAGACTGTTGTATCTGTATCCATAATCATTACGCTCCATTTTTAATAAAGCTCTAACACCTAAATGAAAAAATCTGTCTTCTTCAATTGACATCCTGCCCCAAAATTTGCCTGTAACATCTCCGTACCACTGGTCGTCCGGAACAGGCTCAATACCGCCGTCTGCTGCTGCTTTAAATGTTTTAAACATTATCCTGGATGTAAGAGAAATAGATCCGCCTATATCAAAAATAACAGGAAGTCTTTTTAATTCTTCTTCCGGCGGCTCATAATCCTCATCAAAACAAATCATTTTTTTATCTTTAGCTTTTTCTGTTTCTGTTATTGTTTCTTTTACCTGGTCATTCGTATTATCCTGTGAAAAAACATATAGACTTTTGGATAAAATTAATAATATAAAAATTATTGCAATGATAAATACTTTTTTCAGCATCCTGTTACTCCTCGATTTTTTTCTCTTTTACACTGTCTATCTTCTTTTCAGTCTGGTTATTTTTATTCATTTTTTCTTCTCTTTCTTTTTTTCTTTTTTCTTTCCGCTGTTTTCTTATTTCTTTTTCTTTTTCTCTTTGTTCATCAAGTTCTTTATATAATCTTTTCCTCCATTCAGGCAGATGATCATAATCATCATCAAATGAATCAAGATCACCGGTTTTAGGTTTAATATTTTTATATCTTACATAATAGTCAAGGTATGAAAAAGTATCCAATAATTCCCTTCCTGTAAAAGAATCAAATGCTCCCCTTCCCTTTGACATAATACCTAAATTAACACAGATCCTGTATGCAGTATATTTTAAAATCCTGTCGCTTTTTGCAATACCGTTCTTACCGCTGAATATCTTGCATATCCATGAGGCAAACTCCCGTCTTGTCAATACCGGATTAACAGTATCTGCTTTTATAGGGATAGTAACCCTGAAAAGCTTTTTTTGGGCCGCCCAGATAATATTTTTAACAAAATTGGCTTCATCATCCCTTTCATTATAAAGCAGTCTTATTAATGTAATGCCGTCATTAAATGTTGCCAAATCCTTTTGTGCTAATTTTATAAAAAATTCATTTTGCTGAGAATAAGCAAATGATAACTGTATTATAAAAATAATAAAAATAAATTTTTTCATGATTTGCCTCATAATATAATCTATATAATATTATTATCGAATAAATTCCTCTATATATAAAAGATACCACATTTTTTTTTAATAAAATGCAAAATTTTTAAAACATTTTTAATATTTTTTTAATTTATGTTTGACAAAATCAGCAAACTTTTTGTAATATATGTGTCCATTGTCGGTTTGTGTAATGGTAGCACGCAAGATTCTGGCTCTTGTTGTGAGGGTTCGACTCCTTCACCGACAGCATAAGCAAGTCATTTATTGACTTGCTTTTTTTTTGAATAAAAAACTAAATAATAACAAATGAAGTGCTTTTCATAAATATAAAAAATTCTTCCTGCTTTAATAAAATATTGACTCATGTTTTAATTTGAGTATAATTAAATTGGAAAGTTAAAAAGACATTATGAAAAATGTTTAAGTCATCTTATGAAGAGTGATAAAAAATTTTAAGAAATAGTATATTTTTTAAAATACAATGTTCATATTTAAAATTATTTACAATTTTATTTTTTTTGGTGGGACATATAAATGAAAGATACTAATAAAAATCTAATCTACACAAATGCTAATACTTATCGATTACATGCTGATAATCTTCGTTGGACTTTATTCGGAGGTTATATTATAATTTTTGGAACAGTATATAGTATTAATGAGCCTTATATTTGTTTAGCATTATGGATATTCTCTATCTTTTATCTTTTTATTCTTTCTGTTCAACATTGGTTCTACAATCTATTTGCTAAATATTCAGCTGAATGTGAACAAAATATTATAGATAATAAAAATCTTAAAAGTCTTGAAAGATTTGCAAAAGATTATGGTTCATTTATAAAATTAGATCATCCGGCATATACATTTGCATTATTGATAGTTAGTGTCTGTGCAGCTATTTTTTTTGCAAGATTTATTTCTTCTTTAATTACTATTCCATTATTTTATTGTTTAAATATTTCTAATATTTGTTTATTTACAGGACTTTCTATATTCATACATGTTATCTTAATATTTATTTTATCTATTTTCTGGAATAGCTTTGTTTACGAAAATATAATTAAAAATTTAGCAAATCTGTGGGGTGGAAGTTTTCGTTATGGAAGTAATATTAGATTAAAATTAAATAATGGTGAATTTAATAAATTAGATAAAAATATAAAAAAATATTATGAAGGGCCTAATGATTATCAAGAATATATCTTAAAGTTATCTCTAAAAAGAAATGAAAAACAAGAAATAAAAAAATATTACATTAAAAATAAAAATAAATCAAAATAAAACAGCTAACAACAATAACTTATGATTATAACCTAAATAACTCATAATATGAAAATTTTTTCTAAAAATTATTTTTAAATTAAGTTATATTTAGTATAATTAAGAAAAAATATAAAGTAAATAATTGCGGCTAAACATAATACTTTATTAGTATAAAGAGAAGTACACATGAGCTATTATGAATTTACACAAATAATTATCCAGGTAATTATTATTATTGGCATATTTTTAACTTTAATAGTTTATTATAAACAGTTAAAGTTAATGAATAAACAAATTCAAGATAATAGAGAATATTTTAAAGGACAAAATTTTATATCAATAATTAATTATCTTCAAGATGATCGTATTAGAGAAGCGAGAAGATATGTTATAAATAAATTATATAAAAAGGATTATATAAATTGGAATGAAAAAGACAATAAAATGGCTTCTATTGTTTGTTCAAGTTATGATACTCTAGCAATTTTGGTATATATTAATTTAATTCCAAAAAATATTATAATTGAAAATTATGGTCCTTCTATCATTAATTGTTATAATATATTAAAACCTTTCATAATAGATATGCAAAAACCGGAAAATTCTGGTTCTCAATATTGGAATGATATAATAGAACTTTATAATGAGGCAAAAAATATATTTAATCGATAGTACATTCCTTAAATAAAAACTTTTTACAAATGCTTATATTTTAAAAAAATTATTTTATTTCAATTAATTTCTCTTTATCATCCAAAACTAGAATCCCTTTACGATCTGAATACTAATTTAAATCTATCCATCTATCTGAAAAGCTACTACCCCAACTTAAACAAATTAATACTTTTTTTGTTGTTGTTTCATAACCATAAACAACAATAGAATGTCCAACTTTTCCCTTATCTTTTATATTTTCATTAATCATAGATTTTCCCCATTGGCCTTGACATGTAAGAATAAAAGGTTGACCTACATCAATTATTCTAATTGACTTATTAAAATCAATATCCCAAATCCCCCAATGAATACCATAAGTAAGTGGTAATAACTGTTTCATTTCTTTTGTACATGAATTATCATAATTAGTACTTCCATTATCACTTGTATGACATCTTCTATGAATATCCCAAATTAAATTGTGAATTTCATTACATCTATTAAATGGTCTGTAACTATACCAATCTAAATGCTAAAAATTACAATTAGGAATAGCATTACCAATATTCCAAGAATTATATTTTTATAGTAACTAATTAACATTATCCACGCAACAGGATGACATCCAGCTATTCTATTTGGTGAACAATAGTGTGATGTATTTTTTAATATTTCAAAATTACAATTTTTACAATTATCACAATCTTGAGTATATTGAACAGGTTTTCTAACTAATACTTTTGTAAAAGTCAAGCGAAATTCACAATACTGTGGTAAACGGAATTCCTAATTAGATGGTAAATAATTTTCCCTGTTTTATCAATGGTTCAAACCTCCTTTATTATTTAGTCTATATGATTCACCATCCAAATTAAAAATTTTTATATGGTGTAATAGCCGATCTAACATGGCAGTTGTCATTATCTCATCCCCCGTCATTTCTGCCCATACAATAAATGCTTTATTAGATATAATAATTACCGACTGCTTTTCATACATTTCACTTATAAGATTAAAAAATAAATTTGCTTCTCTTCTTTCAATTGGAGTATAACCAATTTCATCTATTATCAAGACATCTGATTTTAATATCTTTTTTAATCTGAAG
>Ga0068714_10000491_pt1 | contig 75050 bp, 65 predicted proteins | sample MTBNYHSulfiMetaG_FD_62988 | JGI IMG/M metagenome (GOLD analysis project Ga0068714, IMG submission 62988) | Enrichment culture microbial communities from rom New York Harbor, USA that are MTBE-degrading - MTBE-NYH (New York Harbor Sulfidogenic)... | ecosystem: Environmental > Aquatic > Marine >...
CCTCGCCGAGATTTTTTCTCATTAAAAATATCCAGACTATCCTATCTGCTTCATGTGATTTTTATTTATATCACATGATAATGGTTTAATTACCTTCAATTATTTTATCCCAACTCCTTTGTTAAAATACAATTTTGATTTTTTGTTTTATCAGCGCAATTGTAAAAAATTAATATAAATATTAGAAAAATAAAATTTTTTTTCATTTAATTACTCCTTGTAAGGTTAGTTAGATGAACTAAATAATTTAGTTAAAAAAATTATTTTTTTATTGAATCCTTTATCCGTTCTAAAAAATTATAAAATATTTTAATTTCCTGTTCATTGAGGCATTTAAAAGCAGTATTAACCAGGTTGTTGTTAGCCTCTATATATGCATTAAAAATTTTTTTTCCTTCGTCGGTAAGGTATATATGGAATATTCTTTTATCATTATCGGATTGTATTTTTTTTACAAATCCAAGCTTTATAAGTTTATTGATAATTGCCGTTACAGATGGTTTGCTGATTTTTAATAATGCAGACAGATTGCTTAAAGTAGGATTTTTAAGCTTATGTATAATACTCAATGTTTGATATTGTCTCATGTTTATATCAAGATATTTTTTATCTTTAAGAGTTTTATCTTTTATTTCTGTGATATTAATTGACAATATTTCCTGTATTTCCAGTAAAACCGATTGTAAATCCAATTTAAATTCCAAATAGTTAGTTTAACTAACTAAATACAATAATATTTATTATTTGTCAAATTTATTTTTAAAATTCTTAATAATTAATTTAAATATTTATCAAACCAGGCTTGCTCTATTTTAACAACCTCATTAAATTTTTTACCTTCATAAACTTCATAATGTGTTGCATCTTTTACTATATACAGATTTTTTGGTTCTTTTGCTTTCTTAAAAAGTATCTGTGATTCTTGCAAAGGGTTGACTATATCATTCTCAGCACCAACTATTAAAATTGGGCAATTTAAATCATTTAAGTAGTTTTCAGGTTTAAGTTCCATTGTTTCTTTCATTGTTAGGAAGGGAATCTTAATATTTAATTGCGGATACTTGTCTTTATTTTTTTCATAAAAAACTTTTGATTGTTCATCGGTAAGCATTCTGTTCAGCGGTAAATTTAAACCTTTATTAGTGGTTACGGTTTTAATCCAGGTTTTTAATATTGTGTTTTCAAGTTTTTCTTTTTCTTCATCATTCATATTGCCTGTAATAACTCTTCCTCCGTCCCCGAATGTCAGTTGCACTGCAAGGCATTTTATCCTATTATCCTTAGCTGATGCCACAATTGCATTGGCTCCTCCGTATGAAGTGCCCCATAGTCCTATTCTATCTGTATCTAATTGCGGGAGAGAATGCAGATAAGTAACAGCATTCCTGATATCTGTAATTTGTAAATCAGGGTATAATTTTCCTGTTTCACCTTCACTTTCACCGAATCCTCTGTAATCAAAAGTGAGTGCTATATAACCATTTTTACTGAAATATTCTGCAAAATTGGGCAATAATAGTTCCTTTATGCCTGCAAAACCATGACACAGAACAATAGCCGGATATTTTTTATCTTCGCTAAGATAATCAGGCAGGTAAAGATGAGCCTTTATTAGATTATTTTCAGAATAAAATTCTACATCTTTTTTCATATGAAACTCCATTTTTTTAATAAAGTGCTATTTATTCATTTTTTGGCAGATATAGATCTAATTCATAATTTTTATTATTTACTGAAGCCTTGAGTGTTTTATAGTAGTAATAGTTTTCTTCAAATATTTTTTTATCAATATAAGTTTTATCAATTATTAAATCAAATTTTTTATTTTTGACAGAATTATTTATTTCATTATAATAATTATCCATTATTTGATTAATATTTTTTGAGAATCCAAAATTTTTGCTAAATTTATTTATCCCAGTAATAAAGTATTCTGACTGACCACTATTATATATTCTTCTATTATTTGATATCATTATTGAATTAACTATTGGAGGACTAAGTACATTATTATATTTTAAAATAGTATCTTCGATTGTTTTCCATTCTTTATAATACATTTCCATATGATAATTTTTTGGTTTATATGATATCAATAAATAAAAATAAAAAGTGATAAATAAAATTTTTCCTAATTTTTCTTTGTATAAAAGTAACCAATTAAATGCCTGACAGAATACTACAACTAAGAAGGGTGATAATAAGTGATATAGATAATGAGCTTTTATTGATCCTGCATGTCCTCCTATTTTTATTATGAATAATAATATAATAAAAAAGCAGTTATACAAAAAAAATAGATCATGTTCGATAATAATTAAAGGGGTATTTATTTTATTTAATGAAAATTTAATAGAATTATGATTTATTTTTTTATTCCATATTTTAATAATAAAAAAAATAATAATAACAAAAAGCAAAATTTTGATATATTTTTTCATTATAAAATTTATTAACTGATTTATCATATGTTTTTTACTATATGAAGCTACATTTAAATGGTGAAAAAAATTATTATTTAAATAATATGAAAAAATAAAATTTATAAGATATAAACTTAAAAAAAATAAAAAAATGAATAATAAGAAAAAAAGAGTAGATTTTTTTTTATTCACAAAGAAAAATAAATAAGTAGTAATTAATAACGCCCCGATTAAATAATAGGGTTTACAGAAAAAAGCAAGAATTGAAATAAATATACTTATAATTAATGATTTGTTATTAAATTGGAATTTATATGGAATAAATGTAGATAACATTAATAATAAGACTCCAAGACTTTCAGGTTTTGCATTATTGGCAAGTCCGTATATTAATAAATAATGTAATATAAATATACCGGAAATAGATATTAAAAACTTATATTTTTTAATTTTGAATAAAAAATAAAATAATAAAGCACAAGATAATAAAACAAAAAAATATGATAATAATCTAAAATTTACTATATTAATACCAAAAATTAAATTTATTGGAATATTTAATAAGGGGAACAAAAATCCGTATACATAAGTATATGCAGGTTGGTTTTTTTCTGAATAAGGATTTTCATTATTCATAAAAAGATATGTAACAGATAATGCTGCACCTTCTCTTTTTTCATATTGATATGGGAATAACATATATTTTATTTGAAAATATATATGAGTTATAAATAGTACAATAATTATAATACATAATATAATATAAAAAAAATTTGCAATATTGATTTTTTTTAAATTATATTTCATTAAATTTTCCTTTAAAAATTATAAGAATATAATTGAAAAATGAGGGTATGTCAAATAAATATAAAATTTTTTCAATTCAAGTAAGACTTTTTTCAGAATAAAATTCTATATCTTTTTTCATATGAAACTTCATTTTTTTAATAAAGTGCTATTTATAAAAAAATTAACTGTCTTTTGCAATGTTTTTTAATTACACCTTTACTTTTAAATATTTTTAATTATTATTATAATTAAAGGTAATTATACAGGATGAATAATAAAACAACCGTATTATATAAAAAATTTTTTTTTATAATGTCATTTGTGATGGGGATAACTTCAATTATATTAATAATTAGTAATGGGATATATTCATATTTAACCGTCAGTATAAAACTCCCTCTAAGAATATTGGCAAATTTTTTAATTGCATCTGCATCTATAATTATTAGATTTATTTTAATTAATAAAGATAATTTTAATACACAGATTAATTTAAGTGATCCTGTTAATCATGGAGATTTAAAAACAGACAGATTTATTAACTTTATTTTTATATCAATGATTATAGGTTTTATTGCAACTATTATGATCCATATTAAATTTTATCTTGGAGCATTGATATATTTTTTAATGCATATTGCAATTATTATATCATTCTCAGGCATTATTTATATAAATCCATATAAATTAAAACAGGATATCAGGTTGTTTTTGAGCCAAATTTTAATATATATTTTCTTAATGCCGCTATGCCTTTTTATTTTCATTTTTATTAATTATAAAAAATTAACAGATTTTATTTTCCTGCCCTATGTAGTGATTCTTATTTTTACTTTTGTTTTGGGTGTATTGGGTTTATTTTATATAAGAGGGGCATTATTATTCAGGATATTTATTTTTTTTGGATGTCTGCTCTTTTTAATATCCGATTTCTTAATAGGATATGTAGGGAATAATAACAGGGATTCTATTTTAATATATTTTATTGGACCGACATATGTTGCAGCTATATTTCTTTTAACATTCTCCCAGTTTACACTCGGAAAATGTATAAGAATGAATTAATCATTTTAGATTAAAAACATCTATTGTATTTTCATAACTGTTTTTTAACCATTTTTTTTTATAATTGATTTAACAGGTTTATTACTTCTTCCTGTCTTGTTAGATATTTTAGAGTTGATTAAAGGTAATTGATGAAACTAATTATTTCCGGTTATGAATCTGTCAATGAAATTATTAAATAAATATTATCTAACATCTTTGATGTAATAAAATTATTTATTTGTTTTTTATCTGTATATATATTAAAATTATATTACAATTTTACAGCATGGCTTTTATATTTGCATTATGATTATAAAAAAAGATAATAAAAGATATACAATCGCATTAATATTAGCATCTTTAGTAGACAATTATGAGCAGGATTTATGCAAAGGTGTTTTAAAAAAAGCAGAAGAAAATGACATTAACCTTTTAGTATTTGTCGGGGGCGGGTTAAAGTCAAAAACTTATACCGATGTTCAAAGAAATGCTATCTATAATCATATAAATAGAAATATTGTTGATGGTTTTATTGTTGTCAGTACATGTATTGGTAATGACATTACTCATAGTGAGCTAACTGAATTTTTAAATAATTTTAAGCCAAAACCAATAGTCAGCATTGGTACTGTTATTGAAGGAATCCCTAGTGTTCTTTTAAATAATAGTGAAGGGATGAGAGAATTAGTAGAACATTTGATAAATATCCATGGATATAAAAACATTGCTTTTATAAAAGGACCGAGTAATAATCAAGAGGCAGAAATTAGATTTAATACTTATGTTGAAGTTTTAAAAGAGAATAATATAAAAATAAATGAAGATTTAATACTGCCAGAGAATTTTTTATATTATACAGATTTAAATAAAATAAATAATTTTATTAAAGAAAGATATAAGTCCATTGACGCAATTATTTGTGTAAATGATTATATTGCAATAGTAGTATTAAATGAAATAAAAAAATTAAATCTAAAAGTACCCGATGATATTAAAATATGCGGATTTGATAATCTTGAGCAGACTATATCAATGAATCCTTCAATAACTACTGTAGAACAATCTCCTTATATAATAGGCATGGAAGCGTTTAATATTTTATTAAATTTATTAGACAATAAAGTGATGCCTGAAAAAATAGAACTTTCACCAAAGTTAATTATTAGAGAATCATGCGGATGTAATTCATTTAATTATCTTAAAGAAGATAATATTGTTGTATTAGATAACATTTATAAGAAAACTGATATAATTGATACCGTATTAGAAAGTATGAAGAATGAATTTAATATAACAAATACTTATATTTTATATCAATGGGCAAGTGAATTAACTGAATTTTTGGTAGATAAAAATAAAATTGCTTTTTTAGAAAAATTAAAATTTATTGTTTATGAGGGAATAAAATTAAATATAAATATTTTTTCTTGGAATCAAATTATTAATCATTTATTTAGATGCATTGAAGTATATAATAAAAAAAATAATATTGAGGTTAATCTTAATAATTTATGGAAAGAATCTTTTATTTTATTAGAAGATATTACAAAAAGATATGAAGTTGGAAGAATCTCCGATATAGAAAGCAAAGTATCTGATTATTATCCCATTAGTGAATTACTCATTTCCTGTTTTAATTTTGATGAGTTAAAAGATATTGTTCTAAATAATTTGCCGAAATTAAAAATTAATAGTTGTTATGTGTTGTTATATAGTAATGTAAATAAAGAAAAATCAAGGCTTATTTTTGGCTATGATAAAAAAAGGAATTTAATTATTAAAAATGAAACAGATGAATTTAACTCAATTGATTATGTCCCAAAAAATATTGATCTCTTTTATGATCAAAAATCTTATTATTTTAAAACTCTATTTTATAAAGATGTACAATTTGGATTTATTATTATAGAGCTTAACGATCAGCAGCCTAATATTGCTAATATATATGAAAATTTTGCTATCCAAATCAGTAATGCAATCAGAAATTCTCAATTATTTTCTGAAATCAAAGATTATTCGGTATCATTAGAATTAAAAGTAAAGGAGAGGACAAAGAAATTAACTCAAGCAAATAAAGAATTAAAAAAGCTGGACAAATTAAAAAATGATTTTATTGCAAATATTACACATGATTTTAGATCACCTTTGACAGGGATATTGAATATTTCCGAACTTATTCTTAAAACTGAAAAAAGTAATAAAAATAAGGATGATTTTGAATTAATTTATAATGCCGGATTAAAATTAAAGGGTTCTATAAACAGGCTGCTAGAATTGGCTAAACTGGATGCAAATGTTATTAATTTAAATATTGAAAAAATTGATATAATAAATTTTTTAAATAAAATTATTGATTATTATATGCTTTTATTAACAAAAACAAGTATAAAAATAATCAATAATATTCCTATAAACAAAAAAATAGAATTATTTACCGATGAGGATAAACTTGAAGAAATTATTAATAATATAATCTCAAATGCAATAAAATTTGTAGATATTAAAAAAGGAATAGTTGAGATCAGTTTAAAAGAAGAAAAAAATTTTATTATCATTAAGATTTTAGATAACGGGGTTGGAATACCTAAGGATAAATTAAAGATAATTTTTGATAGATTTGAGCAATTGCATAAGGGCAGGGATTCAAGATACGGCGGGACAGGAATAGGATTGGCTTTTTCCAAGCAGCTGGCGGATTTATTGAAATGTAAGATTTGGGCAGAATCAGAAGGTTTAAATAAAGGAGCCTGTCTTTTTATTAAATTATCAAAAAAGAAAAAAATATTTGAACAAGAATTAATTGAAAATTTAAATAAGAATGAAAAAAATAAACTTGAAATGGATTTAGATAATCTTATAAAGTATGAGATTCAAAAAAAGCTGGAAAAAGATGAAATGCATGTTTTCTTTAAAAATCTCAATAAGAAAAATGAATATAATTATAAGAAGAGTATATTTTTAATAATAGATGATGATAAAAATATTACAAAAATTATAATGAAATACTTATCTATAAATAGGTTTTATAATTTTATAATAACAAACAGCGGTAAAAAAGGAATTGATGCTGTTTATATGCATAATCCTGATATAATAATATGTGATTATAATATGCCTAATATTAAAGGTGATGAAATACATGATAGTATTATTACTAATCCGAAATTTACAAATATACCTTTTGTTTTTTTATCTGCAATTGATGATGAAAAACTTATAAGTGAAAGAAGAGAAAAAGGAGCAAGTGCATTCTTAAAAAAACCTATTGATGAAAAAGATTTGATCTTAACTGTTACTTATCATTTAAAGAAATATTTTCAATATCTGAAAACACTCCAAATGGCAACAGTTGATGAACTAACCGGATTATATAATAGAAGGGAAACAATCAAGAGGATCAATGATGAGCTGTCATTTAGAAGATATTCTAATTTATCAATAATATTTTTTGATATTGATTTTTTTAAAATTTTTAATGATAAATATGGCCACCAGTTTGGTGATAAGATATTGAAGGAAATCGGAAGATTAGTAAAATTAAAATTACGTGATTATGATATACCATGCAGATACGGAGGAGATGAGTTTTTAATAGTATTACCTGATACCGATCAGGCACATGCGGTTTCGGTAGCAGAAATATTAAAAAAAGAAATTTGTGCTATTGAACTGATAATTAATAGTGATAAGGTTGGTTTATCTGCCAGTTTTGGTGTAGTGTCAATTAAAGAGAACGAGGGTTATATATTAAGTAAATTAGGTCTGGATAGTTTAAAAAATATTTTTAAGGTAAGTGATCCAAAAAAGGTAAATTGGGATCAGATTAATAAAATAAAGAAAAAGATTGTGGAGTTGTTATTGAAAATGTCTGATGAAGCATTATATGAATCAAAAAGTTATTGCTGTAATAATTGCGGCTTTAAATCAAACAACCATCTTGATTTCATTAATAATAAATGTACTAAATGCGATAGTGAGGACATAAAAAAGGGCAGAAACAATATTAGTGTTTTTAATTTATATAATTAATATATTATATTATTAAGTCAGCAGGTTATATTATGAATTATAAAATAAATAAAATGAAAATTAATCATTATAATGAATTGTATAGATTATGGAAAAATGATAATAATATCGGATTAAGTGTATCTGATGAAAAAAACAATATAAAATATTTTTTAAGAAGGAATAAAAATTTAAATTTTGTTGCAATTAATGAAGAGTCGGAAATAATCGGCACGATTTTATGCGGACATGACGGAAGAAGAGGTTATCTTTATCATGTTTATGTTAAAAAAGAGTATAGGAAGTTGGGTATTGCAAAAGCATTAATAGAAATTTGTTTAAAAAATCTTAAAAAAATTGGAATACAAAAATGTCATTTGTTTGTTTTTGATAATAATGCAGAAGGCAAAAATTTTTGGAGTAATATAGAGTTTAAAAAACGTGATGATATTGTTGTTTTTTCTAAAAATTTTTAAAAAAATCACATATAATATTTAAATTTTACATATTATTTAAGTATTTAAAAAGAGATTTAGAAATTACTTGCAAAATTTTGTTATTTTGATATAAGTAGGCTTTATTAATATAATAACCAAGCAATTATCCACATGATAATCATAGAAAAATTATCTAAAAATAGATTATTATTCTTTTCAATTCGGAGGAATCCATGAAAACTTTAGGAGCATGTATAGGTGCATCTTCCATTTCAATAGTAGGGCTGGAGGGTACTAATGATAATTATAAAAAACTCTTTAATAAAACCGTTTTTCATAATGGTGATTCTAAAGGTGTATTAAAAAGCGAGTTTGAAAAAATTGAGATAAATAGTTTTGATCGTATATGTATTACCGGAAGAAAATTCAGGAAATATATAAATCTGACATCTATAACAGAACCTGAAGCTGTTGAGTATTCTATACAGGAATTAATTAAGGATAAAAAAAAGTATAATGCATTAGTCAGTGCTGGTGGAGAAACAATCCTCGTATATGAACTTGATAATACCGGTAGGATTTATAATGTTTTTACAGGGAATAAATGTGCATCAGGTACAGGATCCTTTTTTTTGCAACAGCTTGGCAGAATGGCTTTAAATATTAAAGATCTTAAAGATAAATATTTAGAAGAAGATTCTTATGAAATATCCGGCAGATGCAGTGTCTTTTGTAAATCAGACTGTACTCATGCACTGAATAAAGGTATAGAAAAAGACAGGGTTGTTGCCGGTTTATGCAAGATGATGGCTTTAAAAATAACCGAACTTTTATCAACTTTGGAAGAAAAAAATATAATTATCACAGGCGGTATTTCAAAGATAAAGCCTATTATGAAATTTGTAGAAGACTCCGTTGATTCTATATATATACCGGAAGAGAGCGGATATTTTGAAGCATTTGGTGCCGCATTATGGTCTTTTACTCATGAAACTGAAAAATTTTGCGGCTTTGATAATCTATTTAGTAAAGGAAAAACTTCTTTCAGCTTTTTAGAGCCTTTAAGTAAATATGAAGATTTAGTTGATTTTAAAAGCATCAACTTTAGTAAAGTAAAAGATGGCGATATATGCATCCTTGGTGTAGATATCGGGTCAACAACAACAAAAGCGGTTTTAATCAGGAAAGAAGACGATGCTATTTTAGCTAACGTGTATTTAAGAACAGATGGAGATCCTGTAGGTGCGACGAGAAAATGTTATAAATCTATATTGGAGCAATTGGGCGGTACCAAGATTAAAATCATAGGATTAGGTACTACAGGAAGCGGCAGACAGATTTCCGGGTTACACGCACTTACGGATTCTATATATAATGAGATTATATGTCATGCAGCTGCAAGTATTTATTTTGATAAGGATGTTGATACAATTTTTGAAATCGGCGGTCAGGATGCAAAATATACATATATAACACAGGGTATCCCAAGTGATTATGCAATGAATGAAGCATGTTCTGCAGGAACGGGAAGCTTTTTAGAAGAGGCGGCAAAGGAATCATTGGATGTAAAAGTAGAAGAAATAGCCGATATTGCATTAAGAGCAAAAAATCCTCCTAATTTTAATGATCAATGTGCAGCATTTATTTCATCGGATATTGCTACAGCTTTTCAGGAACGAATTGACAGGGATGATATTATTGCAGGACTTGTTTACTCTATTTGCGTTAATTATAATAATAGGGTTAGAGGAGCAAGACCTTACGGTAAAAAAATATTTATGCAGGGCGGCGTCTGTTACAATAAAGCCGTACCTGTTGCAATGGCATCTTTGTTAAAATGCAAGATTATAGTGCCTCCTGAACCGGGCCTCATGGGTGCTTTCGGTTGTGCAATTGAAGTAAAAAAAAGGCTTGAAAAGAATTTATTAAAAGAAAAAGTATTTGATCTGCAAAAGCTTTATGACAGAAATATAAAATACGGTAAGACTTTTATCTGTAATGGAGGCAAGGAAAAATGCGACAGAAAATGCCCCATATCCATGATAGAGGTAGAGGGTGAAAAAATACCTTTTGGCGGTGCTTGTAATAAGTATTACAACCTGCGTCATAATATTGTTGATGAAGCCGAAAAATATGATCTTGTTGCTTTAAGAGAAAAGATGATCTTTGAGGAATTTGCAAAACCGTCGGGAAAGACAAAAAAATCATCTAAAGTAATAGGTATTAATAGGACCTTTTTGACCAATATGCTATACCCGTTATATTTTAATTTTTGGGATCAATTGGGCTACAAGGTTGTCCTGTCGGATGAAGTAACGGATGAAGGAAGGGAAAAAAGAAAATCTGCATTCTGTTTCCCTGCTGAGATTGCTCATGGTGCTTTTGATAATCTATTGAGTAAAAATGTTGACTACATTTTTATGCCTCATGTAGTTCATATACCTGTATTCGGTAGTCTTGAGAATAATAAGGCATGTGTTTTTGTACAGGGTGAACCCTATTATTTAAAACAGGCATTCAGCGACAGGAAAATACCTGAAATGCTTATTCCTGTTATTGATTTTCAGGCGCATGTTGATTCTACAAAAGATGAATTCGTAAGGATTGCATCATCTATTGGAGAAAATAAAAGCAGTGCAAAAGCAGCTTTTGATTTTGCAATTGACAAGATGCTTAATTATTTTAAAAAGGCATGGAAGATTGGTAAAGAAACATTGGAGGAATTGGAAAAGAATCCTGATGAGTTTGCTGTTGTAATAATGGGCAGGTGGTATAATGCTCTCGCAAAAGAAGCAAATATGTCCATACCTCATAAATTTGCAACAAGAGGAATAAGAATTTTTCCATTTGATTTTATTCCTTTTGATTATGAAAATCTTGGACTTCATATGCACTGGGGTATTGGCAAGATCGCCTTACAGGTATCAAAATATGTTAAAAAGCATTCTCAACTATATGCTGTTTATATAACAAATTTTTCATGCGGGCCGGATTCATTTCTTATTCCTTATTTCAGGGATGAAATGGGTAATAAACCGTCATTAACATTAGAGCTTGACAGTCATACAGCAGATGTAGGTTTAAATACCAGGATAGAGGCTGCAATTGATATCATAAGATATTACAGGCAGTTAAAACTGGAAAAAGAAGAAAAGCAAAAGGAATTTCAGCCTGCTCAAGCTATTTATAAAGGGACAAATGTTTATATTAAAGATTCGAAAGGGAAGATGCATTATATTAAGGATAAGAATGTTACATTTTTAATTCCTATGATGGGCAGATTTTTAACGGAAGCAGGGGTAAGTGCTTTAATAGGAGATGGTTTTAATGCCAGGATGGTTGAGCCTCCCGATTCATATGGTTTAAGTTTAGGTAAAGCCAATTCTTCCTGCAAGGAATGTCTTCCATATATTGTATTGGTCGGATCTCTCCTTGATTATGTGCAAAACAAGAAAAAGCCGGATGAAGTAATTGCATATTTCATTATAGGTGATCCTGCACCCTGCAGGGTTGAGCAGTATCAAGTCGGCTTTAAGAAGCTTGTAGAAAAATATAAAATGGAGGATGTTGCAATTTTAACATTGCAGTCAACTGAAGGTTTTGCAGGAATGGGGTTAAAGCCTCTGTTAAATGTATGGAAATCTTTTTGTCTTGCCGATGTTATGGAGCAGATTTATTCAGTAATTTTAGCACTTGCAAAAGATAAAGAAAAATCTCTTGAAGTATTTGAAAGAGAATGGCGGAAGATAAAAGATAATTTTGAAGGAAAAGAGAAAATATCAATCTATAAAAGATTTAAGTTATCTGCTAGAGAGCTGTCAAAGATAGAGCTTGTAAAATCCATTGAGTGTGCAAACAGGATTACCGTTACAGGGGAGATGTATGTAAGAAATGAACCGTTTTGCAGGCAGAATATAGAAAATACTTTAGCGGATATGGGATTTATAACTAAGATAACTCCATTAATTGAATGGCATTATTATATTGATCATATAATCTGGAAAAATTACAGTAAAGATAAAGTCTCTATCTTTAAAAGAATATATTTTTTAATTAAGACAAAGATACAGTCAGGCATAGAAAAAAAGATTAAGAAAATTTTTGTTAAAACCAATTTATATGAATATGATCCGATTGACATTGATAAGGTGTTAACCGCAAGTGATAAACTGGTAGACAGACAGTTGATCGGTGATGTTGGTATAACAATAGGTGTCGGGTTAAGGGATTCTTTAAAAGAGTCCAGCGGTATAATATCATTGGGACCTTTTGCCTGTATTCAGACAAGGATGGCCGAGGCAATATTAAATAATAATATGATATTAAGGAAAAAATTAAAAGCCAGTGATGAGTCTGTTTTCGGTGATGATATTCATAAACTTGATAAAAATATGCCTTTACCTTATCTTGCAATAGAATCTGACGGTAATCCTTATCCGCAGATTGTTGAAGCAAGATTGGAGGTTTTTGCTTTACAGGCAAGAAGAATAGGTGAATTAATGAATGATGCAAAGAAAAGATGCAGTTAATTTTTTTTAAGAGTATTCTGATTTAATTTTATTGATTATTGATTCTAAGAGTTCTATCTTTTTTGTTCTGCTGATTGCTTTATTTATATAATCATATTTTTTTAAATTTATATCATAATTTATTGTATTGTTTTTTTCATCGGCATTATTAATAAGTATTTCTTTAATTTTTTTTATAGAATCATTAAAAGGCAAAAAAATATTATTTTCTTCCTTTTTTTTATTTTTCATTTTTAATTCTGCAGGTATTTCCTGATTGAGTCTTAAAAATACATCTTGTATTGAGTCGTTAGTAAGTTTGACATTCCAGTCATTCCATTCTGATTTAATAAAATCTACTTCAAATTCTTTTATATTTTTATGTTTAAACTCTAATACTTTTTTTTCTTTCCATATTAAAATAATATCAGTTAAAGAATCACTTATGTTATGATATATGTTAGTTCTTTTAAATAGTTTAATACAATTATCAAGAGAAGGTAAATTTTGCAGAACATTTAAAACAATAGGTCCGTTTGCCAAAATATGCAATGAGCTGAAATCAGCTACATTTTTTATTGTAATGTCATCTGTAGCAATAATTACAATGCAGTAGTAATTTGGTTTTATTTCTTTAAAAGTTGATCCGATTCTGTCGATTTTTATCGGATGGGGCAAAATTGGTTTAACTTTTACAATATCCGGATTTATACCGGCAGCTTTTACTATATCCCGCATATTATCAGCCCAGATTACATCCCATTTTTCTTTTTTCCAGAGTATTTTCATAAGTTTTAAAAATAGAGTGCGAAGCGGCGGTCTTCCTAGTTCGCCTTGGCTAAATAATGTTATCTTTTTTTTATCTTTATCCATACAGGCGCCGCCTTTACCGAAGACTTCATCAACCCAGCCGGTTTGTATATTGACCTGACTGTTTGTTAAAATGAAATCTTCTGCATATGCCGGACCCCAGAAGAAGAATTCCGGTATACGTAATGCATTCCAGTGGGAATAATATAGTTTTATTTCACTGTTTTTTTTTATTGCATAATTTGCACGGTATTCCATGAGTTCCCTTTAAATTTTATGTTATGATAAAAATTATATTAATATGATAAAACTTATGTTTTTCATAGTCAAAAAGAATTTATTTAAAAGTATTTTTTATTTAAAACCTGCATGTATTTATTAAGATTGATTTTAGGCCTTTTTAGATTAAATTTCTTGTTTTTTCTTTAATAGAATGTTATAGAAAAATATAAAAATAAAGGAATTTGTATTTTATGATAGGTGTTATTATTGCAGCAGGATATGGTACAAGATTTTTGCCCTGTACAAAAACTGTACCAAAGGAAATGTTTCCATTAATAGATACTCCTGCAATAGATTTTATTGTTGATGAATTTGTAGAATCAGGCATCACGGATATTTTAATTGTATCAAGCAGAAGGAAAAAAGTACTGGAAGATTATTTTGACAGGGAAATAGAGCTTGAAACTGTATTTAAAGAAAAAAATCAGCAGGATAAATTGGAAAAAATAACAGAGAAGAATACAAATTTTTATTTTATTCGGCAAAAAGAAATGCTTGGTACCGGCCATGCATTATTGATATGTAAAAGTTTTATAGGAAATAAACCTTTTATTGTTGCCTATCCTGATGATATTGTATTTTCTAAAATACCGCTATCTAAGCAATTAATTGATATCCATCAAAAAACTAATGGTTCGGTATTGGCAGTAGAAAAGCTGGATGGAGATGTCTCAAGATATGGTGTAATTGATTTTTTAAAAAAAGAGGATATAATAAATATAAATAAAATTATTGAAAAACCTCCTGTTGGTAAAGAGCCGAGTAAGATGATTTCTATCGGCAGATATTTATTTACTTCTGAAATAATTAACTTATTGGAGGAGGACTATAAATATCATAAAAAAGGAGAATTTTATCATATAAATGCTATTAATCAATTAGCAAAAGAAAAGAAACTTTTCGGGTGTGAGTTTGAAGGCGATAGGATTGATATTGGAGATAAGATTGGGTATTTTGAAGCTTTTATAAAATATGGTTTAAAGAGGCAGGATTTAAAAGAAAAAATTATAGAAATAATTAATAAATATAATAAAAATAATTAATTTTCTATCTATTAGCCTAAAAAATATTTTTATTGTTTATAAATCATATTGCCGATTTTGTTATATAAGATGATTAAAAATAATAAAAAATTGATTTTTAATGTTGATTTTTTTATAATTTAAAAAAATGAAATACATATATTTAACTTTATTTCTTTTATGTGCTATTCTTATTTTCCCTCAGAATAAAGTTAGTGATGATTGGAAAAAGGAATCCAATAAATTTAGATTAGAATCCTTAGCAAAAGATATTATTAATGCTGATTTTTATCAATTAAAATCTATGGCTATGTCTCTCGGATTACCGGAAGAGAGCAACTCGGCAGCTTATAGAGAGGCTTTAGCTAATTATTATAATATTCAATTATTAGATAAAAAAATTGATGTAAAAAAGAATGTTGAAACAATTGAGTTAGTAAGAGCAGGGGAGCTTAAAACTTTTAAATTTGTTGAGGATGATGAAGAAAATTTACATATAATAGGCAAGGTAAAATTAATAATTCATCAAAAAGACGAGGAAAATAAAGAAGTTTCAAGGACAATAGAGGCAGATGAGATATTTATTAATACGAAAAATAAGGAAATATCCGGAAAAGGTAATGTTCGTTTTAAAGATGACAGGCTGGATTATACCGGTACACAACTGTATTATGATTATAGTATAAATAGAGGTATATTGTTTAAAGGAAAGACAGAATTAATAAAAGGCGGCGAATCAGGGCTTGACGGTGCTTTTTTTGAGGGTGAGCAGGTATCACAAACAGGAAAAGAAGATATTATATTATATAATGGAACTTTAACCACGTGCGAAGAGGAAAATCCTCATTGGTATTTAAAAGTGTCAAGGTTATGGATTGGAGAAAAAGGAGAATGGGGTGTTTTAAATGGTATTGTATTTGTAGGGCCAATTCCATTCTTTTATTTTCCTATTTATTATCACCCGAAAGATTTATTAATAAATCCTTCATTCGGTTTTAAATCAAGAGAAGGCTGGTATCTAAATACTACATATTATGTATTCGGTGAAAAAGAAAAAGCAGAAGATACTGAATCCACATCAACAGAAGGTCAGGAAACTGTACAGATATCATCAACATATCTTGTTAATAATAGGCGAAAAGATCCTTCACCTGATAAGGTTAAAAGGATTACATCATCTGAGATTCATAAAAAGCTAAATGACTTTTACGGCAAACACGAGTTTTATCAAAAAAATCCAAGATATAAGATATATCCCAATAATCTTGACAGTATTGATCTTGCTTTAAATGTATTTACTGATGCATATACAAATCTCGGATTTTATTGGGGTGCTTATTTTTATATTAATGCTAAATATTTAAATTTTCCATTTAAGTTGTCTATACTTACTGATTTTGCATTATCAAGGAATATATGGAAAGAAGATGAAACCGGTTTATATTATCCATACAATCCGGCTGATAAATTAACAGTTAGCAATAATACATTTTACGATCTGTCTTTAAATCCTCTTACTTTTCGTACTTCACAATGGGCAAAGATGAGCGGTTCTTTTTTAAAAAATTATATCAATTTTGATTATGAATGGCAGTTTGAATATGTTTCAGATAGGAATTATTTTATTGATTTTTATAATAGAAAATTAGATTTTACTTATTTTGATGTTTTAGCGGATACACTTTCATATGGTATAAAAAGTCAGAGTGAAGAATATTCCGGACTGGATACTAGTATAGAAAAGGTTGAAAATAGATATGATAAAGAATATACTGATAATTATTTATCTACAAATATACAGCCTAAGTCAATACCGGATGTTTTTGGATTACCTTTATTATCAAGTATAAATTTAGATATAGAGTCAAGAATTAGACATATTAATACAGAAATAGAAAAATATAAAGATATAGTTGAAGAAGATCCAAAGGCAAACAGATATCTTTTATATTCATTTACTGTACCTGAGTTAAAAGAATTAAGAGCAGAAGGCACTATATTGGATTATGATACTTTTTCGGGAATGCCGGATAAGATTGGTTTGTATAAAAATAGAGTAAAAGATACAAAAAAAGATGCCAGTGAAAAGTTAATAAATAATCTTTATATCAATATTAATAATATAAAAAATATTGATGCTACATCAGATACAACAAAGATTGATTATAAATTGATGCTTCCTATGTTTTCTAAAAAAATACCCTTTTCAAAAATAAAAAAAGATTTATTGGAGTATGAGGATGTACTTAACGGTAACGAAAAGTATATTTATGAAGGCATGAAAAAAGAAATAAAAGATGATAAAGAAATAGAATTAAAGAAAAAAAGAGATGAAATTAAGGAAAAAATAAGAAAATTCAATGACGTTGTCAAAGTCGATTTATACAGTAAAAAAGAATATGATATAATTAAGCCTATTGATTTTAATTTGACATATAAAGTTGTAGAAAAATTAACGAATAAATTTCTTTTTGATTCATCAAATAACAGTCCTAAATATGATGAATATGATACAACTCAAAAATTATTTTTTGGATTAGTGGATGAAGAAGCAAGAGTAAATGAGGAAAATAAGGAATTGATTGATGAAATTACCGAAAATTTTAAAATTTCAAATATATTAACTTTTTCATTAGACGGGACATTTAACCTTTTAAAAATTGCAGACACATCATTATGGTATATGAAGCCAAATATGACGGTTTCTTCTGAAAGATATTATGATGTTATAGATATATATTTAAATTATCTTGATAATTTAGATACTACTTCAGCAGAAAGAAAAGATAAGGCAGAAGCATTAAATACTGAAAACTTTGGTAATACAAAATTTTATATTAAATATTCTGATACCATTACAAATGATTTGTCATTTGGTATTTACAGGATTAAGGGTACAAAGATAGAGACATCAATGATATTTGATGTATTTGCTCACAATCTTTTAAAAGAAAATAATTTTAGAAAACTTAACAAGTTGAACAGATTTGATAATGAATATGAAACGGTTGATGAAATACTTTATGATAACAGAAGATCATATGAAAAAATAAATAAACTGGAAACAAAATTTATAGCAAATGTAAATATACTTCATGAAAAAAATCCACACCAGTTAAGTATGAGTGCAGGCCCATTAATTAAATGGGTAATACCTTCAACAGAGATTACCAGGATGAAGTCGTCATTATGGACAGATGAACAAAATTCTATTTTATGGTCCAGTAATATATTGGATGAAGCTAAACAATATATTTATTATAGAAGACAGGGCAATAATCTTAATACAAAGATAGGTGAATTTTTCAGTTATAATTATTTTTGGGTTGGACCGAAATATTACAGGAAGATGCTGGATAATATTACGTATTCTATTCAATACAGCTATAAATATAATACATTAAATGTTGTAACTTTAACTAATGATTTAATTTTTGTTTTTGATAATATCGGTGTTTTTTCTAATCTTGACCCTGCAGAAAAGACTTTTTGTTTATATCCTGATGATAATTTTAGTATTAATTTTTTAAATTCTACAATCAGTTATGTAATGAGTATTGATTTTGATAAGATTGCAAATCCATATATAGAAGAAGACCTTGATGAGTATGAACAGGAATTAGATGAAAATAAAATAATGAAGATGACAAATACTCATACATTAAAATTTATTGTACCTGGTGACATATTTAAATTTAAGCTGACAAAAGGTGATTGGCTGAAATTTTCATTTACTAGTGAATTTAGATGGGATAGAACAGTGGGAGAGTGGGATAACGGAAGTAAGTATAATTATTTTTTCCTGGAATCTCAAACAGTTTCACTTTATCTATTGATGGATATTTTTAAGCTTGATTTACGATTTAAGAAATTTAATTTTCAGGAAACAGGATATGGGTTTGAGCTTGACAGCGGTACAATTGATATAGGATATAAAATTACCGAAATACCTGTTTTTTTTAGATATTTTAAACTTATCCTTGAACCCAGGCTTGTTTATGATTTTGTTGTAAAACATAACCCGTATTATGAAGGTACGTCATTGAAACAATATAATTCTGATTATTATTCTAAAAATATACTGAGTTTTGTTTTTAATATAGATTTAATAATCGGTGAAGGAACAAAATTTGAGACTTTGGTTCATTTCGGTATAATAAGTGAGAATAAAAAGATGTACAGGTATTATACAGATGACGGTATTAGTATGTTTTTTGAGGATTTGGCAAAGTCTTTTGGTATTGCAGTTGAAACAGACGATAATAAATCTGCTTTACAAAGAAGAAGAGAGAGCCCTTTTAATCTGCAAAAGATAGAATTTTGGATACAGCATGCAATTTGTGATTGGGACCTTACTTTTAAATATGAAGGTCAGCCTGTTGTATCAACTATTACAGGCAGATACAATTGGGAAAATACTTTTGAATTTTCCGTATCATGGGGAGATAAGAGTAAAAAGAAATTAAGAAAGAATCAGTTGATGAAAATGCTAAATAAATCAAAAGTTGATGCTGTTTATAATTATTATGATCAGGATAGAGGTGTTTGGACAGGTGAATGGAAACAGCCGGTACTGTCTCTTGACCCTGATGAGGAATAAATATCAGATATTAATAAATTAATAAAAAATTTAAAAAAAATTAACAATTCTTATTGACATACTATATATAGTGTTGTATCTTCTTGGTAGAGAGTAAATTTTAATATATATAGTGTTATAAAAATGAAATGCCCGCTGTGTGGTTGCATCGAAGATAAGGTTTTAGAAACCCGCTTGATTGCAGAAGGTATAAGTATAAGAAGAAGAAGAGAATGCGTTTCTTGCGGATATAGATTCACAACGTATGAACATGTTGAAGAAAAGAAGCTGATGGTTATTAAAAGGGATGAGAGAAGGGAAGAGTTTAGTATAGAGAAGCTCTCTGCGGGTATAAACAAAGCAATAGAAAAAAGGCCTGTGTCAAGGCCTGAGATTGAGGAATTATTGCTTTCTGTTGAAGAGGAGGCAATTGTAAAAGCGGGAGAAAACCATGAAATATCATCCAAAGATATTGGAGAGATGGTCATGGAAAAACTTCATAAAATGGATCAGGTTGCTTATATAAGATTTGCTTCTGTTTATAGGCAATTTGAAGATGTAAAAGAGTTTATAAAAGAAATAAAAAATATATCAACATCTAAAAAAAAGGGAGGGGACAGTGAAAGAGGATAAAAATTCTCTTAGTAATTGGAGTGAATTTTTAGGAAAGAATAAATTGAATGATGATTCTGTTATAAAAAGAGTCGTCAAGCGTAATGGTCAAATTGAAATTTATGACAGAGATAAAATATATAACGCTATATCCAGCGCTGCAAGAGCTGTAGGTAAGCTGGATAAGGATCTTATCGACCATCTTACTACACTGACCGAAAAAAAATTAGAAGAGTTAATGCTTAAAAGGCATCCCAATTCTGTTCCCGCTATTGAAGAAATACAAGATATTGTTGAAAGTATTCTTATAGAAGAAAAGCATGTTGAGATTGCTAAAGCATTTATAATTTACAGATCTCGACATGAAGTAATGAGAAGTACGGAAAAATTATTCTTAGATATAAATTCTACTATGGATGGATATCTAAGCCAGTCCGATTGGAGGGTAAATGAAAACTCTAATGTTAATTTTTCATTAGGCGGTCTTATCCTGCATAACTCCGGTGCTATTACGGCAAATTACTGGCTTCAAAATATTTATCCTGAAGAGATTGCCGATGCTCATAGAAATGCCGATTTTCATATACATGACCTCGGTATGTTTAGCGGCTATTGTGCAGGATGGTCTTTAAGACAGCTTATAGAAGAAGGTCTCGGTGGAGTTAAAAATAAAATAAGCTCAATGCCGGCAAGGCATTTATATACACTTATTTTTCAGATTGTTAATTTTTTAGGTATTATGCAGAATGAATGGGCGGGAGCCCAGGCATTCTCAAGTTTTGATACATACCTTGCTCCCTTTGTCAGGATTGATAATCTTGATTACAAACAGGTAAAACAGGCTATACAGAGTTTTATATTTGGAGTTAACACTCCGTCAAGATGGGGCAGTCAGGCACCTTTTACCAATATTACATTAGACTGGGTAGTTCCGGAAGATTTAAAGGATAGACCTGCAATCGTTGGAGGAAAGAATTTAGATACTAACTATGGTGATTATCAGAAAGAGATGAACATGATAAATAAGGCATTCCTTGAGCTTATGCTTGAAGGTGATGCAAGCGGCAGGGGGTTTCAGTATCCTATACCGACATATAATTTAACGGAAGATTTTGATTGGGATAGCGAGAATGCAAAACTGCTCTTTGAGATGACAGCAAAATTTGGTACACCATATTTTCAAAACTTTATAAACAGTGATTTAAATCCGACTGATGTAAGATCTATGTGCTGTAGATTGCAGCTTGATAAGCGTGAGTTAAGAAAAAAAGGAGGAGGACTCTTTGGTGCAGATGAATTAACCGGTTCTATTGGTGTTGTAACAATTAATTTGCCCAGGATTGGTTATCTTTCAGGAACAAAGGAAGAGTTTTATAGAAGGCTGGATTATTTAATGAATTTGGCATTTGAGTCATTAATGATAAAAAGGAAAGTAATAACAAGACTGCTTGATAATGGATTCTTCCCGTATACAAAAAAATATTTAGGGCATTTTAACAATCATTTTTCAACAATTGGTATAAATGGAATGAATGAATGTCTTATGAATTTTATGGATAAGACTATAACGGATAGAGAAGGTATAGACTTTGCATTGGAAGTTTTGTCATATATGAGAAAAAAATTAGCCGATTATCAGGAAGAGACAGGTGTACTGTTTAATCTTGAAGCCACACCTGCTGAGAGTACAAGTTATAGATTGGCTAAACATGATAAAGAAAGATACCCTGATATTATTACAAGCGGCGATAAAGAACCTTATTATACAAATTCTACTTGGCTTCCAGTTGATTTTACCGATGATATCTTTGAAGCATTGGATTTACAGGAAGAATTGCAAAAAATGTATACGGGCGGTACTGTTTTTCATGCATTCTTAGGTGAAGCCATCGATGACTGGAAGGCTTGCAGGAGCCTGGTTAAAACAATTGCTAATAAATACAGAATTCCTTACTTTACTATATCCCCCACATTTTCGGTTTGTTCTATACATGGTTATTTGCATGGTGAGCATTTTTATTGTCCGATCTGTGCTGAGGAAGAAAAAAGAAGAATCAGTACACATATTTATGAATTAGAACAAAAAAAAGAGGCATTAATAAAAAAATAAAAATAAATTTTAAAAAAATAAAATTTTTAGGGGAGGAAAACATGCAAACAATTCAAGAAATTGATCTGGAGATTGCAGAATTACAAAAGCAATTGGATCAGGTCAAAGGGACTAAAACCGAGGTTTATACTCGTATCGTTGGTTATCACAGGTCTGTAGATAACTGGAATAACGGTAAAAGAGAAGAGTATGATAAAAGGAAGACTTTTAATTTAAACTTCGATGCAATTAAAAATCAAAATATCAGCAGTAGTGAAAAATTAAAAAAGGATAATACAAAAAATATTGATATTGATTTAAATATGGATGATGTTGCATTTTATAAATTATTTACAAGCCAGTTTTGCAGAAATTGTCCGCCGGTAAAGGAATTTGTAAAAAGGCTTTCTATAGTCGGGGAAGAAGTCGATGTATCTACCGATTTGGGTATTAATGCTTCCAGAAAATATAATATTATGTCAACACCGACGGTTCTGCTTTTTGACAGTAATGATAATATAATTCATAGAGCATATTCTGTAGAAGAATTAAAAGATGTTTTTGTTAAAGAAAAGGAATTAGTGTAAATAATTTAAATTTCATATAGTTAATGAGTGATTAATCTTATTTTTTTTTTAAAGAAGCTTTGATAACATTTTCAGGTTGAGAATTAAAGAAAGATATTAGTCATAAAAATAAGGCATAATTATTGTTCATTATTATTTTTTACATACCATGATGTAATTTTTTTTAGGATATGTAAGATCATTTATTAAATGATAATTAGTTCAGGAATCCACCCTGTAAAAGCTTAAAACCGGTTTATAGAAGATTTTCACTTTAATTTTTTATTAATAATTTTAGTATTAAAATGAAATTTTACGGAATTCAAAAAACAACATTATTGGATTATCCTCATGAAGTAGCAGCAACAATTTTTACATTTGGGTGCAATTTCAGGTGTCCTTATTGTCACAATCCTGAACTAATTATAAAGAATGAAATTATTGAACCTATCGAATGGAAAGAAATATTTGATTTTCTTAAAAAAAGAAAAAATGTACTGGGCGGTGTTTGCATAACAGGCGGGGAACCTTTAATTCATGAGGAATTAATTGATGTTGTTAATGATATTCATTCTATTGGTTTAAAGGTAAAGATTGATACTAACGGTAGCGAGCCTGAAAGAATAAAGAAAATTAATGCAGATTATATTGCAATGGATATTAAAACATCATTTGATAAATATGGAATGATCGGTTATATTGGTGATTTAAATATTATAGAAAATATAAAAGAATCTATAAGATGGATAATAGAATCAAATATTCAGCACGAATTTCGCACAACCGTTGTACCTTATATAGTTGAAAAAAGCGATATAAAAAAAATAACAGAATATATAAAAGGCTGTAGGATATATTATTTATCGCAGTATAGGATAAATAAAATGCTTGATAATTCTTGGGAGGAAGTAAAACCCTATCCTAAATATTTACTGGAAGAAATGAAAAAAATAGTAGAGGATACAGGTATTGTATGTGAATTAAGAGGTGTTTTATAAATAAAATTTTAAAAAAATATAAAAAAAAGTAAAAAATATTAGATTTATTTTAAAAAAGTTATACTATAAATAATGATATGATTTTTTTAAAAAAATATCATATAAAAAAAATATTCTTGACAATTTATTGTTTGCAATTTATCATTTTTATTAAATAGGATATTAATTATGAAAGCTAGTTCTGATTTTCCAAATATTAATGCTAAACCGCCTGATGGACTTAAAGCAGACGGGACTTCATATAATATTTTAATTGTTGATGATTCTATTTTTGTTAAAAAACAACTTTCACAAATTTTAACATCTGAAAAATTTAATGTTATTGATACTGCAGGAGATGGAGAAGAAGCTGTAGAAAAATACAAAGAACATCATCCTCAGATTGATTTAGTAACAATGGATATTACTATGCCTAAACTGGATGGTATATCGGCTCTTGAAAGGATAATGCAGTTTGATAAAAATGCTAAAGTGGTCATGATAAGTGCATTAGGTAAACAAGAGCTTGTAAAAAAATCACTGCTTCTTGGTGCTAAAAATTATATCATTAAACCTTTAGACAGAAAAAAAGTTCTTGAAAGAATTGTTATGGTTATTAAAAGATATTCTGATTAATTTAGTTGTGGAGTTTTATAATAGAAATTAATAAGGCGTTAGTTGTTCAAATAAGGAGGCTGCAATGGCAGATAAGCCTAAAATAAAAATAGGGCATATAAAGATCACAGATCATTTAGTCCTTGGCATAACCAAATATAAATTACAAAAAGGGGCTGAAACATTGCAGCATTCTTCACTCGAGGCGGTCGACATGACAGGATGGGATTATATAGGTGATGCATTGGTTAACGGCGAGATAGATGGTGCTTTTATCCTGGCTCCATATGCAATGGAGCTTTTTCATTCAGGGCAAAAGATTAAATTATTATTGGTAGGACATAAGAACGGCAGTGTAGTAATTGCCAATAAGAGATGCAATATTAATAAAGTTGAAGATTTTAAAGGTAAAACGGTTTTAATACCCTTTCATCTTTCTATTCATATGATGCTGTTTGATAGAATGTTAAAAGAAAAAGGACTTGAAACAGGCCCCGGTAAAGATGTTGTTTTTGATGTTGTAGCACCTTCTCAAATACCGGAATATATGGCTATGGATGAAGATGGAGATATTGGAGGATTTATTGTAGCAGAGCCTTATGGATCTCAGGTTATAAAAGAAGGTTATGGGACCGAGTTTAGACTTTCAAAAGATTTATGGCCTGATCATCCATGTTGTGTGTTTATTTTAAAAGATGAAATCGTTGAAAGATATCCTGATGCGGTTCAGGAATTATGTGACAGTTTTGTGAAATCAGGATTATTGATTGATCAAAAACCTGATGTTGCAGCAAAAATCGGTGCGGCATTTTTAAATCAGGATGTAGATGTAATGCAAAGAGTATTAACAGAGCCCAAGGATAGATTAAAAACATCGGAGTTATTGCCAAATCTTAATGATTTAGAAATTATCCAGGAATATTTAACCACACAAAAAAGTGCAATGAGCGGTAAGATAAATTTAGAAAAATTTGTTAATCTTGAGTTTGCAAAAAAAGCAGGTGCTAAATAATTTTTAATCCTTCCAGTCAATTTTTTTTTGTATCAGATGAAAAACAGTATCAATAATAAAACCTATTAATCCGATTGATAAGACAATTGCCATTAGATTATCATATTTAAATGTGTCTCTGGCATCATTTATAAGATAACCTAAACCGCTTGTTACACCAAATAATTCAGCCGGTACAAGCACTATCCAAGCGACACCGATAGCCATTCTTAAACCTGCAAGAATATGAGGCAATGATGCAGGAAATATAACTTTAAATAAAATTTGGTGCTCTTGCGCCCCCTGATTTTTAGCCATCTTTATCCATTCGGTATTAACATTTGCAACACCCTGGTTAGTGTTAAATATAATCGGCCATATACTTGCTATTGATATCAAAAATATAATCGGTATTTCAAAACCGGGCAGTATTAAGAGTGCAATCGGCATCCATGCTAACGGACTGATCATTCTTAAAAATTGTATAGGTATGTTTGATATTTCTTTTAATGTTTTATAAAATCCTATAATTAATCCTATGGGAATACCAATTAAAGCCGATATTAATAATCCTATACTTATACGGAAAAAACTAACCATTATTGATATGTAAAAAAATTTATTTAAAAATAAGTTAATAAATGCTTTAAATGTATAGTAAGGCAGGAATCCGATAAATTTTTTATCCGGGTCTAAGATTAATAGTAAAAAACTTCCGATAATTTGCCATAAGATAATGCATATTATTATTCCTGTTAATCTTAATAATATTTTTTTTAAAATTATTTTTTTGTTTTTTTCTTCATTATCCTCATTTATTCTTTTAATATATTTATTAATTATTGTCATTTTTATTCCTAAAATTCTATTATTTCTTCTCTTTCCCATGGAGTATCATAATTTATCTCCGGAAAAATTATAGGTCCGCCAAGGGAATTTATTGCATTTTTTGTAAATTTTTCTTCTACCAGGTCTTTTACGATGAAATCCGTATCATATTTCATTAAAAAATTGTTATTTCCTTCTACAATAGTATTTTTCATTTCATTAAATATAAATTTTGTTGCTGACGGATACGGGTACGGCTGAAAATTTATTCTTTGTAAATCCCAATTTTTATGTTTTATAGCCTCAGGTATATTGCCTTTACCGTATTTTGAATATTCATACCCGTTAAATACTTTTAACAAAATATCAAAGGATACAGGTAAATATCTTTTACCTTCCTGGCTTAATATTTTTGCTGTTTTTTCTCTGTTTTTGATTATCCAGTACTGTGCTCTTACTATACCGTTTATAACTTTTTGTGTAAAAACCGGATTTGTTTTAATAATGTTTTCTTTCATAACAATTACACAGCATGGATGATTTTTCCAGATATCACCTGTAAAACGTAAAATTTTAGCATTTATTTTTTGTTCACCGATTGCATTAAATGGTTCTGCAACAATATAACCGCTGATTTTACCTGCAGCCAATGCTATCGGCATTTCAGATGGAGGCATTATTATTAAATTTACCTCATTTTTTTTAATAGTACTATCTTTTAATTTTATTAAAGGAGTTAATCCGAATTTTTTTAATCCCATCTGTAAAATAATATTATGCATAGAATACCAATATGGTACCGCTATTTTTTTACCGCCTAAATCAGCAAAACTTTTGATATTAAGATTTTTATTGATTGTTAAAGCACTTCCGTTTGTATGATCCCATGCCAATATTTTTATTTTTGCATTATTACTATATCTCATCCATATAGGTATAGGGATTAAGAGATGAACGATATTTACCTTATCTGTTAAAAATGCTTCAACAAGTGCAGACCAGCTTCTTATTAATATTGGTTTTTTTACATCCAGTCCTTCATCATGAAAATATCCATTGGAATGTGCAATTAAAAGAGGAGAAGCATCTGTAATAGGCAGATATCCTATTTTTAACTGGTCCTTTGTTTTTTTAGAGCAGCCTATATTGAACATGAATTTTGATAATACTGCTGATGCTAGTAAACCTGATGTTGTTTTTAAAAATTTTCTCCTTGTGATTTTTTTCATAAATTTTTTCCGTTATTATTATTTTTTAATGGTGCAAGTTTTTCAAATTGATTTTGTATTTTAATTCGTAAGTCATATAATTCTTTATTATTAAGATTTCTTGGATATTTTAAATCAACTTCATAAATTTTTACAATATTTGTAGGAGTATTCCCTAATAATACAATATGCCTGCCCAATAGTATTGCTTCATCGATGTTATGTGTTACAAAGATTATTGTATATTTTTCAAAAAGCCAGTTCCTTATTAATTCTGCCTGTAATCTTGATCTGTTATAAAAATCCAGAGCCGTAAATGGCTCATCAAGTAGCAGTATATCGGGTTTATTTATCATTGATCTGGCAAAAGAAACTCTTTGGGCCATACCGGAGGATAAATTTTTTGGGAATTCTTTTTCGAACCCTTTTAATCCCATAAGATCAATATATTTTGATATTCTTTCATTTATATTATCAATATCTTTTCTTAATCTGCATCCAAATAAAATGTTTTCTTTAATATTTAACCATGGCAGTAAGGTTGGATTTTGGAAAATCATGGATCTTGTATAGTGGGGGCTTTTAATTTTTTTTCCGTCGATTATTAGTGATCCGTTTGATGGAATAAGAAGTCCTGCAATGATATTTAAAAAAGTAGTTTTACCACATCCTGACTCACCAAGTATTACAATAAAATCGCTTTTTTCTATATCAAGATTTATATCTTTTAATACATGATATTTTTCGCCGGATTTATGTTTATAAAAATGATTTAAATTTTTTATTTTTATCTTTTTCATAAGCTATAATTTTATAAAAGTTACTGTTTTAAGTCAATTTATTAAATTTATGCTTAATAATTTATAATCGGTTAAAAATCTTAAAAAACAAAATTGATTTTATTCGTTATATATGATAGAAAAATTTATAAATAGATTAAATAGGAGTTTAAATAATGTTAATTAAAGGAAAACAGTACAGGACAATATGGCTTTCTTCCGATAAAAAGCATGTTGAAATTATCGATCAAAGATTTTTGCCTCATAAATTTATTATAGAAAAAATTTATAGTGTAAAAGAAATGGCTGCTGCAATAAAAGATATGCACCTTAGGGGCGCTCCATTAATTGGTGCGGCAGCCGGTTATGGTATATATTTAGCTGTATTGGAGGCAAAAGATAGGGCTGATTATAATTCTCATATATTACAATCAGCTAAGTTATTAGAAAGTACAAGGCCTACTGCTGTAAATTTAAAATGGGCATTAAAAAGGCAGCTTTCAGGATTAGAACAAACAGAAAGTATTGATGATAAAATAGAGGTATCTTTAAAGATTGCGGGAGATATAGCTGATGAAGATGCCGATATATGCAAAAATATTGGATTACATGGAGTTAAGCTTATTGAAGAGCTTAGCAGGTTAAAAAGAGGTAAACCTGTAAATATTTTAACTCACTGCAATGCAGGAGCACTTGCAACGGTTGATCATGGTACTGCTACCTCACCAATATATGAGGCAAAAAAAAGAAATATACCTATTCATGTATGGGTTGATGAAACAAGACCGAGAAATCAAGGTAAATTAACAAGCTGGGAATTGGAACAGGAAAATATTTCTAATACTGTTATATGTGATAATACAGGGGGGCATTTGATGCAAAACGGTATGGTTGATATAGTTTTTGTGGGTACAGACAGGACTACTGCCAATGGTGATGTTGCCAATAAAATAGGCACTTATTTAAAAGCACTGGCAGCTGTAGATAATAATATACCATTTTATGTAGCATTACCGTCTAGTACAATCGATTGGAATATGCTTAACGGTAAATCTATACCCATTGAAGAGAGGAGTGAAGATGAAGTATTGTATATTGAAGGATTATGTGATGGAGAATTGAAAGAAGTAGGATTATTTTCAAAAAATGCAAAAGCATTAAATTACGGCTTTGATGTTACACCGGCAAGATTGATAACAGGTTTAATTACCGAAAGAGGTATATGCAAACCTTCAGAACTTAAACAGATGTTTGGTATGTTTATTGCATAAAATATTTTATATTGATAATTTATATTTCATTTAATTGTTTATAAATTATTTTATTGATTTATTGTAGATTTTTATAGAAAATTGAAAAAATGAAAGAATTCTATTGCAAAAAGTACAAAAACACAATATAATTAATACATATTTATGGGGGGTATTTATGGAAAAAGAAATTACAGTTGTTGATTCTGTAAATAATGAAATTGTAAGAATAAAATATAGATTAAAAAGTAATAATGAATGGAAATTATTAAATATTACAAGAACAGGGAATTTTGCAGATAAGAAAAACGGGATTTAATTAAAATCATTATTTTTTATTAAGATTGATTAATATTATTAGCTTAAAACAGCTTATTATTTATAAGCTGTTTTTTTTTACTTTATAATATTATAAAAAAATAATTTATTTTTTTTGCAATTATGTTTATAATTGATTTTTTATAAGGGGACAAAATGAAGAAAAAATTAATAATAACCGGTATTATTTTACTATCAATTATAATCATTTTATTTGGCATTGTTTTTATTTCATTTGGAATGACATCTATTGTTACTAAAGGACAGGTTATATCAAATTACAGTAATCCTAAAAAAGCTATGCTTGTAATAGATATGCAAAGATGTCTTACTGAAAAAGAAGGCAAATTAAAAATTAATATTAATCAAAGTGATGAAGCAATTAAAAATATTAATAAAATTATAGATAGATCAAATGATTTGGGAATAATCATTGTATATATAACCAATGAATGGGATAAATTTTCAATACCCAATTTAGTTACCGGAGGAGTATTACAAAAAGGTGCAGATACAGCCAGGATTGATTCTCGAATAAAACTTATTAATAGTAATTTTTTTATTAAAGAAATGATGGATTCTTTTACAAATCCTAAATTAGATGAATTCTTTATTAATAATCAAATTAATCATCTTTATATTACAGGACTTGATGCTTCTGCATGCGTAGACAGAACTATAAAAGCAGCTTTAAACAGAAAATATATTATAACCGTTGTAAAAGATGCTGTTGTTACCGAAAGTGATGAAAAAAGAGAAAAAAAGATCAATGAATTTAAAAATTTGGGTTGTAATATAATTTTAAGTAATGAGTTGCTAAAATAATATATTCATATTAATTCAAAAATAATAGCCTTTATTATTTATTAATCGTTTTCCAAGTATAAAAAATAATAAATAATTATATAATGAAATTTGTAAGGAAAAATACTTACAAATAGTATATAATTTACTAACAATAGTAAGAATAAATCATTACAAAATAACTTTGTTTACTATAATTATAAGTATTTTTTTGGCATGTAAAATGCTTTAAAAATATGGGAATAAAAATTGAATATTATATTATTTATCAATCTATTATGTACGGGGATTGTATTTTCAAGCTCGGTAATACTATTTTTTTTCGGATCTAAAATAATCAGTACAAGATTTCATAGCCTTCATTGGTTTTTTCTTTTTATTTATCTTTTAACATTAAATATTAGAGAAGCAGGAGTTTGTGAAAATTTTTTATTGCATTACCCTCATCTGTTTATTCCTGCTTTCTATGGTTTATTCATATTTGTGAGTATTAAGGATAAATTTAATTTTTTATATTTATTAATTTTTATTATTCCATTTGTTTCTATATTTTTTGAAGGTGCTAAATTATTTGCTATAATTTATCATTTAATATTTTGGAGTATATTAATCATTTTTACGGTAATAGTTAAAAAATATTCAAAAAATTATAATAAAGGTCAAAAAAAGAGTTTTATATATTTTAATATATTGTCGGTAGTTTTGATTTTTATTGCGGTCTTTCCTTTTATAATCATAAATTTGTTATTAATTATAAGCAGCAAAGATTATTCTGCTGTTACGGTAATTGAGAGTATGCTGCCGCCATGCCTTGCATTTGTTTCATTGCTAATATTAATTTTTTCATATAAAGGATCATTTATTATTTTTGATCATGAGTATTATGCCAATATTGATTTTTTAAAAAAATCGAATGTAACTGAAAAAAAGACAATTATTGAGAAGATCTCTGCTGGATTAATTCATGAACTGAAAAATCCATTGACTGCTATACAGTCATTAAACCAGCAGTTATTGGTTAATTATAAAAATATAAAAAGGGATAAGATTAAAGAATATTTGGAAATAATATCTAAAGAGGTGATTAGGACAAAAGAATTGTCCGAAACATATTTAAAAACATTTAAAAAGGATAATAATGATAATAAAAGATTAATCAATATATATGAGACAATAAAAGGAGTATATGATTTAATAAAATTTGATATAGAAAAAAGAGGAATAAATTTTTTTATTGATGATTCTTTATTAAATAAAGATGTTATATTTGATAATAACAGATTAAGACAGGTGTTTTTAAATTTAATATATAATTCTATTGAGTCTGATTCACAAAATATCATTCTATATTTAATCGATGAAAAAGAAACATATGAAGTATATATTAAAGATGACGGTGTGGGAATAAGTAAAGAAATTGAAAAAAAAATATTCACTCCTTTTTTTTCAACAAAGATGGATGGCACCGGAATGGGTCTTGTAATTTGCAGAGAAATACTTCATGAAAATTTTGGTAATTTAAAATTAATTACAAGTAAAAAAGGTGAAACAACATTTAATATTTCTTTAAAAAAACAGGAAGGATAATTTTATGAATATTTTAATTGTTGATGATGAGGCTTCTATAAGATTTGCATTAAAAGAATTATTTATAAGCAATAATTATTATGCTATTGAATCAGCAAATGGAGAAGAGGCATTGGATATTCTTAAAAATGAAAATATAGATGTTGCAATTATTGATTATCAGCTTCCAGGTATCAATGGTTTGGATTTACTGGATTTTATTAAAAAGAATTACAATAGCATAGAGGTTATTTTTATCACCGCATTCGGTAATGAAGAAACTGCAATTACTGCTATTAAAAAGGGTGCATATGATTATGTGGCAAAACCATTTAATAATGAAGAATTAATAAACAGGATTAATCATATAAGTGATACACTTGAAAATAAAAATAGAAATATTGACTATAAATACGGTTATTATTATTCTCCTGTAATGAAATCTATTGTTGAAAAAGTAAAAACAATAGCAAAAACCGATGTTCCTGTTTTAATAACAGGGGAGTCAGGAACAGGTAAGGAATTAATTGCAAAGCTTATTCATTATCATTCCGGATTAAAGGGAAAATATGTTGCCGTTAATTGTTCTGCCCTTCCTTCAACTTTAATTGAAAGCGAGTTATTTGGTGCAGAAAAAGGTTCTTATACGGGGTCCTTTAAAGAAAAAATAGGTTTTTTTGAATTGGCGGATAAAGGTACAATTTTTTTAGATGAAATCGGCGACATGCCGGTAGAGTTGCAGGCTAAGCTTTTACGTACATTACAGGAAGGTGAGATTAATAGGATAGGAGGGAATACACCGATAAAAATTGATGCAAGAGTCATTGCTGCAACAAATGCTTATATTGAAAGTATGGTTGAAGAAAATAAATTCAGAGAAGATTTATTTTATAGATTAAACGGTATAAGAATTAATCTTCCGCCATTAAGGGAGCGGAAAGATGAAATAAAATATTTAGCTCATTCTTTTTTAAATGAATTTAATATAAAATATAATAAATCAATAAAAGGATTTGAAGAAGATACTATAAAACTTTTATCTGGTTATGAATGGCAGGGCAATATTAGAGAATTGAAAAGTAAGATTGAGGAAGCCGTTATTTTTTGTAATAGTGAATGGATTAGTGTAAATTGTTTTTCAATAAATAATGAAAAAGTTTATAATAAAAAAAAAGATTTAGATAAAACGTTAAAAGAGAATTTAAAGCCGGTAATTCAATTTTTAAATATTGAGAATTTACCAAAAAGGATAACCGAAGCAAAAAAGGATATAATTGATGTTTTTGAGAAAGAATTTATTCTTTATTACTTATGTAAAAACAACTGGAAGGTTGCAAAAACAGCAGATGAGATTGGATTGTACAGACAGGATCTGTATAAAAAAATAAAAAAATTAGGTATTGGGAAAATTAATAATTTATAAATCATGAAAAAATATTTATTAATTTTATATTTTATAATTATATTTATTATACTCACAGGCAGTAATACTAAAAAAGAAGATTTAATAAAAAGAAGAATATTAATAATGCCTGTTTTTAATACAAGCAGTAATGAGGAGTATGATTACCTGTCAGATGTAATCTGGGATACATTAAAACTAAATATGAAAAAAAAAGGCGATCTTGAGATTGTTGATTATAATAAAATTAAAAATGAGATAAAAAATCAAAGATTAAACAAATTGGATTGCACAAGATTGGAAAAAGTAAAAGATTTGGCATTAACATTGGGAGCCGATATAATTTTAATATCAATGTATGATATTAAAAATGATGAGGATATTATTATAAAATGTATTTCTTATGATTTACTTAAAGATGATGTTTCTATAACAAGTTTATATAACGGGTGTATAGGCTTAGAAGTATATAGATATATTGATGAAGTGAGTATTGATCTTTCAAATAAGATGAAAAAAAAATTTAAATTAATTGAAAGAAAGAAATTTGAACAGATAATTGAAAATAGATACGGAAAGGAAAAATTGGAAGCTTTTATCAGGTATAAAAGTATCGGTAAAAATATTCCTATGCAGGGATTAATCGGGGAGTACCTGTTTAATAATGATCAAAGTGATACTAGTATTAATAATAATCTTGGTATTAATAATAATGCTGTATATGTAAACGACAGATTTGAGAATGATAAAAGTGCATTATTTTTTAATGGATCGGATAGTTATTTAAAAGTCCCAAATACAAATTTAAAATCAATATCTGTCTGGATTAATGTAAATAATAATGAGCAGGTGGGTATACTTTCTAGCGGTATTATTGATGATAATGATCTTGATTTAGAAATGTATTTATATAAACCGGGTGGTATTGGGGGCTCTGTATCAGATAAAGAAATAAACGATAATTATGGTCTTTATTTTATTTTATTCTGGTATTATGATTTGGTTATACCATTTAATGAAATTATAAAGGGATGGCATCATATTATTTTAACTTGGGATGGTTATAATAAGATCAATATTTATATAGATGGTAAAGCTAAAGATATATATATGTTTGACGGCAGTCAATGGATTTTTTATGAAAAAAATAAGCTTGTTTTAAATTATATCCCAAACCCGTCAAAACAGGTTGATTCATTGATAGGTATGTGCAGATTTCCCGGTTGGGATCAGGGCAGTCAATATTTTAGCGGCAAGATTGATGATTTAAGATTTTATAATCGTGTAATAAATGATAAAGAAGTTATGCAGTTGTTTAAGGAAAGTAATTAAATAATAATTTAGATAAGCTTTTTATTGATAAATTTTGCCTTCTACCCAAAAAATGTCGTCAATATCAGGATCAAGCTCTTCATAAAATTTTTTTAATAAATAAAATTTCTTTTGTATTATACCATATTTATATGCTTTATTCATGAATTCTTTTCTATTCATAATTATATATGATGCTAAAGTGGCTATATCTTCAATTAAGGCGCTTTTACCGTATTCACAAATAAATCCTTCTATAAAAGAAGCTTCTGTGTTTTCCAGGCTGTCTTTGCCGTTTTTGATGGCATTTACACCTCCGTCCCCATATACAAAGTTATTTTTATTTAATGAAGCCCATTCTTTTTTAGGAAAAATATTATTATAGACTAATAAATGATTCAGTTCATGATGTATTGTGCCTGATTTCCATGATATACTGGAATAATCCTTAATGGATATTATTATCTTTTTTTCCATATATACAGCCGTTCCTCCGTATTCTATTCCATAAAATGATAAATAACTGCATATTGCTATGCTGTTAAGATGTTTTTTTATGAATTTTTTAGGGTATTCATCCAGGGCTTTTCGGATTATTTTAATTGCTTTATCATAAAGATTAACAGGCAGTTTATGTGCTGTACCATTAATAGGAGACTCCTCCCAGTATTTTGGGATCATTTTATCTGTATCTGTGATTATTATTACTCCATATTCATCATAAATAGATTTAAAGTAATTATTATTTAATGAGAATGTATCTTCTTGTGTCGTGCTTTTAATGTTTATTGATGTAGAAAATAATAGGATAAGAAAAATAATAAGAAATGTAATCTTCTTATTCATTTATGCCTCCCTTGATATAGTTTCTAATTACACATGAAACAAATAAATGGGAGACTTTTTAATTATATTTTATTGTTTAGTTTAATAATAAAAACTAAACAATAATTATTATACTTTCTCTGTCCGGCTCCTTTTTTATTTTATATATTTAATTATAAGGTTATAGTATTATGGTGTCAATACTAATAAAAAAATAGCAAAAAAAATATTTTTATAAATAATTATTTTATAGAAAAAAAATTTTAAAAAGGTTATAAATATCTATTAAATTTTATTTACGGGTGTTTAAATTTGAGATTATTTTTAGAAATTTTACAAATTATTATAATAACGGTAATAGGTTTTTTTTTAATTTTAAGCGGATTTATTAATTTCAGATTAAAAGAATTAAATGTTTACGGATTAATATCTAACAGAAAATACTTAAAAGGAAATATAGCAAAATATATCGGTTTATTTAAAATGATAATTGGATTTTTAATACTGTTTACTATTATATTTATTGTTATTGGTAAAATAAAAATTTTTATTGCCGGAATGCAGTGATATTTTTTAAAGGATACATATGTACTTTAATAACATCATCTATCAGTTTTATATTATGTATTCTTAATAAGAATTTTTTAGTTAATTTTTATTAAATTTATTATTTACTTAATTTATAATACGGGACCCTGCATACTTCTTCAAATCCGAGTTTTAAAGCTAAATTATATGATCCTATATTTTCAAGACTGCAAGCCCATACCGGTTCAAAATTTTTTTCTATGCAATAATCAATTAAAGCAGAACAGGTGTATTGAGCAAGACCTTTACGGCGAAATTCTTTAATTGTTTCTATTCCTAATTCTAATTTGTCATCATGTATAAATGCAGAATAGGCAGTCGATGCTAATTTGTTATTATAAAATATACTAAATCCTATACCATGTTTTAGAAAATCATTAACATTATTCCAGAAATAGAAGGGAATAACAGTTCCTTTCATGCTTTTAAATATTTTTTTATCAGTTCTAACAATTTTAATATCAGAAAGATTGAGTCTATTTTTAAAAATTGTGTATTTTTTTATATTAAATTTAAAATTAACTCGTGTGTTTAATTCTAAAATCCCACTTTGCATTTTGTTGTTATTATCAGATGACTTAATAATAGATTCTTTAAATAAGTCATTAAGAACTGTATGCCATTTATCTGGGAATGCCTGCATCCATTCATTCTTTAGTCTGGATTTATTTATATTTAATGCATAGTCGCGGAATAATAAATTAAATTTTTTATTATTGATATTTCCAATTAATAAAGACATTCCATAGGGATGAACAATATAAAATGTTTCAGGATTATCTAATTTATCAGCATATACAGACCCGTTAACTTTATTTTCAATTACCGACCTGGCAAATAGATTATTAATTGTCATACTATACAGATGTTGTATTACCAGACTATATTTTGATTTATTTAATAATATCATCTTTTTTACCTCATTTTATCAACTCATTCAGACTGCTTATTTCATTACTGGGGAATTACAAATTGCCTGGTAATTAAACCCAGCCTGTTGTTGATTCTTTTCGGGAATTTATTATTTTCCGGTAGTCTTCCGAGTTGTACCATTTTTCTGCATCCTCGATTGATTTTAATTCAACTGCAACAATAAATTGTAATGGCTGCCCTTCCTTTTTAATAAATTCATGATCCGCTATTAGTGTTTTGCCTTCATATTTAATTAATGTATCTCTTACACTTTTTGTATATTTCATATATGTTTCAATATCATTGATATTATAATTACCGATTACATAAGCACTCATAAGATGCCTCCTTAAATCTTTTTTAGAATATTTTATGTATTCAAAAATGATTTTTTAAAAAAAATAATTATAGTTTTTTTATAGGCAGACACATATCTACCATAATATTTCTTTGATCTGGATCACCGGAGAGATTATACATAATTTCATAACTAGGCAGATCATCCGGCTGATATCCGCTTGCAGGCAGCCCTCCTTTAAAAAAAAGATCCCAATGTTCTATAAAATTACTATCAATTATTTCACAACTGTAGACAGCGTATTTACCTCCTTTTAAAATTTACCTGCTTATACTATTACCGACTTCATATTCCTCAGGGATTACTATACCGGCATCAAATCTGCATTTTGACTTTGGTGTAACATATGTATTATCCCAGCAAACTCCAAGTATAATAGTATTATTATTTATTAAATTTTTTGCCTTTGCCCATGATAAAATATTTGTAAATAACGGGCAGAGTAATTCCGGTGCATATTCTCCAATCTGCCTTATATAAGGCTATATGAAGTTCAGGTATATTCTTTACCTTTACTATGTCTGAAATATCTTTAAACTCATTAATTTTAAAAACAGATTTACTGCCGTTTTCTATGATATTATTATAATGTAAATTATCATTATCTGCTTTTCCAATATTGCTTAAAATGTTTCCGTGATTGCTAAATTTATCATGCAGTTTTTTACTGGATCTGTATTCCGTTGGATTAATTAAGTAACCAATTTTAAATAATTTACTAAAATTTTGTGAGCTTGAAAACCCGCAGTCTAATGCTATATCGGTAATAGATTTTGAAGGATTACATGCAAGCATATATGCTGCTTTTTCAAGTTGAAGCCGTCTTATGAATTCAAAAACGTTTTCACCTGTAAGTGATTTAAAAATTCTATGAAAGTGGTATTTAGAAAAACATGCAACTTTTGATAACTCATCAAGCGTAATATTATTCCCAATATTATTTGTTATATAATTTATTACATTATTAATATTTTGCTCATATTTTTTTATTGTAAGTATATTTTTCATTTGCATGAAATTTTAATTCCTGTTTTTGATTTCTATATATTTATTTATTATTTTTGGAGTAATTTCTTCAGGGTATAAATCAAGTATATCAATGCCTAGTTTTTTTAGATCAAATATTGTTTTATGCCTTCTTAAAATAAGATCGGCAGCAGCGGTTTTAGTATATATATTAACTTTATCGGATAATAATGATTTGCCAACATTAAATAAATTTTTATCTCTAATTAAAACCAGTAAAATGATATGTTTTTTCTTTAATAAAGAAAGGTATTTATGATAAATCCTTATATTGGAATCATCAATAATATCAGTTAAAAGTATGATTAAGCTTCTTTTTGATAATTTTTGTTTTATAAAAGAAAAAACAGTCTGATAATTGGACTCTATATTTTGATATTCTATGTCTGTCAGTACATAATTTAATTTTTTTATATCTTTTTTGGTTTTAACAGGAGGTACATATTTAATTATATCTGCACCGAAGCATGTCAGGCTTACTTTATCACTGCCTTTTACTGCTGCATAGGATAAAACCAGAGATGAATTTACGGCATAGTCTAAAAGCGACATCCCGCTGACTTCGGTAGCCATTAATCTTCCGCAGTCAATTAATAATGCAACTTCCAGAGTGTTTTCAAGTCTGTATACTTTTGTTATAGGTTTTTTATGTCTTGATGTGGCTTTCCAATCGATCTTATTAAATTCATCGCCTTTAATATAATCTCTTAGCATTTCAAAGTCATGACCGTCGCCTATCAAATTATTTTTTTGGAATCCTTCAATCTTTTTAATTTTTTCCTGCAGGATTTTAAATGTTTCATTTATATTTGATACAAAAGGAGCAACATTAATTTTTACTGAATATTTAAATTTTCTATAAAAATAAAGTAGATTTAACAATGATTTGCATTTAATAAAAAAATATTTTATTTCAAACTCACCCCTTCGTTTTGCAAAAATTTTTAATCTTACTTCTCTTTCCTGCATAGGACCGATTTTAATAATTTTTTTAGAATAATTTCTGTCAAATGAATAATCAAGATCCATCATGAAATAAAATTTAGCCGGTAGTCTGTTATTATTTTTTATTAATAAAGTAAAATCATTATATGCATTAATTTTATAATGTTTATCTATAATTATCTTTATCTCAACTTTTTTCTTATAATTCGGACTGATTAATATATCTACTAATATTAACAAAAATAAAATAATATTTAATACTAATGCTAATAATATTATTTCATTAAAGAAAAAAGATATGATTATCAGCAAAAAAGGAATTATAAAGAAATAAAGTGTTAATTTTGTTGGGTAAATGCCGTTTTTCATCTTGGTACTTTAATCCTTCCTAAAACAACATTTACAAAGTCGTCGGTAGTGCTTCCTTCAATTTCTGCTTCTGATTCTAAAATTAATCTGTGTCTTAATACAGGATATGAAGCTTCTTTTACATCATCCGGTACTACAAATTCTCTTCCATTTATAGCAGCCAATGCTCTTGAAGCTTTTAATAAAGCAATTGTAGCCCTGGGTGATACTCCGACATCTATACCTGGCGTTTTCCTTGTGGCATCAATAATATTCATAATATAATTGATTATTTTATCATCGATTTTTACAACATTTAATGAATCTTTATATTGCATAAATTGTATTTTATCACAGATTTTTTTAACATTGGTTTTATCAATCCTTTTTGAGTCAAAACCATCTTTAAACATAATAAGCATTTCTTTTTCATCTTCTATTTTAGGATAATTTATCATTATTTTAAACATAAACCTGTCCAGTTGAGCTTCAGGCAGCGGGTATGTCCCCTCAAGCTCAATCGGATTTTGTGTGGCTATTGTAATAAAGGGTTCGTCTAATTTATAATTAACGCCATCTATTGTAACCTGCTTTTCCTGCATTGCCTCCAATAAAGCAGATTGTGTTTTTGCCGGAGTCCTGTTTATTTCATCCGCAAGCAGAAAGTTAGTAAAGATCGGTCCTTTTTTAACTGAAAAATCATTTTTTTCATAATTAAAAATTGTTGTACCGATAATATCCGAGGGCATTAGATCAGGGGTAAATTGTATTCTTTTAAAATCCGCATCGATAATATAGCTTAATGTATTTGCAATATGGGTTTTACCAAGTCCCGGGAGTCCTTCAAGCAGTATGTGCCCGTCTGTTAATAGGGCTATAACTACAAATTTAATAACATCATGCTGCCCTTTAACTACTTTTGATAATTCTAATGTAATCTTTTCATATAGATCTAAAAAATCTTTTGGAGTTTTATTTGTTGCCATAATTAACCTCAATAAATATAATTTTATAATATAATACAGGCCAAAAATAAATAGAATAAAAAAAATGTTATTCCTTTTCTATTTATGACCTTTTAATTTTCTAATAAATTTTTCTCTTTTAATTTCTCTTAAAATAATACTGTTTGCATTATTAAATAAAAAAATATCCTCTTCATTTTTTTCTATATCAAATCTTTTTTTTACTTCATTTATTATATTATTTTTTGAAGAATATCTAATTTTTATTAATTCATTTAACCTTAATAAAAAATATTTATCCAAAATTTTAATAAAAACAGATTTATTTTTTGATTTTTCAAAAAAATTACCCACTGCATCCAGATGTCTTATTAGTGATCTTCTTTCAAATTTATCTTTATCAAGGGGCGGGCCAAAGCGTTTAATAAAAGTTAAAAAGAAAATTATTGTTATAATCAATAATTGCAGTAATAAAAACGGAAATTTACTCATAAAAAGGAAGTATTTTGATTTTTCTTCATTTGTTTCATATTGTTTTTCTTCCATAACATAATCAAAAATAATTGTATCTTTTATATAATTTTTTAATAGATTGTTTAAGAGTATTATATTATCATTTTCAATTATTGAAGTATTGGAGAATATATTAGGATCACAAATATATATGATTTCGCCCCCATTGATTTTTTCTTTTACTATTTTTATATTGTTATTTACTGTTAATATATTTTCAGTTTTTTTCTTAAAAATTTTTTTATCATCTTCATAAATTGTATTGTTATTAATATACAAGTTGTCAACATCTTCTAATAATAAATTTGAAGATTTAATCTTTATTTCATTATAATTAAAATTAATTATTTTTTCTTCAAATGAATTATTTTTTTTTATTCGATTATAAAACAGTATTAACCTCTTGCCTTTTTTTATAAAATTTCTCCATTTATTTATATTTTCAGGTTTTACAGTTACCATTGATATTATAATATTATAATTGTCAATTTTATACGGAACAATCTTATTTTCAAATTTATAATTTAATTTTTTTAAGGTTTCTTTTGCAATACTTAAATTATCATATTCATTATAAAGATAGTTTTTAATATTTACTTCTTCTTTCTTATGTTTTTTAATAAAGTTAACAGTATATTGAAATATAAATATACTTATTATTAAGATAAAGGATATGATAATAGAAAGTATTATGAATAACAGGATTTTTTTCATATTAACCTTTCATTATTATGAGAATGCAAAAGATTTTTCAAAATTACAATAGCATTCCTCAAAATCATTTTTGTCAGCAATATAATCATCAAATAATATTTTTTCACTGACTGTATATATTTTTTTAAAGACTTCTTGCTGTTTTATATCATTTATTTTTTTTAAGTAATCATAATTTGTCATATTTTTTTTATAAGTAATTTTATTGCTTATTAAATAAAATATTGAATAATGATGTAAAAAAAGAATTGCTTTATTATAATCATTTTCATTAATTAATTTTTTAAGATGTTTTTCATTAAACTCAATATTTATAAAATCTTTTTTTATTTTTTCTGTATTTTTATAACGATATTTTTTTGTAGTGTTATATCTTATTATCAAATAAATTATTATCTGTACAATCATCACTCCTAATAATATTGAGATAAATTTTATTATTGTTTTTATATTGCTAAGCCATTTTCCTATATCGGATACGAGGTTATATATTAAATCATTTAAAAAATTTTGTTTTTGGATTTCTTTTTTCTTTTTTTCAATTATTTCATTTATTGTTTTTTTTACTTCTGTTGATTCGGGTGTTTTGATTTTAAAAGGATTTTTTATTTCCTTGCAACCAGAAAGAACGAATATTAAATATAAAATTAATAATATTTTAAATATAAATAACTTATTATTCAATTAAATTGCCTTTTATTAATATTATAAATTATTTTTTTTGTTTTTATTAATATCGGTTTTTTCAAAAGTTTTTTTTTCATCATTCTCTAAACTTTCGGAAATCATAGTTTCTGCAAGAAATTCAATACCGTAATTTTCTATTTTTATTTTTTGATTATAAAAAATTAAGAGGACAAAGGAAAGCACTAATCCTAATATGAAATAAAATAGAAGACTAATAATTATGTTAAAAATAATTGTAATAACAGATAAAATATTAACATTTGATATTAAATTTGTTTTGGTATCATTATTAATTATTGCAAAATATATTGCAGTAAATATGCCGAAAATTAATAATAATATTATAAATAAAAAAAACAGTATACATAATAATAAAGTTATTGTACCGACTATACGCCAAAAACTGTGACCGACAAGTTTCATGGATCTCATAACAGAATCAATCATGTTTTTTCCTTCTACAATTATTATTGGTATAGCAAGAGAGAATAATGATATTATTATTGCAGCCATAAAAAGATAGGCAATAATAAATATTATCATTGCAATGATAACTAAAACTGGTGAAATTAATGATAAAACAGCTCCCAATAACCCGGAAATAATTGTAATTGCAATTGTGTAAAAAAACATAATAACAAAAAATATTACTATCATCAGTAAAAAGAATAAAAATATCTTGTGTATTTTGTTTTTTATTTCTTTTATTGATGATCTTAAAGTCCATTCTTTTTGTAAGAATAGTTTTTTAAAAAGATCCATAGATAGCGCACTAAAAAATGCATATACAATAAATATTATTAATAAAAAAATTATTGATATTATAATCAGTATAGCAGGATTGCTTGTTATATTACCCCAATTATTCATTGGATTCAGTAGCGTTAAATAATTCGGATAAAATATCCTTATTATTAATATCTGTGATAGATTTGCTATAAAAGTTAAAATTAACATTAATCCTATTATTTTTAAAAAATTTTTATTAAAGATCATTCTAAAAGATTTATCAAATATAGCTCCAATATCCATTATTTTAAGTTCAAGCATTTTTTTTCCTTATTTTTTTATTCTTTTAACTATCCTGATAATAAAAATTCTATAAGAATACATGATAATTAATATTAATGAAATAACAGTAACAGATATTTTAATTATTAAAAAAGGAATAATTAATTTTATTATACCTAAATTAATTATTACCGGTTTTGAGTTTGATGATATAAATCCTTCAATGAATGCAGCAAAGAATATAAATATACCGGCTGTAATTATTATAGGTACAAGCTCACGGGCTTTTTTGCTTATAATAATGCTTCTTTTTTCATCTTTTGCTATTATCATAGACAAACCAAGTGAAAGCCCTGCCCCTCCCGATAATACAAGTCCGATCAACTCAAATGCAGAATGTGCTATTACAAAATTAAAAAAGTTAAAGCCGTATCCTGATGATATCAATAAACCTGTTACGGCACCTATATATAATCCATTAAATATAACTATATAGAGTGTCAATAGCCCGTATGTGATGCCTAATACAAAGCTTGTAAAACCTATTGTTACATTGTTTTCAATATAATGTCCGGAGGCATAAATAGAAGTTGCGATGTCGCCTTGTGCAATATCCTGATACATTTTTTTATATTCTTCAATTTGATTTTCTGAAAGTATATTATGTATTAATTGCGGATTATAATTGATAAGAGATGCGGTCAGAATATTAATGCCGAAAAAAAGAACAAAAATTACTGCAATAGGAATAATATTTTTTAAAAATGAATCGGGGAAATCATATTTAAAAAATATTTTAATCCTTGTAAATGTTTTTTTTGGTGCAGAGTAAAGGATATTATGTGATTGTAATACTATACTGTTTATGTATTCTACCGTATCAGGGGATAGTTTTAATGTTTTTGCGGTCTCAGAATCAGTGCATGTTTTTCTATAGAGATTCGGGAATTCTTGAAATTCTTCTTCCGTTAAAGAATTATATCCTTTTGTTTTTATTTTTTTTACTATATCATAAAGTTTTTTCCAGTATTCTTTTCTTTCTAAAATAAATTTTTCAGATTTAGTTGCCATTTTTATGCCTCATATAAATTTGCTTTAAATATTCTTCGCTATTAGTAATCTCGGTATCATCATTAATTTTTTTCTTTATAGTTTCAGCCATTTGCTTTGACAGTATGTCTCTTTTTTCTTTTTGGAATGAATCCAATGAGTTTATATACTTTCTTAATATATAAAGGTCTTCTTCGGATAATTTTTTTACCAATATTTTATTTTCAATATCTGTTTTATTTTCTTTTTTATCTTCTTTTTTTATATTATTTAATGTTTTAATTGTAAAATCAGGCGGATTGATGTCAAATTTTTCTTCAATTATTACAACTGTATCTGCAACTATATCGCCCAGTCTTTTTGAATCTTTATTTATAAGCATACAGATAAAAGCCGGTAAAGGTATAAAAATAATTAGAATTGGTATAAATTGAGCTTTTAAAATTATCGGAATCATATCAAAAAGACGCATAAAATTTCTTAATACTATTGATCTAATATCTAAAAACTTCCCTCGAAAATGAATAGTCCTTAATTTTAGGATAAATTTTCCGGGAGTTTTACCATTAAACATAATCTCAAAAAAAAGATAATAACCCCAATATAAAAGAAACATAGTAATATAATAAAAAAATATTAATATAGAACTGAATATTTTTTTATTAAAAATATTACTAAAATAGTTAAAAACTTCAAAATAAGATAAAATAAAGTATGTAAGATATATTAGGAGCATAAATAGAAAAAAATCTATTATTAATGCTGCAAATCTTAATAACGGTGTGGCTATTTTATATTGTATTTTAATCTTATCCGGTGTTTCGATTGTGACATATTCTCTTTTAAATATTGTTTTTTTATTTAATTTGTTAATCGTATTCTCCAAAAATTTTATTATTTTAATATTATATTATATATTATTTATTTTCTTCTGCAATATTTTTTATTTATCTATTTATTGGTTTTTTATATTTAATATCAAAAATATGATTTACCGTTGATATTTTATTAATTGCCGTTAAACTTAACTTTATAACCATTTATAAGATTTTTATTAATTATTGTTTTTTTTTCATTTATTATAATTTTAAATTGAGGAGTATAAAATAAAAAAAGGAGATGTTTTATGAAATTTAAAAATTTTTTATTGCTTATAATTATTGCAATTTTATTTTTAAATTTAGTTAATTGCGGGTTTATTAAATATAAAAGAGAAGTAAAAAAGATTTCGGTGGGTAGTATTGATTTAAGTAAGATTAAAGATGGCAATTATCGGGGTGAATACGATTTGAAATATGTAAAAGCCGTTGTAAATGTTAAGGTTAAAGATAATAAGATTATCAGTATTGATCTTGTTGAGCATAAGAATGCAAAGGGAGGAAAAGCAAAAATTATTCCGGATAGAGTTGTAAAGAATCAGACTTTACAGGTTGATATGGTAACAGGGGCAACTAATAGCAGTAAGGTAATTTTGAAGGCTATAGAAAATGCATTAATTAAGGGATTAAGATAAAAGAATTATATATGACCTGTTTAATAAGCAGAATATTTAAAATAATCCCTCATCGATTTTTAAGAAAAGTGATGAGGGGTTAATATAAAAAAAATCTGTTTTTAGTTATTTCCTTATTCACCGATTATTTTAACAAGCACTCTTTTTTTTCTTTTACCGTCAAACTCACCGTAAAATATTTGCTCCCAGGGGCCGAAATCCAGTTTGCCGTCTGTTACTGCTACAATTACTTCCCTGCCCATTATTGTTCTTTTCAGATGAGCATCTGCATTATCTTCAAATCCGTTATGATGATACTGTGAATAAGGTTTTTCAGGGGCAAGTTTTTCAAGCCATTTTTCAAAATCCATATGTAGACCTCTTTCATCATCATTTATAAATACACTCGCAGTGATATGCATAGCATTACATAATAAAATGCCTTCTTTTATATTGCTTTCTTTTAAAGTGTTTTCCACCTGTGGCGTAATATTTATTAATTCTCTCCTGTTTGATGTATTAAAAAACAATTCTTTCCTAAAGGATTTCATAAAATACTCCTATAATTTATGATTTTATTTAGATATAACATACCATAAAATTAAAAAATAATTCTATAAATTTTATTATAAATTGTTTAAAATGATATAAATTGAGGTATATGAATGAAGTATTCCAGAAGATGCCCGAAATGCGGGTCAACGGATTTAGTTTATATTCCCGGCGGTTCTAAGGTTTACAGTGCCATTTTTACGGGAGACCTTGGAGCCGTACCTATACAAAAATATCTTTGCTGTAATTGCGGGTTTATAGAATTTTGGCTGGATAAAGAGGAGTATATTAAAACAGTAAAAGAAAAATACGGCAAATAAGATATCCGTTTTCATTGATTTTAATATAAAACACTAAAAAATTACCGGAAATTATAGTAAAAATATTTTTAAAATTTTGGTATCTCTATATCATCTAATCCCGGTATTTTGTTATCATCGTCGTCGTCATCATCATTATTTTTATCCCTTCTTCTTAAAAATCCGTTATTCATCTCATCTATGATTTTTTCTATTTCATTATCTATATAATCATTTGTTTTTGTTTTATCATTATCAAGTTTTGTTTCTTCACCTGTTTTTTTATCTTTTAAGATATTTTTAATTTTATTAATATCAATGTTTTCTGTTGAGAATCCTTTTAATATAGAAGATATTATTTTATTGTCGCCATAATTGTTCTTTAAAAAATTATCCATAATCGTGTTAATTATCTGGTCCTTATTTTTATCATCCAGCTTTAGTTTCGGATTTTCTAAAAATTTAATTTTAAATTTAGGTAGATCTCCGTAAATGCCGACCTTTGCAGTTAATTTATCAACAGGAATAAAACTTAAATTGAATTTACCGATGTTTGCTGAAAGATCGCCTGTATAATCTATATATTTCTTTTTTATTTTCATCCCGCCTTTTAAATCAAAGTATTCACAGATTAAATCGAGATTTTCTACTTTTGATTCTCCTGTACCGAGATTATATATGCATGATAATCCTTTTATTTTCCATTCTCCGTCTAGAAATGAAAGATCAGGAAATATAGAGTTAATAAATTCATTCAAAGAATAATTTTTTAGTGTTTTATTAATTTCTTTTTTATATACTGCAACCTTTTCGGTAAATTGTTTTTTAAAATCATTTCGGTTTGGTATTTTTGCCGGAAAATTAGAGTTAATAGTATCTGTAAAACTGCTTTCTAAATTACCCCGGTATGATTTTCTTAGATTATCCTTTTTACTGTTAACTCTTTTTTTTAAATCATCTACCTTTTTTTTATATTCACCTATATTATCTGCTAATGGACTATTTTTCATTCTATCCATAACCGGATTTATTCTTTTGTCTATTTCATCCATTTTTTTATTGATGTCACTCATTGCAGAATCGATTTTTTTATCGAAATCATTTAAAAGATCATTACTGTATTTTGTTACACCTTCTTTGCTTTCCAATAATTTTTGAGCCTTATTTATTGTGTCTTCTATTGTTTTGTCGGATGAGTTTAAAACACTGTTAAAATATTCATCTGATTTTGTGCTTATTAATGAGGGGTTATTTAATAAATTTTTTACTGTTTTACCGAATGTTGACTCAATATAATCTTCAATAAATTTTATTAATAACCCTTTTATTTCGTCCGAATTAAATTTTGCTTCGATTAGATCTATCCTTATAGGCCCGGTTGGCGCAATTTTGCTTGTATCTCCCTCAAATATTTTTATTTTTCCTTTTGCTTTTGCTCTTGCCCCCAGCCCAAGATATTTGTCGGCATCAAGGCTAAGCTGGATTTTTCCTTCTAGGTCAAAAGGTTCATTTTTTTTAAAGTCAATATTTTTTGCAAGTAATTTTATATCAGAAAGTTTTGCAAAAAGGGGTATTTTTAAAAATGAATCATCATCATATGTTACATTAAAATCTTTTAATCCCGCCTGGCTGATATTTATATCTATAGGAAATTTTGAACGTGAGAATTCTTTGTCATCCTTCTTTTTTTCTTTTTTTGTTTTTTTATTTGATTCTGCTTTAATCATTTCCATTATACCCATAAAGTATTTCCAGTTTTCTCTGCCCTCTTTTTTTTCGAGATGAATAGTGCCCTCTTCTATGGTAAATGCCTTTACAGAAATTTCTTTTTTTAATAATGGGAATAATCTGTAATCCAGTCTTATGGTATCAATGGTTAATATATTTGGATATTTCCATCCTTTGCCATACTGGTTTATTGAAAATCCTTTTAGTATGAATCCTCTAAAAATTGTAAATTTCAATTTTTCCAGTTTTACCTGTACACCTAAGAATACTGTTGTTCTTTTTTCAATTTCTTGTCTTACATATTCGTTAGGAAAAAATATAGATAAAAGTAAAACTGCTGCTGTTATTAATATTATTAAACCTGTTAGGATTATTGCAGGTATTTTTATTAATTTTAATAAAGGTTTTTTCATATAATTTCCTCTTTTTTTAATGAAAATAATTAATAATTATAATATATCAAATTATTTTTAATTAATAAAAATATATTTTATAATTTAATATTTATAATTAATTACCCGAAATAACCGGCGTCCATCTCTTTAAAGGAGTAAATTATTTATTATTGTTTAAAAAACAGTATTAAACATAATATATAGGAAAATTTATGTCTCTGCGAGCCAAAAGGCGAAGCAGACTAAGGCTCATTAATTTATAAATGGTAGCCTCAGATTACTTCTCCTACAACACTTTTTAAAAATTAGAGTTATCCTGGGATATAAAATTGATTTGATAATATAAAAAAGTGGTGTGGGATCGTAATTGTCAGGGTAGTTTAAAGAACATAAGATATAAGATTATTATTAATATTTGATTTTGTTTAATTAAATTCTATAATTATTAAATAATTAAATTTAAATTTTTTATATTTTTGGAAGAGGATTTATTATGAGTAAGATTGTAACTTTAATGACTGATTTTGGGTATAAAGATGCATATACGGGTGTTATGAAAGGTGTAATTATAAATATAATAAAAGATGTTGATATAATAGATTTAACACATAATATTGATCCTTATAATATTACATCGGCAGCATATATATTATATACTGCATGGGATTATTTTCCTAAAGGCGCTGTGTTTATTACAGTTGTTGATCCGGGCGTAGGATCTTTAAGAAAAGAAATAATTACAATGGTAGACGGTAAGTATTTAATAACTCCTGATAACGGTATTTTAAGCTTGTTGTTTAAAAAAAAGGGGAAGCAAAGGGTTTACCAAATCAAAAAAGAAGAAATATATAAAATAACTAAAAGGAATTTTAGTCCGACATTTCACGGCAGGGATATTTTTGCACCTGCCGGTGCAATAATATTAAAATATGGATTAAATAAAATTTCCGGTATAAAAATAGACCCTTTGATTATTAATGACTTTAATCTGGAGATAAATAAAGACTGTCATGTTATTAAAGGTAAAATTATTCATATAGACAGGTTTGGTAATTGTATTACCTCAATAAGCAGGGAAGATACCAGGGAATTAATTTTAAAGAATATTTTAAATATTACAAAAAGAAAAATATATATAAAAAATATTTGCAAGAATTTTACGGATACGGCTGTCGGCGGAAAAGTTATTTATTGGGGCAGTTCGGGATTTTTAGAAATTGCAGTCAGGAACGGGAATGCTTGTAAGAGTCTTAAATTAAGTCAAGGCGATGAAGTAGTATTATGTTAACTTTTATTTTTTAAATAAATTATAAATATTATTCTTTATTTGTAATAAAAACAAAAATTATTTAAAATAAAAATATAAGAAAATAATATTTTATGGAGCATAATATGGGAATATTTTCGGATTTTGATGATGAAGATAAAAGAAAATCAGAAAGATATCTTGTTAATACCGGATTTGAGTTTGAAATTGTCGGGAAAAATAATGAAAAGCATAAAGGTGTAACCATTAATTTAAGCAGCGGCGGATTATTAATGGATCATGGTGAAAGATTTGTGGACGGAGGTTTGCTTTTTGAGTCTGATATTAATGTTAATGTTGGGGATAAATTAATAGCCTATCTTGATCTGCCTATTCCCGGCTTGCAGGGAGACTTCATAGTACAGGGAGAGGTTTTAAGATGTGATAAGGAAGGAGATAAATACAGGATAGCCGTGAAATTTCACAGGATAGTTAAACATTCTTTTACAAAAATTAAATATGATTTATTAAAAGAGATAATGGAGATTGACTGATATTATATAGAAAAATTTTTGCAATATCGGATCTGGTATTAACAGTTATAAGTATTTATGATTTATTTTATATAAAATTTTATTTTAAAATATATAGAAATATATAATATTAATACTTTTAAGCACTCTTTACAATATATTTTGCTTTTGTCTTATAATTTACCGATAAATAAAATCACATATATTAATATTTATTACTTTACAAAGTATACAAATCAAATATTATAATTATTATAACTTATAATTATTAAGGAGAAATAAAAAATGATTAAAAAGTTAATGACTTTATTATTTATTGTTATTATTCTGTTTTCATGTAGAGAAAAATGGTCTAAAGTTTTATCCTGCAATGAGGAAACAACAATTGCCGGATTTATTAATGAGACCCATGGGATAACAGCAGGTTATGCGGGAGATACTAAGTATACTCTTGACGGAGGGAAAACATGGAATAAGGGTGAAAATAAATCTTTTTGTAGATTTGGATTAGAGATCTTAAATGATGATATTGCATTTCATTGCGGTAATGGTGCACAAAATAGAGTTACTCATGATGGTGGTAAAACATGGGATGAAATCACGAATTTTGGGCTTAGTGAACCCAATCATTGCAGGTATATCAGTTTTATAGATGAATATACAGGTTGGATAGCTTCACTTGATAAGCTTGGATCTACAAATAATGAAGGGCATGAATGGGAAGAATTAAGGTTACCGGAAGATATAGGTAAAATACTTGCAATAGACCTGATTGATAAAACTACAGGTTATCTTTATGATACTAATAATAATCTCTATCTTACTAAAGATAGTGGTCAAAATTGGACTAAAGAACAGGTTGGTATAAATAAAAAAGAGTATTTATTAAATGCATTTGAGACTCCGTCCCTTGTTATGAGATTTTCAGATGTTAATAATGGTATTATTATACACAAACAGGTAAAACCGGACAAAAAATTGGTTGCTCTTATAACAAATGACGGCGGTAAATCCTGGAAAAAGGAAGATATACCAGGAGAATATGATATTTTTAGTGTTTTGTTTATGTCTGATGATGGCAGTTTATTAACGGTTAAGTCAGGTAATACAGTAACGGTTTTAAAAAGAAATGATTCATAATTGATTTACAGTAAAAATAAGTCCTTGATTAAGAAAGGCAAGCATAATGTAATGTACTGTCTGCATTTTGAAGGACTTATTTTTTTACTTAAGTATTCATTATGGCAGGTCATATCATAAAAAAATTAATTATTGACACATTTATAAACAAATCATATAAAGCCAGTTAAATAATACTGTAATTGAACCTGATATGATTGATAAATTAAATTATTATGGTAAAAATAAAATCCCTGTAATATTCATAATCGATTTTGAAATTAAAAAGCCAATTATAATTCCCATAAATAATATTGATAAAGAAGAAATTTTATTTTCTATTAATAACCTTAGTAATTATTCTTCCCCCGGTAGACTTAATAAGACAGTATATTTTAAAAAAAAGCCGATTGATTTTAAACGTTATGAAAAAGCATTCTCCTATGTGCAGGAAGAGCTTTTAAAAGGTAACAGCTTTTTGGTTAATTTGACATTCCCAACTTTAATTGATACTAATCTTACCTTAAAGGAAATTTTTTATTACAGTAATGCAAAATATAAGCTTTTGTATAAAAAGAAATTTGTTTGTTTTTCACCGGAAATTTTTGTTAAGATAGAGGGTAATATAATATCAACATATCCTATGAAAGGGACAATTGATGCATCTGTACCTGATGCCGAAAAGATTATTTTACAGGATGAAAAAGAATTTGCCGAACATATTACGGTTGTTGATTTATTGAGGAATGATCTGGGGATTGTGTCAAAAAGTGTAAATGTGGAGAAATTCAGATATATTGACAAGCTGGTTACAAATGAAAAAAATCTTTTACAGGTAAGCTCTAAGATTACAGGAGAGCTTGATTGCGGCTGGTATAATAAACTCGGTAGTATTATTTTTTCACTATTGCCTGCAGGTTCGATCACTGGTGCACCAAAAAAAAAGACTGTTGAGATTATTAAGAAAGCGGAAGGGTATAAAAGAGGGTATTATACAGGTATATTTGGATATTTTGACGGGAATAATCTGGACAGCTGTGTAATGATAAGATTTATTGAAAACATCGATAATAGATTATTTTTTAAAAGCGGGGGCGGTATTACGATTTATAGCGACCCGCAAAAAGAATATCAGGAACTTGCGGATAAGGTTTATGTGCCGATTGGTTGAAACATTGAAGATAAATAAAGGTGTCATTTATAATATTGATTATCATAGTGAAAGGATGAACAGGTCAAGAAGAGAATTATTTGGAGATGATGAGTTAATAAATATACTGGATTTTATTAATATTCCAAAAAAACTTTTAAAGAATTTATTAAAATGCAGGGTTATATATAAAGAAAAGATCCTTGATGTCCAGTATTTAATATATGAAAAAAGGGTAATCAGATCATTGAAGGCAGTATATTGTGATGATCTGGATTATTCATATAAGTATGTTGACAGATTTAGATTGAATGAATTAAAAAATAATAATGTTACCTGTGATGATATTCTTATAATAAAATACGGGAGAATCACGGATACTTCATTTACAAACATAGCATTTTACGACGGAAAAGTATGGGCTACACCATTATATCCATTATTAAAAGGAACTAAGAGAAAAGAGCTTATTGATAAAAATATAATTATTGAAACTGATATTAAAATAAATGATTTAATAAAATATAAAAAAGCAAGAATTTTTAACAGTATGATTGATTTTGATGAGTGTATGGATATAAATATAAATAACATTATAGTATAATTTATATTACGGATTAATTAGTACACCTGTTTTTATATCTTTTTAATGCTTCTTCATTAATCATTTTTCTTTTTTGAGCTATACCTTCCAGTATATACTTAACGGAAGGATATTGTTCTATAATTTCTAAAAATGATTCTCTTTTTAATGTATAAGCAACCAGTTTTTTACTTATTGTAATGACTGTTGCAGTAGGCAGTCTCTGATCAAGCATACTCATCTCACCGAGTATTGACCCTTTGCCTACTTTAAATCCTATACTTTTATCTTCATCAACAATAACACCTGCTTCCCCTTCTATTATAAGATAAAGCATCCTCACCTGTATTTCTCCCTTTTTAATCAGGATTCTTGTTTTCTTTTCAGATTCTTCTCCAAAAATTTCTTTTTCCATGCGTGCGGCAATATTGTCAAGTATGTTTTTATTTAATCCTCTAAAAGGTGAGTTTGATGTTTCAAGTATAGGTCTTACCGTTGAATATTTAGAATAAGCTTTTATAATTTTATTGATAAAATTTCTATATGCGGATTCATTGATCTTTAATAATTTTATGCCTGTAAATGCCCGTATGGTTGCATTCCTTTTGCCTTCATTATTCCCAAAGATCGCCATTTCTCCTATTTGCTGACCTACACCCAGTGTAGCAATATGCTGTCCCTGCTGAAGTACATCCAATGATCCCTGTGCAATAATATAAAAAGAATTGTCATTGGGAAGATCACCCTCTTTAATCAATATTTCTCCTGCATAATATGATAAAAGAGTAATTTCGTTTTTATTTACAGCCATTCTTGCTAAAAGCATTAATTCTTCTTCTGCCAGATGTACAAATAAAGGCACTTTTTTGAAGATTTGTATATACCAGTCTATTTTTTTTTGAGATTTTTCTTTAATTATAGTAATTTGATCTCCTGCTTCCAGTACTTTTTTACCGTATTTTGATCTTGTTTCTTTTGTATGAACCCAATAAATATCTTTGCCTTTATAATGTTTGGCTAGTTTTTCCATATCTGTATGCAGGCTGCCGCCTCCTGCTTCATGAACAATTATATCCGCATCAATAAAAAAATTTTGCAGTCTGTCGATTGTGATTTCATTAAACATATTATTATCAAGCCATATCTGATATTTTTCAGGGTCAAAAAATGTATCACCTGAATATCCGAGAGTCTTTATGGTATTCCCTGCCTCATCTTTATATCTGAATTTTATCATATTGCTTGGTATAGGATGCAGGCCGTATTCCAGCTCAACGGTAATATTGTCATAACCTTCTAACGGGATTTCTTTGCCGACAGGCAGCTCTATAAAATCAATCATTTCTTTTAATTCATCAAATGATTTATCAATGGCAGCGGCTACTTTCATTATAGTCTGCTGTATGACTATCCATGAGCCGATGATTCTTATTTTATTACCGCTTATTAAATAATTATAAACTCCCTGGTCATGATCCCCGTGATTATGTGATAAAAAAATATCTTTTATTTCTGCTTTATCAATTCCTTTTCTTTTTAAATAAAGGTCTGAATATGCCATTGGATCTACCAAAAGAGGACTGCCTTCCAGCCATAATAAAAAGCTTGATGTATGCCTGTCCGGTGTAAAGCCGTCTCCCGAATCAAGTACAAATATTCCCAACTCATCCCTGCTTAAAGGAGTCCTTTGCACCGGGAATGTAAACTCATTTTTATTTATACAGGAAAGATCAATATCACCTATAACTTCATTTTTTTCGTTGAGAATGAAAAAAAGATCTGGATTTTTATCGGAGGTATATATAAAAATATTTTTATTGTTTCTCAATGTAATCTTTGCTTTTTTATCTATAAAATGAATAAACTCGATATAGCTGTCCAGCGGGATTATGTTGCCTTCTTTATCCCTTGGTATTAAAAGATCCCTGAATTTTTTTAATTTATTTATTTCAATTATTCTAATTTGATCTTTTTCATTATGAAGCAGTCCGTCATAATCGGGCCCGAATAAAGTGACGGATAAAACTATTCTTAACTGTATTTCCTGTTTTTCGGTGCATATAACTTTTACTTTTCTGCCGTTTTGCAGGAAGAAGTTATTGTATATAGAGAATTCTATCTCGGCAAAATTTATTCCATCCTTAAAAGTATTTTTTGATAAAACAATAAACTCAGGTATTTTCTCACCGGCTTGTAAAAAAGGTTTTATAAACTCCGGAGCAGCTCCGAAAACAATTTTATTATCTTCATCAATCCTTAAGGCAGCAGAGCCCGGTTTTAAAATTTCAAGCTCTAGAGCCTCTATTACTATCTGATTTTCTTTAATTATTGCCTGGAATGAAGGGTGGAGATTTAAAAAGCGGAACAGCTTGTTTAAATTATTGCATTGTAAATAAATTGACTCTAACTTAATGATATTTGTAAGTTTAAATATTATTTCTTTTCTAAGATTATTTTGTTTTATATTATCATTGATGCAGGCTAAAACCTGCCATAATTTTTGTGCTAAAAACTCACTGTTTTTTATAGGCAGGCTGTAAATAAGCCCTAAAAAAAAATTTATAACCTGTATTTTACTCTTTTCATCATTATAATCATCTATCCAGAATCTGCTTTCCGCATTAGCTTCTATACCCATAATGTCTCCAATTCTTATAGTTTAAATTATACTTCTCTATTTAAAAAAATCAAAATAAAAATCAATTACTTGACATAATTTTTTTTTTAATTTAATAATATCAATACTTATAACTTGGAGAATAAACAATGAATTTAAGTACAGAAATTTTAAATAGAATAAATGAATGGACTATGCAGCCATATGAAAAAGATTGTATTGATGAGATAAAAAAACTTGTTGATGCAGGGGATGAAGATGAATTAAATGAAAGATTTGGTGCAGAGTTAAATTTTGGTACTGGAGGTATAAGGGGAATAATCGGTTATGGTACAAACAGGATGAATGTCTATATAATATCCAAATGTACTCAAGGCTTGGCAAATTATGTTTTAAAACAAAATATAAAAAATCCTTCTGCTGTTATAGCTTATGATTCGAGGCATTATTCCAGAACTTTTGCGGAAAAAACTGCTGTTGTATTAGCTGCAAATGGTATTAAAACATTCCTTTTTAAAGAGATAAGGCCTACTCCTGAGTTAAGTTATGCAATCAGGTACTTAAAGTGTACAACGGGAGTAGTGATTACGGCGAGTCATAATCCAAAAGAATATAACGGTTATAAAGCTTATTGGGATGACGGATCACAGATGATAGCACCTCATGATACCGGAGTAATAAGTGAAGTTAGAAAAATAAAAAAGCTTGATCAGGTTAAAACCGGCAAGTTTGATGATTTTATTAATAAAGGATTAATACAATATATCGGTGAAGAAATAGATGATGCTTTTATTAATGAAATATTAAAGCTTTCTATAAATAGAATAAATAATAGTAAAGTAAAAATTGTATTTACTCCTCTTCACGGTACAGGCGGCGAGATAATACCAAAGGCATTGAAAAGGCTTGGGTTACCCGATCCTGTATGCGTTGAAGAACAAATGAAGGCTGATCCTGATTTTTCTACTGTTATTTATCCAAATCCGGAAGAAGCGGAAGCTTTATCTATGGCAATCAATAAAGCTAAATCTGTTGATGCTGAGATTGTTATAGCCACCGATCCTGATGCGGATAGAATGGGAATGGCTGTTAAAAATAAAACAGGCGGGTATGATATTATTACCGGTAATCAAATTGGGGCTATGCTGGAATACTATATTTTAAAATGCAGGAAAGAAAAAGGTAACCTCCCTGAAAACGGTGCTGTTATAAAAACTATAGTAACAACGCCGTTACAGGATGAAATTGCAGATAGTTTTAACATAAAAGTATTTAATGTTTTAACCGGTTTTAAATATATCGGCGGCAAGATAAGACAATTTGAAAATGAAGGATCATATCAATATCTGTTTGGAGGAGAAGAAAGTTACGGTTATTTGACAGGTACTCATGCCAGAGACAAGGATGCAGTCGGCGCAGCTTTAATGATTGCGGAATGCTGTGCATATCTAAAAGAAAATAATAAAACTCTTATAGATTTTATTAATGAGATTTATGATAATTATGGTTATTATAAAGACAGGCTTGAAACAAGAAAAATAGAAGGGCTTGCCGGTATAGAAGTAATATTAAAGATAATGGAGCATTTTAGAAACAATAAGATAGATAAAATTGCCGGTATTTCAGTAAAAAGAGTAGTGGATTATGAGAATGAAAAAGTACCTGATTGTCAAAATGGAAAAGATTATCTGCCTTCATCCAATGTAATACAGTATTTTATGGATGACGGCTCCAGGATAACATTGCGCCCTTCCGGTACCGAGCCAAAAATTAAATTTTATTTTTCAACAAAAGCAAAGAATGAAAAAGAAGCGGATGAAAAAATAAATTTGTATAAAGATGATTTTCTTGCAATAGTTGACTGGATTATCAAGGAAAATACTTAAAAAAATTTAATTAAAAATGTATTTTACCGCTAAGCATCAAAAACAAAATATTATTTATTTAGTGTCTTTATGGCTTAGCGGTAATTATTAAGAATTATAAGGCAGATCTTATTTTATTTGCTGTATATTTTATTTTCGTAATCTGCAAGATCAACCAGATATTCATCCGGTGTTTTCTTTCCAACCATTTTATAGATTATAATTAAATAATTTTTTGCTCTTCTGCATGGATTTAAAACATAATCATACTGTTTTTTTGTCATATAAGCCCTGGCGTTTGCCAGATGTTGTGATGCACTTGTAAAATTTTTTAATATTTCATCATCACTTACATAATCGGCAAGATCCAGTCCGATTTCATCTATAAGCTTTTCTGTTCTTTTTATATATTTTTCACCAAGCGATTTATAAAGATTATACTGAAGCTCTAAATATTCATTGAATTTTTTTATTGCTTCCTGGTATTTAGCCTGGGCAACATATACTTTACCCATTTTTATTATTTTTAATCCATCTTCAAATGTTTTTAGATCTTCTTTGCCGCCGAAATTTTTTGTAGGTATCTCTATCATTTGTACTTCTGTTTCACATTTTTTCATTAGTTTAATTGCTTCTTCATGATAACTTGCACTTGCAAATAATAATGTGCTTATTATTAAAAATAACATTATAATTAAATTTTTTTTCATGATTTAATTCTCCTAAAATAAATTTGTACATTTTAAATTACATAAAAGTATAATTCATTATTTATAATGAGTCAACTGATTGATCATTTTTTACAAGTTCTAAAAAAAGTATTTTAAATTAATGGTTATTATATGTTATATTAAGTTTAAATTTGTTAAAGGGATCTTTATGGGAAAGATAGATAGAAAAAGTCAGTTTAAATTGGGTAAATTAGAGATAGTAGGTAAAAGGATTAAGGGAGAATACATATACAGGATTGTTGATTGTGATAAATCATTTTGTGATATTTGTGAAGCTCATTCATGTAATTTTGACTTTTTTTTATCAAATAATCCTTTAAAAGCAAAGATATTCATAAATGAAGTTTATAAATATATGATAGAAAAGAATCCGCAGTATAAAGGCAAAGAAAAGACAGCAGTCGTAAGGTATGCTTTAGAGATGTGCTCCGGATATGATGATCAATATGATTTTTTGTTTCGCGGGGATAAATTGATTTCCATTAAATTTGACAAGAATAAGGGAGTTTGATTTTTTTAAAAAGGTTGTCAAATAGGTATTAAATTATCAAAAAGACATTCATCACTCGCTACTTTTACAATAATAATGCAATTATTTAATATATATTGTTCATTAAACGTAAAAGTAGTGAGGGACAGGAATACAGAGTAAAAAAGAGAATGCACGGATTTTTTTCTATACATGCTCTATAATATTTAATAATTTAATTAAATCAACAGTATTTATTAATATCTGCATATTAAATCAAAGAAAAATGCATTTAATAAAAATACAATAAATGCTTCATCTGTAATTTGAGGTAAGTTTTTATAATCATATTGTATTAACCAGTAACCGCCTTCCGAATCAATATTTGTATCACATTCAAATTTATTATCTCCATATTTATATTTTATTGAACCTAATTTGGTTTCTCCTGAGAATGCAATATTGTCAAGTTTGTATTGAAAATCTGTTAAATCATAATCACCTGCCAAAGATTTATCCCCGATCTTTAAATCTAAAATGGTTCCGTCATTATCAACTGTCCCTGTTATTTTTATATTTTTATATGATATTTTCCATGCGATAATTTTTTCATATTTATATCCTGCTTTTTCAATGATGTCTCTTACTTTTTTTGCAGTGCTTGTTTTTGTTTTTCCATGAGGGTATTCCAGAATAAAATATTGACCTTTTTCTTTATATAAATCATTTAAAAATTTTTTATCTTTATCATTATCAATTTTATTTATTAAAGAATTATAATCTTCTTTTTCAATCAATTTTATCGGTTTTTCCGTATCTTCAGTCCCTTTTAAAATAATATAATTCTTTTTATCATTTTCAGGGATTAATACGGTATCGATTTTAAATTTATTATTGCCGAAAGCCGTATCATTTGTGAGTATAAACTGGCTGATATTATGAGTCCCTTTCCCGTTTATTGAATTATAGAAAGTTGCTACATCGCATTCCCAGACATAATTTTTTTGATCAATCATTTTAACTTTAAGACTCAAGATAAAATTATTTTGAGTAAAAATATTAATCGCAGATAGAAAAATAATTAAAAGCAATATATGTTTTTTCATAAAATATCTCCTGATTTTTTTTTATAACATATTTTTTAGTTTTATATTATTTTATTTATAATAATTAAATTAAATAATAAATTTTTAATTTAATTATGCTATAATTTATTAATTATGGTTCTTGATTTAATTTTTAAAAGCATTACTACTGCTTCAACTGCTGCAAATACTATAAACTCATTAATTAAAACCAGTAAAGGTTTAAAAAGGGGATTATTAATTGAGTTAAAAAAAAATATTTATCTACTTGATTCATATATAAAAAATGATCTTGATTTAAAAAAAACCATAACGGAACTTGAGGATGAATGTTTTAAAAATACTATTACTACAGATTTTAATTTTAATACGATAAATGGAAAAAAAATTAGTAATAAAACTATTAATGGAGTTAATCAATTTAAGAAGTATTTAGGGTGGACAACAGAAAAATTTTTTATAAATATTTATTTAAAAATCGATAATTTAAAGAAAATAATAAAAATAGAGGACATTGAAAAAACAAAGATAAATATTAAATTTAGATTGATAAATATTTATAAGCTTATGCTTTTATTGGCAAAACATATCGGGTAATTAAAGCTTTTCAGCAATATCAAGTATTAATTTTTCACTGTCATTCCATCCAAGACAGGGATCTGTTATTGATTTTCCGTAAATATTTTCTCCGATTTTTTGTGATCCTTCTTCTAGGTAACTCTCAATCATTAATCCTTTTACTATATTCCTAAGATCTTTATTATAGCTTCTGCTGTATAGTATTTCATTAGCTATCCTGATTTGCTCTTTATATTTTTTACCAGAATTAGAATGGTTTGTATCAATGATTATTGCAGGATTTTTTAAATTGGATTTTTTATAAAACTCACATGCCTTAATCAGATCTTCATAGTGGTAATTTGGACGGTGTTCACCTTCATTTGTAACATAACCTCTTAATATCGCATGGGCATACGGATTTCCTGTTGTCAATACAGAATAATCTTTAAAAATAAAATTATGCTCTACCTGAGCAGCTTTTATAGAATTAAACATTACATCAAGATCACCGCTGGATGGATTTTTCATCCCGACAGGACAATCTATACCGCTTGCCGTTAATCTGTGATATTGATTTTCTACTGATCTTGCACCGACGGCAACATAACTTAATATATCATCAAGGTATGGATAGTTTTGCGGATAAAGCATTTCATCGGCAGATGTAAGGTTTGATTCTTCAATTACCTTTATATGAAGATTCCTTATTGCAATTATACCTTCCGAAATATCAGGATTTTTGTTTGGGTCAGGCTGATGCAGCATTCCTTTATAACCGATTCCAGTTGTTCTAGGTTTATTTGTATATATCCTAGGTATTAAGATGATTTTTTCATTTACCTTTTCCTGTACTTTTGATAATTTAGTAACATATTCATAGACAGCTTTTTCGTTGTCTGCAGAACATGGACCGATTATTAATAAAAATTTATTGTTTTTACTTTCAAATACTGATTTAATTTCCTCATCTCTTTTATCTTTAATATCTTTTAAGCTTTTTGACAGAGGGATCTTTTCTTTTATATCATGTTCACTTATTATTTTTGTTAAATATTTAAAACTCATTTTTTACCTCTTTATAAAACTACTTAAATAATCATATATATTTTTTTATTATTAATTTATCATTTTATTTATATTTTATCTTTAAAAGAATTAATTTCTTTTATTATTATCTAATTTGTTGGGTTATAAAATTTATGTTTAAAAATGTCAATATCTATAATTTTAAATTATATTTAAAAAATTAATTTATATTTAACATTAAAATATTGACAGAATAAAATATTTAAAATAATATGATTCATTATTTTATGAATATAAAGGCTTATTATGGCAGAATTTGCTAAATTAATATTAAAAGATAAATCTATTGAGTTGCCGGTTATAACAGGTACAGAGGATGAAAAAGCTATAGATATATCTGATCTTAGATCCAAAACAGGATTTATAACATATGATAACGGCTATAAAAATACCAGTGCATGCATCAGCAGCATTACATATATTGACGGTGAAAATGGTATTTTAAAATATAGAGGCATACCGATTGAAGAATTAGCTGAAAAATCGCGATTTGTAGAAACTGCTTATCTGGTTATACATGGACATCTGCCTACTCAACAGGAGCTTGATGTTTTTTCCAGATTGTTAAATAAATCATCTTTACTGCATGAGGATCTGAAACATTTTTATGAAGGATTTCCCAATAATGCACATCCGATGGCATTATTATCAACTGTTGTAGCCTCTTTATCTCAGTTTTATCCTATCCCGGATGATTTTTGTGAAGCTATTGAAAACCAGTTTATAGCAAACCTGATTTCACAGGTAAGGACAATAGCTGCATTTTCCTATAAAAAATCTATCGGGGAGCCTTTTGTTTATCCTTCACATAAATACAGGTTTGTCGAGAATTTTTTAAATATGATGTTTTCCTCTCCTGTTCATGAATATGATCATGATAAAAGGATAATTAATGCTTTAGAGCTTTTCCTTATACTGCATGTTGATCATGAACAAAATTGCAGTACATCAACAGTTAGAATGGTGGGATCAAGCGGGGCAAATATATATTCGGCAGTGTCTGCTGCAATAAGTGCATTATGGGGTCCTTTGCATGGCGGAGCTAATCAGGCTGTGATTCATTCATTAGAGGGTATTGTTAAAAGCGGGGAAAATATTAATACGATTATTGATAAAGTTAAAAATAAAAATTTCCGCTTAATGGGATTTGGACATAGGGTTTATAAAAATTTTGATCCGAGAGCTAAAATCCTTAAAAAAGCATGTGATGAACTTTTTGCTTATTTAGGTATAGACGATCCTTTATTTGAAACGGCTCAGAGGATAGAAGAAATTGCATTAAAAGATGATTATTTTATATCAAGGAATCTTTACCCAAATGTTGATTTTTATTCCGGTTTAATATTGAGAGCCATAGGTATACCGATAAATATGTTTACAGTAATTTTTGCAATCGGTAGAATGCCCGGTTGGCTTGCACACTGGAAAGAAATGTATGATCATACGAATAAGGTTATTTCGAGACCCCGTCAGATTTATAACGGTTTAACAAATAATAAATATATACCTATTGAGCAAAGATAATCTATTTTTTATGTAATTTAATACTGAAAAAATCATCTTTAAAAATAGAAAAAAATAAAATTAATTATTTTCTTGTAATATTGCTATAATTTAATATAATTGAATTATATTTTGTAAAGGAGTTAAGTTATGCTCCCAACTATAAATGATAAAAGATGGATAAAATTATTAAAAGGAGAGATAGATTATAAATTTAAATGTATTCCTGCCTCATTAATAGTATCAAGACTTCATAGAAAATTAAAAAAAAATTATAATAGAGAAACCTTGATTGAATGTTTACGTGAGATATATATTTTTTTTAAAAAATTTGAGGCAATTTTAATTGATGATATTAATGAAATATTTAAATAAGGGGTAGCCAATGTTAGTATCAATAGATGAGGCGAAAAAAATAATAGAGTCCAATGAAAAATATATTATTTCGGGAGAAGAAGGATTATTAAAAAACCTGCCTGTTGGGAATTGGATTGGAGGAACAATACCATATTTTATGGATATAAACGGGGGCATAACTACAAGAGAGAGAGTCTTTATTGATAAAATAAATATTGGTACTGAATTTAAAATTAAAGAATATACCGAAACTAATATAAATGAAATAGCAAAAGATGCTTATGAAAATGGTGTAACTTTTTTAATTATTCCTGCAACCAGTAAGGTTCATTTGGAGTATGCACAAAATTCTCCTAATTATAAAGATATTTTTTTAAAACCAATCATAGGATGGATATCTGGTATTCATCTTGATGATTTAGGGAAGATTACTCCAAAAATTTTTAATGGCTCTGATAATAAATATTATGATGATAAAGCAATTGCTATGCATATTAAATTGCCCGAAAATCAAGTTGGTATGATTGGTATTGTTAATATTTTTGAAGGGGGATCTACTGATGTTATTAAATTTGAAAAAGATGGATTTAGTGCAGAAAATTGTTTCATCAATGGTGAAAAGAAAAATTTTAGTGATTATCTTTTAAAAAATAAAATAGATATTAAATATCCTCTTGTATCGGATTATTTTGGAACAATGGTTAATGTGAGTTTTCAGAAGATAAATGAAGATTTAAAAACCGTTGATTTTTATGCTCCTGTATTTAGTGATGTGGAGTATAAACTTGCAAAACCTATATCCGATTATATAAACAGGTTTGAAAGTAAAATAAAAAATCTTAATGTTAACCCTATATTTAGCTGTAATTGTATTTTAAATTATTTATATTCAGAACTGGAAAATAAAAAAACAGGTAATATGTATGGACCAATGACGTTTGGAGAAATAGCCTATCAATTATTAAATCAAACTTTGGTATATCTGGAAATAAAAAAAATATAAATCCAAAAATAAGGGTGCCGGTAATGGTCCCATATCCAGAGGTATACGGGATTTTTATCCTTCCATGGGCAGTTTTTATAAAATTTAAATGAAAAGTGATTTTAAATATTTAATATAATTTTTTTATTTTTATACATAATTTTATCCTGGGTATCTGATATTTTTGCAATCGGCAGAATGCCCGGATGGCTTGCTCATTGGAAAGAAATGTATGATAATCCTAATAAGATTATTTTGAGAACCCGTCAGATTTATAACGGTTTAGCAAATAATAAATATATATCCATTAAATATTAAATAAAGATAATTTTTTTTAATTTTATCATAGCTGTAATTTATATTATGAATTATAAGATTATTTATCCTTCCGATATTCTAGCTCAATATATTAAATAATAACGGATATATAATCGGTTATATTGATGATATCCCAATATTTTTATAAGTTCTATAATCAATTCATTCTATCTCAATGCCATGTTTTGCATCGTATTCTATCAGCAAATTTATAATTTTTTCATTTTTATACGCCTCAGCATAATCCAATGCCGTAAAGTTGTAGTTGTCTTTTATGTTTACTTCTGCATAAATATTCAATAAATATTTTATTATTTCGATATTATCCTTTATAACTGCAATTATTAATGCCGTCATTCCTCTATTATCTTTAGTATCTATAAGAGCACCTTTATCATATAAAAACTTTATTATTTCGATATTATTGTAATCCGTTGCAGTCATTAATGCAGTATAACCAAATTCATCAGTGGCGTTGACATTGTTGCCGTTTTCTAATAAAAATTCGACATATGCTAAATTGTTGGTTTTTGCTGCATAAATAAGATCATCTTTTATATTTAATGATGTCCATATCCATGGAGGTATCGGATTTTTATCCTTCCAGAGACCGTTTTTATTTTGCTTTGCATAGTCTTCGGTTTTAATCCAGTCGGTATTTTGATGATTTTCTACGTTTTCCTGATTTACCCATGCAAATCCATTGAATATTAAATATTGGTTTAAATTTATTTTTTGTATTTCAGTTTTATCATCAGTATCGCTGATTTCTTCAAGAGAATCCTCTTTGTAATATACAATTGCAGTTAATCTGTTGTTTTCAGTAGTTGATATCGGCTCAACAATTATTTTTTTATTTAACAGGTTTTCTTTGACAAATGATTTTGCCATATTACCGAATGCCTGTCTTAATTCCGGACAGTCTATACCGTATAGTTCCAGTATAATTTTTTCATCACCGTCGGTCTTTATTATTATTGTATCACCATCGATAATATCATCTACGACTGCTCTAAATAATGCAGTTTCACTTGAGTATGCATGATAGGATAAAAATAGTATAAAAAAAAGACATAACTTTTTCATAATTGATATATCTTATATATATATTATAATATTAAAATACCAAATTTTTAATTTATTTTAAAGAAAAAAGTGATTTTAAATATTTAATATAAATCTCATTCTCACACATACCTTTACCCGGAGTATCAGATATTTTTGCAACAGGCAGCTCATTTAGGGATACCATTTTAAGTACAATTTGTAATGGGTTTGTGTTTGGGACATCATTTGTCAGGTTTGTCCCTATCCCGAAAGAACAATTAATTTTATCATTAAAAGAGTCTTTTAATTCTTTTGCTTTTTCAAAATTTAAGCCGTCGGAATAAATAATTGATTTTGTTTTTGGCTCTATGCCCATTTTTTTATAATGATCTATCATTTTTCCTGTAAACTCATAAGGATCACCCGAATCATGACGGACACCGTCAAATGCTTTAGCTAAACTTGCATTAAAATCACTTAAAAATGCATCGATGCCGATAACATCCGTGAGAGCAATACCCAATCTTCCTTTATATACATTAAGCCAGTTTTCCAGCATAAATATCTGGCTGTATTTGGGGTGAGTTAAAGCCTGGCCTGCCTGAAGCCATTCATGAGCCATAGTGCCGATAGGTTTTATATTGCAGTCCATTGCAAAACCTACATTTGATGTTCCTGTAAATTTTGTTTTTGTGTTTTTATTAAAGTATTTTTCTGTAAGTCTTTTTATAATCTCCCCATGTAAATTCAGGGAATATCTTCTTCTTGTACCAAAGTCTGCGAAAATAATACCAAGATCATCTTTGGTTTTTTCTTCAAATTTTTTTAATCCAGAATTTATTGCATCATTTATGTCCCCATATTCTTCCTTCATATAAATTTCCGAGATTATTGCTAAAACAGGTACTTCGTCAAGTATTGTCTGTACCCAGGGACCTTTTATTCTTAATAATAATTCGTCACCTTTAGTGTCTATTTTTATATATTCTTTCATGGATTTATGATATTTCAAGTATTGTAAAAAAGGATAAGTAAGGAAGCCTAATTTTTTTAAGAAATCATATTCAATAGTCTGTAATGATAATTTACAGTAATCCGATATTTCCTTATCAATTAAATCCGCATATTTGGCAAGATTTATTCCTTTTGACCTGCATTTAAATTTGTATTCCGCTGTGGCATTGGGGAAAAGATGGTAAATTGCATTCCCCATCGTAAATTTATAAAAGTCATTATCCGTTTTTCTTTTTATAATCATTTAAGGCTCCTGTTTTTTTGATTATAATAATAATAGATATTTAAGTCAAATATTAGCTTTATGCATATTGAAATTAAGGATTAATTAAATTTTTAATATTATTAAAATTATATTTGAATTTTTAATTTATGTTGTGTATAGTTAGTAAATGATGCATAAATTAGGAGATTTTAATGAGTAAAGAAGTAATTATTACTGTATCAAATTTTGAAGAAGAAGTAATTAAATCAGATATACCTGTATTAGTTGATTTTTGGGCGCCATGGTGCGGACCATGTAAAATGATTGGACCTACAATTGAAGAGTTATCGGAAGAATATGAGGGAAAACTTAAAGTCGGAAAATGTAATGTAGACGATAATCATGATCTGGCAAGGGAATATGATGTGCAGAGTATACCCACATTGATACTGTTTAAAAAAGGTAAGGATGTTAATAAAACCATGGGAGCAGCACCAAAAGAAAGAATAATCAGTATGTTTAAAGATTATATTTAATAAATGGCAAATATAATTATTAAAAACGGTTTAAAAACCGAACCTGGATCGCCATATCTTTTTGGAGCAAATTTAGATCATAACGGATGTAATTTTGCCCTTTTTTCAAAGAATGCGACAAATGTCACCTTATTATTATATGAAAAAAATAATATTAAAACACCCTCACATAAAATAGACTTTGATAAGAAAATTAATAAAACAGGAAATGTATGGCATATTTATATTCATGGAGTAAAGCATGGCCAGTTGTACGGATACGCGATAGACGGTCCTTATATACCTGAAGAAGGACATAGATTTAATTTAAATAAATTATTGATAGATCCATATTCCAGGGCTGTCAGCGGCAGCTATCATTGGAATAAAAGTGAAGCCTTTGGGTATATTATCGGCTCTAAGGAGGGGGATTTATCTTTCAGCAAAGAAAAAAATTACGACACCGATGTTAAAAGTATTGCAATTGACTGTACCGACTTTGACTGGGAAAACGATAAGCCTTTAAATATACCGATGAAGGATAGTATAATATATGAAATGCATGTCAGGGCTTTTACATATGATAAGAGCTCAGGAGTTAAATATCCAGGTACATATGTCGGTGTTATAGAAAAAATCCCTTACTTAAAGGATTTAGGGATAACAACTGTAGAGCTTTTACCCATACATGAATTTAATGAACTTGAAAACATAAGGATTAATCCTGAAACAAAAGAAAAATTAAAAAATTTCTGGGGATATTCGACTCTTGCATTTTTTGCTCCGGAAACCTGGTATTCTACAAAACGAAACGGGATTGCTGCTGTCCAAGAATTTAAAGAAATGGTAAAAGCTTTACATAAAGCCGGAATAGAGGTAATCCTGGATGTTGTTTATAATCATACGGGTGAGGGGAATGAATATGGGCCGACTCTTAATTTTAGAGGCTTGGATAATTCTATTTATTATATGCTTGAGGATGGGAGGTTTTATAAAAATTATTCGGGATGCGGTAATACATTAAATTGTAATCATCCTGTTGTAAAGCGTTTAATCCTTGACAGCCTGCGCTATTGGGTAATAGATATGCATGTCGACGGTTTTAGATTTGATCTTGCGGCAATACTGGGCAGGGATATTAATGGCAACTGGGTGCCGGATTATTCTGTACTGTCTGAGATAAGCTATGATCCGATTTTATCAAACACCAAGATTATAGCGGAAGGCTGGGATGCAGCAGGATTATATAAAGTAGGGGGATTTCCATCCGGATGGGCAGAGTGGAACGGTAAATTTAGAGATGATGTCAGATGTTTTATAAAGGGTGATTACGGCATGGTGCAGGATGTTGCCAAGAGAATAACGGGAAGTGCGGATCTTTTTCATTATAAAGAAGAAGGACCGTATCACAGTATTAATTTTATTACATGCCACGACGGTTTTACTTTAAATGATCTTGTGAGTTATAATACAAAGCATAATAAAAATAACAGCGAAGATAATAAAGACGGAAGTGATTATAATTTCAGTTGGAACTGCGGGATAGAAGGCAATACGGATAGTGAAAAAATATTAAATTTACGTGAGAGACAGATGAAAAACTTTTTTACTATTCTAATGATAAGCCAGGGTACCCCAATGATATTGTCTGGAGATGAAATTAAGTTTAGTAAAAAGGGCAATAATAATACTTACTGCCATGATAATGAATTAAATTGGATTAATTGGGATCTTTTAAAAGAAAATAAAGGCTTTTATGAATTTTGTAAATTTATGATTAAATTCAGGAAAAACCATCCGGTTTTAAGAAGAGAGAGATTTTTAGTAGGTAAGGATTTTTCTGAGAATGATATACTTGATATAAGCTGGCATGGATTGGAGGTTAATAAACCAAGGTGGGATTATGATTCTCATATCATAGCTTATATGCTTGACGGATCCAGGAAGGAGACAGGTGCAGATATAGATGATAATAATATTTATATTGCAATTAATACTTTCTGGAAGCCTCTTGTATTCAATCTACCGGGTGCCGGTAAGGATAAAAAATGGTATTTAAGTGTCGATACTTTTAATAATCCTTCTTTTTTTAATACAGGCAAAGAACCGGTTGTTAAAAACAATGTATATTGTGTGAATGAAAGAAGCATGATTATATTAATCGCAAAATAGTTTAATTAAATCAGACCAAAAAATTATTCTAATGAAGTACTATTATAGCCTTATAAGTAAATATAATTTTACTATAATTTTATGCATATTGACAGTCCATCAACTTTACTTCTTTTCATGTTTTTTGTCCTTGACCATAGATAACCGTATACACACCACATTATTATACCTGCAATAAAAAGTATTCCCGCGAGTGAGAAGCATACAATTGCCCCTGCAAGTAATGCATAATTAGAGTTTTGATATAGATCATTAAAAAAAACAGTATTACTCATAGTGTTTGATTGAAATGCATATGTGCCTATTAATGCCCCCCCAATTACACATGATACTATCCCGAGTATTGTTAATATAGCTGCACCCAGCATTGTGCCTGCAAGAATAGAGTTCATCTTGTTGTTATTGCCGTAATCAGTATTAAGAGGATCATTAATTTTTACCGGTGTATAAGATTTTTCTATATTAAAGGATAAATATTTATTATTGTATTTGTTTTCATAATTTTGTTCTGAGCTATTAATAATACAAGTACTTAAATGAATTAAACAAAAAATTATAATTATTTTTTTCATTATTATTCTCCTTTATTTGTTTGTTGTTTTCTTTTGATTTTGTTTAATCTTACTTACTTCTTTTTTAAACATGGGATTCATTTCCATTGCTTTTATTAATACTTCAAGCTCATCTATTAATGGTATAAGTTTGTTCATGACAGGACCGAATTGGTTTAGATTTTTATTCATATCATAAAAACCTGTTGATATATCCTTCATGCCTTGATTCATGCCTTTCATGGCATAACCCATATTATTAAAACCTGTACCCATGTTTTTCATGCCTTCATCAAGACCAGTCATTGAGTCTCCAAGTAATTTTAAGGATTTTTGGAATTCATTTAAAATTACAAGTGAGCTTATCGCCTGGTCGTAAATTTCTCTAACAGTAATTTTTTGGTAGTCATTATTTTCTGTTTTCGGATTTAATCCGAGATTATCAAGAAAATTTTGAATGCTTAATCCGCTTACTAAATCTATCAACTCGCTTGACTCTTCAGACATAATTTCTGATCCCGGAGGTAAAATACCTACATTGGGACTGCCCGGTGAAATCATTATCTGTTTGTTGCCTATTAATAACGGCCTGATAATTTTTGCTATAGAATCTTTACGAATCTTTTTTTTATATCTTCTGGATACAGTAAATATTACCTTTACTCTGTTGTTTTCATCAATATCTATACTTTTTACTTCTCCGATGTTTATCCCGTTTAATGTCACAAGAGTTCCGGGGTTTATATCATTACCATATTCATAATATGCTGTATATTTGCATTTTAAGAATGACCATTTTGTCCTGAATACTAAAATGAATATTAAAATAATAAATATCATTGTTGCAATTGTAAAAAAATATCCTACAATCGTATCAAAACCTTTATGAGACTTTTTATTATTCTTAAACATTTTATCCCCTCAATAATATAAATATTATTATTTAAATAATAATATCCTTAAAATATTACTTCAAATTTTTTTGATTCACCAAAATAATCTATCCTTCCTTTGTTAAGGAATATTATTTTTTTTGCAATTTTTTTTGCCCATAATATATCTTCTGATGTGAATAATATAATCGTGTCGGGTAAAAGCATGTCCGATTTTATTATATTATCAATTAAAATTTTTATCTCACAAACATCTTTTTGCTGAATATAAGTTGTCGGTTCATCAAATATCAGTATCCTGGGTTTGTTTATTATTGCCCGGGCAAATAATATTTTTTTTTCGATATAATTATCCAGTTTAAATGGCTTTTCATTTATAATATCTTTTAAATCAAAAAAGTCTACTATCATTCTCAGTCGTTTATTTATCTCTTTATCACTGAGACTGCTGTTAAACTGTAACGGCAGTACTATATTTTCTTCTATAGTAATATTTTTTAATAATCCGCTTTGCGGGTATACATACCCCATCTTTTTCCTGATTTCATAAATTTTATTGGGATTTAATTTTGACAAACGTTTTCCGAATATATTTATAAAACCTGTCATAGGTTTAATCAATCCAAGGATGGAATATAAAATTATAGTTCTTTCATTATCATTATGCCCCAAAAAAAAGATGATTTCTTTATTATAAATATTAAAATCTAAGTCATGAAAAATTGTATTTCCTTCTTTATCTGATAATGAAACGTTTTGAAATTTTACTACCGGTTCATTTACCATAAATACTAACCGTTATTAAAAAATTAATTATTATTATTACAAAAACTGCCGTTGTGATTGCTCTAATAGTCCTTAATTTTATCATCGTTATATCTCTTTGCGCGCTTAACCCGTTATAAATAGCAATGATGAATATTAAAAACCCGCTTACCATTGTCCTTAATAAAAAGATGAATAAATCTCTGATCCTTATTGTGTCTATTACTTCTAAAAAATAATCCTGCGGTAGGATTTTATAAAATAAAAAGGTGGATAAAGCTCCTGATATTACTGATGATAATGAAAAGTATATAGAGAGAACAGGCAATGATATTAACCCTGCAAATATTTTTATTGATCCAAGATACTGGATGGGATTTATACCCATGATTTCTAATGTTTCTATCTCCCCGTCAATTTTCATTTGAGAAAGCTCAATTGTTATGGATAAAGTTGACCTTACAAGGACTACCAGTGCAGTCAATAACGGTGCCAGCTCTCTTAATATAAAAGTAGAATAAACACTGCCGTAAATATTTTTTATACCAAAACTGATTTTATCGAATGGGAATAATAAGATTACCAAAAAACCGACTGAAAACCCTAATACAGTAATTATAGGTATTGCTGACACACCGGAATAATATACGTCATTAATAAAAATTTGCCAGTAGCTGTTTTTTTTTGATTTTTTTTCTCTTATAAGAGCCCTGATAGTTAATGGAAGTATTTTTAAAGGTGCAAATATGCCTTCGATGAAGATTATTATCTTTTTCCCAAAAAAAGACATTAGTTTATTCAAAAAAGTAGTCCTATATCCTGTTGTTTATTATAAAAATATACTTAAAATGTTTTTTTTTATCAACTATAATTTTTTGCAACAAATTTTATATTAATTCATCTAAATATTTATGAATTAGCTAGTTTCGGCAGCAGTTCATTTTTATTTATTTTTTATAATGGGCTTATTATTTTTGCATTATAGATATCAGCCATCTGTAAGTAAATCATAGTGGTTTTTATGGATTTATGTCCCAGCAGCTTCTGGATTATCCTGATATCAGTGCCGTTTTCCAGTAAATGTACTGCAAATGAATGCCTTAATGAATGACAAGAGGCTTTCTTCTTTATATTTGCTTTTAATAAAGCATTCTCAAAAATTTTCTGCACAGTCCTAACTGAGTATTTTTTGTTACTTATTGTTTTAAAAAGAAAATCATTTGCTGAACGTTTTTTAATAATTAATTTTAAATCGTCGATTATTTTGCCGGATAATAATGTTATTCTATCCTTATGACCTTTAGAGTTTTTAATAACTAAAGTAAGATTATATAAATTTATATCAGAAACCATAATTTTAGTAACTTCACTTACTCTTAACCCGCTGCCGTATATTACTGCAATCATCATATAATGAAGTTTATTTTTTATAACATTTAATACTTGATTAATTTCATCTTTACATAGTACAACAGGAAGCCTTTTTCTTTCTTTAACTAAATTTAATTTATATGGACATTGTTTTTTTATTATATATTTATAAAATAATTTTACAGCCGTATAAGCATGACGTTTTGACTCGGTGCTTTTAATAGAACCAATAAAATTAAGAATTCTGTTATATGGATCATAATTTGTTTTAGCTGTAAACTCAAAAAATTTTTTAAGTTTACTAGTATAAATTTTAATTGTATTTGATGCATAATTTCTATTATTTAACTCAATAATAAAATTATTTAAATAATTTTTCATGATAAAAATCCTTATTGTTTATATTTATCTAAAGTAAAAAAAGTAAAAATCATTTATAAAAAGATAAAAAAAACAATAAATTCTTTTAAAATTAATTATAATTATTATATAATATTCATATATTAATTATGTATCATGCAATACATAATACTTAAGAACTATCTAAAATGCAGATATTTGTAGTTATGCAAAATGATGGTGTCTCATAAAACTATTTGAGATTACAACATAAACCGGAGGTTTAATGCAATAATCTCACACCAGGATATTATTTAAAAATATAAACTTATTGTATGAAATTG